>Ga0172371_10004401_pt1 | contig 21358 bp, 16 predicted proteins | sample Lak12m_FD_114543 | JGI IMG/M metagenome (GOLD analysis project Ga0172371, IMG submission 114543) | Freshwater microbial communities from Kabuno Bay, South-Kivu, Congo - kab_022012_12m | ecosystem: Environmental > Aquatic > Freshwater > Lake | place: Democratic Republic of the Congo: South-Kivu... | reverse complement strand
GGCCGGGACTTCGTTACGAGTCACCTTGGTGACCATTCATCAGGCCTTGGCGAAGGTGGCCGCTGATTTGACTTCGGAAAAAATTGTGCGCTTGATTGAAGTTACGGGAAAGTCGTTACAGCAGGACTTTGGGGTGGCGATGCCGAGGATGGCCGTGGCTGGTTTGAATCCTCACGCTGGTGAGGGAGGGATCTTTGGCGATGAGGAGGGGCGGTTTATTGTGCCGGCTATCGAACAGGCTCGGGCCAGAGGCTGGCAGGTAGCCGGCCCCTTCCCTCCAGATACTGTTTTTCATAAGGCGGTGCATGGTGATTTTGATGCGGTGATTTGCATGTATCATGACCAGGGACTGATTCCCTTTAAGTTGCTTCATTTTGAGGACGGCGTCAATGTTACCGTTGGCCTGCCGATTATTCGAACGTCTGTTGATCATGGCACGGCCTATGATATAGCGGGGACAGGGAGGGCGAACCCGGCTAGTTTGCAGGCAGCCTTTGCCATGGCCGCTTTGATTGCCGAGAATCGCCAGCGAAAGAGGGGCCAAGGTTGATGAGGGAAAACACGCCATGTGGCAGTCTGATCGCTTTCGAGGGGATTGATGGTACGGGGAAGTCGACCCAGATTGCCTTGCTGAGGGATGTCTTACAGGCCAAGGGCTTGGATGTTGTGTTGACGCGCGAGCCAACCGATGGGGCCTATGGTCAGCAGATTCGCCAGCTCTATCAGGCCCGTGCTTCCGTCAGTCACCAAGAAGAGCTGGCCCTGTTCCTGGCCGATCGCCGTGAGCATGTCGGCCAGATTATTGCTCCGGCCTTGGCGCAGGGCAAGGTAGTGTTAACCGATCGCTATTATTTTTCAACCGCTGCCTATCAGGGGCTGTTTGGCGTTGACCCCGAGGGTATTATTCGTCAGAACGAGGCCTTTGCCCCTGTCCCTGACCTGGTCATTCTCTTTGAACTCTCTCCTGAACAAGCGGTAAGGCGGATTCAAACCTATCGGCAAGAGGTGTTGAACCACTTTGAGCAAGAGGAAAGTTTACGCCTGGTGGCGCAGGTATTTGCCCGTGTGCAACGTCAGTATTTGAAACGGATTGACGCCTCATTGCCAATCGGTGTTGTTCATGCTCAGATTGTAGCTCTGGTTGCCAGCATGCTACCCTTCTCGGATCCTTTGTCTTTTCTCGATCAATGACCAAATCCTTGTTGATAGCCATGTTGGTGCTGATGGTGTCGTGTGTGCCTACGTCGCCGCCACCAGGGCCGCCACCGCCGCTTCGGGCGACGATAACCGAGGTGCCAAAGCCCGCCAGACGTCAAGAGGGGGCTGATACGCAGTGCTCGTATTTCTATTATCTATGGGGAAAGACCTCGGAGGATAAGGGACGTTTCGAGGAGGCGTTGGATGCCTATGAGAAGGCGATTGTCTGTGATGCCGAGGCAGACTATGTCCTTCGCCATTTAACCGTCTTGTTGCTACGGATGGATCGTAAGCAACAGGCCCTGGAATGGCTTGACAAGCTACTGGCTGCCAACCCTGATGATCAAAAGGTCAAGGCCTTCCAAGCCGACATCTATGGTTCGATTGGGGATGATGCCAGGGCCATAGTCTTGTACGAGGCACTTCTCTCCCAGCAACCGGATGACCCGGAGTTGCTGTTGAAGTCTGGTCGGCAGTATCTCAAGGCCAAGGAGTATTTGAAGGCCAGAGATTGTTTGGAACATTTGGTATCCCTTGATTCCGATTCCTTCATGGGGCAGTATTATCTGGCTCAACTCTATCGTGAGTTGAAGTATACGCAAAAGGCGATGGAGGCTTACCAACGAGTCCTTGCCCTGAATTGGACGCCGCCCTTGGCTGTTGAGGCGGCCGAGTATTATGAATCGCAAAAAAAGATGGAGGAGGCGATAGCCCTCTATCAAGAACTCTTGAACGAAGAGGGGATGAGCGAGGAAGTTGTCAATCGTTTAGTGCGAATCTATCTCATTCAGAAACAGCCAACCAAGGCCTTATCGCTGCTTGGTGATTTGCGACAAAACGGCGGGGATAGCCAGAAAATTGACTTGACCGTCGGACGAATTTTGCTGGATCAGCATCGCTATCATGAGGCGATCAAGGTCTTCACGACAATGTTGGCCGAAGATCCACGGTTGGACTTGGCTCGTTCACTCTTGGCGATGGCCTGGTATGGGGCTGGCGATCACGCTCAGGCCAAGACACTGTTGCTGAAGGTGAAAAAGGAAACGCCTGGATATGAGGATGCCCTCTCCTTGCTCGTGAAAATGTATGTCGAGGAAAAAGAGTTCCACACGGCAATCACCTTGATTAAACAGGCGATTGCTGACTCAACCGGAGATGAGCCTAAGTATCATTTCATCTTGTCGTCTCTCTACGAGGAACAGGGGAAGGAGTCGGAGGCCGAAAAAGTCTTACTCGATACGGTTCAACGCCATCCAACCTCAGAGATGGTCTACTTCAACTATGGGATGTTTTTAGAGCGACGAGGGCGTTTGGAGGAGGCTATGTCGCAAATGGAGAAGGTCTTGGAACTCAAACCTGATGATCCCTTAGCGCTCAATTACATCGGCTACTCGTGGGCAGATCGCGGCGAGAACCTCCCCCAGGCCTTGGTCTATATCCAAAAGGCGGTTGCGCAGCGACCAGAGGATGGCTTCGTCATGGATAGCTTGGGATGGGTCTATTTTCGTATGGGGCAATTCCCGCAAGCGGTTGAAGTTTTGGAGCAGGCTATTGCCTTGGAGCCACAGGACCCGACCATCCATGAGCATCTTGGTGATGTCTATGTGGCCTTGGCCCAGAGGCAGTTGGCATTGGATAATTATCAGCAGGCCTTGGCCTTGGCAGAGAAGGCTGAAGATAAAACGCGGCTCATGACCAAGATCGGATTGATTCAGCCATGACGATGAGGGAGAAAGATATGTCGCGGAGGTTTTTTCTGCTTGCAGCCTTGCTGCTGTGCTCGGCCTGTGCGACTTTGCCGAAGACGGTTTCGATTGGCGAGGGAGAGGCCAGGCACGTTCGGCAGCAATTTATGACGATGTTAGAGGAACAGCGTCAGTGCCCGGCGGCGATTGATGCCGATGTCTCGCTTTCGATAGACAATGCCTTGTGGCGTGGCACCCTATCTGGATCTTTGCGGGCACAGGCCCCAGCCTCGCTCCGTTTTGAAGGAGTGAATCCCTTGGGTCTGACGGAGGCGTTGCTGGCTGTTGATGGGGAGAGCTTTACCTATCTCTCCGTTCGTCAGCAAGAGGCCTATCTCGGGTCTTTTCAGGGTGAGAAGATCACCCGTTTTGTTCCGGATGGCGTGGCCCTCTCTATGAATTATTACTGGTTGCTGGGCCGAGTACCCCCAGGAGAGCTTGGTCTGGGGGACATTGGCCAGCAGCCGGAGGGGCAGGGCTACTGGGTGGATATCCATTATCTCTCGACCGACGAAAGGGCCATGATTCTGTTTGATCCTCGGCAGCATCAGGTCAATCGCCATTTGCTCCTGACGGGCCATGGTGACATTGCCGTCGACTTCACCTATACCTATCCGTCGCTCTCCATGCCTACTGAAGGGTGTCAATTGCCCTCGCAGTTGACGATCAGCAAAAGAGGTAACGGCCTGATCACCTTGAGTTACACCAATCGCTATCCAAAGCCACCTCTCGATGCCGCCCCTTTCCGCCTAACTCCCCCGCCTGATTATAAGAGGATTGTATTGCCGTGACGATTGATTCCTTGTTGTCCTTAGTGGCAAGGCCTAGCCGTTATTGCGGCAATGAATACAATGCCATCAGGAAGGAGTGGTCATCGGCACGATTACGGGTTGCCCTTGCCTTCCCGGATCTCTATGAGATTGGCATGAGCCACCATGGCCTGCAGATCCTCTATCATATCTTGAATCGTCATTCCTCTTTCCTGGCCGACCGAGTCTATGCCCCAGATCGTGATTTGGAGCGTTTGCTGCGGGAGAGGGGTGAGCCACTGTTCGCGCTGGAATCGGGACGTCCTTTGGCTGATTTTGACCTGTTGGGCATCACCTTGCCTTATGAGCTCTGCTATAGCAATATCTTGACCATTCTGGATCTGGCCGGGCTCCCTTTTCGTAGTGCGGATCGTCATGAAGGCCAGCCGTTGGTGATAGGGGGTGGACCTTGCGCCTTCCATCCGGAACCGGTGGCGGATTTTTTTGATGCCATCTTGCTCGGTGATGGTGAGGAGGCAGTGCTGGCTATCGCTGAGCGGATGCTGGCGGCCAAGGAGCAAGGGCTTTCTCGGCATGATCTGCTCCTCAGTTTGTGCCAGATTCCTGGCCTCTATGTCCCCGCCTTTTTTGCCCCACAGTATGGGGAAGATGGCCGCTTGACGGCGATTGTACCGCTTGTGCCAGGCTATTTGTCCGTACGACGGGCGATGATTGCCGATCTCAACGCCACCCCGATTGTTGAGCATCCCCTGGTTCCCTTAAATCGGATCGTCCATGATCGTCTTGGCTTGGAACTGGCGCGGGGGTGTACCCGAGGATGTCGTTTTTGTCAGGCGGGGATGATTTATCGCCCAGTGCGTGAACTTCACCCCGAGCGGGTTATGGAGATCGCGCGGATTGGCATTGCCAATAGTGGCTTTGATGAGTTGGCCCTATTGTCGCTCAGTACCGGCGATTATTCGTGTCTGGCCCCGCTCCTGGTGCGATTGATGGATCACTTTGTCGCGCAGAGGGTCTCCGTCTCGATGCCATCCATGCGGGTTGGCACCTTGACCCCTGAGGTCATGGAGCAGGTCAAGCGGGTCCGCAAGACGGGCTTTACCATCGCGCCAGAGGCTGGTAGCGACCGCTTACGGAGAGTGATCAATAAAGGCATAACGGAAGAAGACCTCTTGCAGACGGTGCAATCTGCTTTCGGTCTTGGTTGGAAATTGATTAAGTTTTACTTCATGTACGGGCTGCCCTTTGAAACGGAGGAAGATGTGGCCGCTATCCCCACCCTGGTGGCCAAGGCCATGCGAATTGCCGGGGGGGGAGGGCGGACAATCAATGTCAGTGCCGGCCTCTTCGTGCCGAAGCCGCACACCCCGTTTCAGTGGGCGCGTCAGGCGAATCTGGCGGAGGCCTTTGAGCGGGTGGACTATCTCAGAAAACACTTGCCGCGCAATGCAAAACTGAAATGGAACGACCCGAGTTTGAGCCTTCTTGAAGGTGTGTTTGCTCGAGGAGATCGTCGTTTGTCGCGTTTGATTGAGGAGGCTTGGCGCTTAGGTGCCCGGCTTGATGCCTGGTCGGAGCATTTTCAGTTGCCCCGTTGGCGTCAGGCTGCTGAGGCCTGTGGGCTCGATCTGGAGTGGTATCTGCGTCAGCGGGACATGGTGGAGGTGTTGCCTTGGCAGCACCTAGAAGCGGGGATTGATCCCGATTTTCTTGTGCAGGAGCTTGCTAAGGCCGAGGCTGAGGCCTATACCCCCGATTGTCGCAATCACGGCTGTCAAAAATGTGGTCTCTGTGATTTCAAATCGTTACGTCCTGTAGTTCATTCCCCTAAGGATATGCCTTTGCCCTCTGCTTCGCAGGGGCCAGTTGAGGTGACCTCTGGGCTGCGCACGCTCTATCACTATTGGATTGACTATCAACGTCTTAATCAAGCGAGATTCCTTGGTCATCTTGAGCTGTTACAGGTGATGTTTAGGGTGCTGAAACGGGCCGGGTTCCCCCTGATCTTTTCTCAGGGATTCAACCCCTCGCCTAAGGTCTCTTTCAGCCCGGCACTGTCGGTGGGAGTTGAGAGCTTGGCGGAATTTTTGATTGTAGAAACCGAAGTACCTCTGCGGGATATTGAGAGCTGGCCTGAGCGCTTGACGGCGCAGATGCCGCAGGGATTGGCGGTAACATCTGTCCGCTTGGGGGAAAAGGCGCAGTCGGCCCGGATGGAGGTTGATTATCGGCTCTCTTTGTCTCGCCCCCTTGATCCTTGTGTGATTGCTCGGTTCTTGGAGGCCAAGGAGTATCCGATGTCGGTTGAACGGAAAAAGCAGCGGCGAACGATTGAGGCGCGTACCCTGGTGAAAGATGCGCGTTTGCTTGATTCTCAAACACTCTTCCTCAGTATGTTTGTGGAGGCAGCGCAACTTGGGGTGAAGCCCATGGAACTTATTGCCAATCTCTTTGCTTTGTCTGACGATGAAATCCTGTCCTCGCGCCTGTTGAAGATGGCCTGGAGGGCTGTGTGAGGGGTAGGAGGCAGGAGGGGAGTGGGTCGTCTCTGTCGACCTTTGCTTCTGTTAACCCAAAAGGTTGGTGTCACGCATGGCCACAGATCTGATTATCAACGCTACCTCCTATGAGGTGCGAATCGCCCTGGTAGAGCATGGCGAGTTGGTGGAGTTTTATCTGGAACGGCCGTCGCTCAAGGGTCTGGTGGGTAATATGTATTATGGCCGCGTGGTACGGGTTTTGCCGGGGATGCAGGCCGCCTTTGTCGATATCGGTCTTGATCGTACGGGATTTTTGTATGTCGATGATGTTCATGTTGGCACCCAAAAAATCGATAATCTCCCTGCGCCCCTCAACGGGGATGATGATCAGTTACCTCCTGACTGTTTGGTGCATCGTGAGCCAGGCTCCAATATCGATGATCTTTTGGTGGAGGGGCAGGAGCTCTTGGTGCAAATTGCCAAGGAACCGATCGGCACCAAGGGGGCGAGATTGACTTGTCATATCACATTGCCATGCCGTAATTTGGTATTTATGCCGATGACCGATCATATCGGGGTCTCGCGCAAGATCGAAGACGAAAAACTCAGGCAAGAACTGAAGGAGATGATCGAATCTCTGCGGCCGGTCGATACCGGATTTATCGTCAGGACGGTAGCGGAGGGGGCGACGCGAGAGGATATGGAAGCGGATATGGAATTTCTCCTCAACCTCTGGAGTGAAATTCAGACCAATGCCGCCAAGCGAAAGGTGCCGAGTTTAGTCTATGAGGACCTCGATATTATCCTACGAGTGGTGCGTGATGTCTTTTCGCCGACGGTGGATCGTGTCGTGGTTGATGAACAGGCGACCTATGCCCGGGTGGTTAATTTTGTCGAGCATTTTGCTCCTCGACTGGTGCATAAGGTGCATTATTTTGCTGAAAGCACGCCTGTCTTTGAGGCTTATGGCATTGAAATGGACATTAACCGGGCCTTGAACAAAAAGGTTTGGTTGCGTTGCGGCGGCTATATCATTATCGAGGCAACTGAGGCCTTGACTGTGATCGATGTGAATACCGGACGTTATGTTGGTAAATATGATCTAGAAGATACGATCTTCAAAACCAATGTTGAGGCCGCCAAGGAGATCGCTTATCAACTCCGTTTGAAAAATATCGGCGGCATTATCATTGTCGACTTCATCGATATGGATAAGGAGTTCCATCGTGAAGAGGTTTGTCGAATTTTGCAGGAGGCTGTGAAACGCGATAAATGTCGAGTCAATATCCTCAAGGTCTCTGAGTTCGGTCTGGTGCAGATGACTCGGAAACGGACGCGAGAGGATTTGATAACAGCAATGTGTGAGCCCTGTCCTTGTTGTCATGGGGATGGGATTGTTCGCTCCCGGCGGACGTTGTGCTACGAGATCTTTCGCAATATCACCCTTAACGCTGCCAAGTATCGTGGCTCTCAGGTGCAAATTGTCGTCAACCCCTCGGTCGCGGCCTTGATGCTGAAAGAGGAGGCCGACACGCTTCATCGGGTAGAGGATGACGTTCATCGGCAGATCAATATCTTCCCAGATAAGAATATGGGCATCGAAAAGTATGAAGTAGTGTGGGAAAAGCTTTGATATTTTCCTTGCCGTTTGAATTTGCGGGTACAGAGGCTTGACAAAAAATCTCAATATGGTAGATACCGCCGATTCGAGATTTGAGGAGATCAACTGTTTTCTCTAGCAGGTATCGTCCGGTTAGGGGTGAATTTTTTTAGGAGGAGCAACTTATGTACGCAATTATTCGTACCGGGGGTAAGCAGTATCAGGTCGCGCAGGGTGAGCGGCTTCGGGTGGAAAAACTGGTTGGTAATGTCGGAGACCGTGTTGAGATTGAGGATGTCTTGCTGGTGGCTGATGGTGAGGAGATCAAGGTTGGGCAGCCGGTTGTTGTTGGAGCCAAGGTTAGTGCCAAGATCGTCGAGCAGGATAAGGCCAAGAAGATTGTTGTCTTCCATAAGAAACGACGGGCCGGGCATCGGGTGAAGAACGGCCACCGTCAGCCCTTTACCAGCCTTGAGATTCAAGAGATTACGGTTTGAGATTGATAGCACGTTAAGATAATGACGAATGATTCCCCACGGTAAGGTGACGAGCCGTTAGGGAAAACGAGGAGAAGACAATGGCACATAAAAAGGCGGGTGGTAGTTCAAGAAATGGTCGTGACAGTAATAGTCAGCGTCGGGGTGTGAAGCGCTTCGGTGGTCAGGTTGTTCGAGCTGGAAATATCTTGGTTCGGCAGGTTGGGACGAAGATTCATCCTGGTGCCAACGTCGGATGTGGTCGGGATTACACCTTGTTTGCCTTGATTGACGGGGTCGTAGCCTTTGAAGAGTTCGGTCGTGGTCGTAAACGGGTCTGTATCTATCCGCCTGTTGCTGCCGTTTAAAGAGTATATTGTACTAAAGGCCGACGTTGCTTGCCTGATCAAGCAACGTCGGCCTTTGTTGTTTGTGGGCTACCTGTTTAACTCCGAGGCTTATGGCGTTTATTGATGAGGCAAAATTCTTTGTTCGGGGTGGAGACGGTGGACGTGGTTGCGTTAGCTTTCGACGGGAGAAGTTTGTCCCTAGGGGTGGCCCTGATGGTGGTGATGGAGGCAAGGCCGGTTCTGTGTACCTGCAGGCCTCCAATCGCTTGCAATCTTTGATTGATTTTTCTTATAAGTCTCATTTTATCGCCGCTAATGGCGAACATGGTCACGCCAAAAAGATGCACGGTAAGGGGGCGGAAGATCTGATTGTCTTGGTGCCGCAAGGCTCAGTGATCAAGGACGCTGATTCCGGAGAACTCCTGGCCGATCTCGTTCATGATGGCGATCGGTTTTGTGCCGCACGGGGTGGGGATGGAGGGCGAGGCAATGTCCACTTTGCTTCTGCCCATAATCGTGCCCCGCGTCGAGCCACTCCTGGCTATCCTGGTGAGGAGCGTTGGCTGAAGATCGAGTTGAAGCTGCTTGCCGATGTTGGTCTTATCGGTCTGCCCAATGCGGGCAAATCCACCTTGCTTTCCAAACTTTCCGCCGCTCATCCAAAGATTGGCGATTACCCCTTTACCACACTCGAACCCCAACTTGGCATCTTGCAATTGGCGGATCACGAGCCCTATGTTCTGGCAGACATCCCTGGATTGATTCATGGTGCCCATCTTGGGGCAGGTCTTGGTTATAAATTTCTTCGCCATATTGAGCGCACTCGTGTCTTGCTTCACGTGATCGATGCCTCATGCCCGCTCGATGAACTCTGGCTGAATTTTCAGACAATTGAAGAAGAGCTTCGTCAGTATCGGGATGAGTTGGCCGACCGGCGGTGCTTGGTGGTGCTCAACAAGGTTGATTTCCTAGAAGATGAGGCTCAGGTACTGGCGGTCAAGGGTGTCTTTGCCGGTCACAATCTCGATGTTGCACTCATTTCTGCCCTTACCGGGGATGGTATTGATCAACTGCGGACACGGTTGGTCGATTTGCTTGAGTCGCAGCCCTTGGCTGTAAGGGAAGAAACGGATCTTAGCTCCAACGGCTGAGGTGGGGTAGACAATGACCTTTCAACTAAGCACAGAGAAGGGCTTGACCCTTCGCCAGGAGTTGTTGGCGAAGGCCAAACGTATTGTGGTCAAGGTCGGTAGTGCCGTGTTGACCAAGGCCGATGGCTTGAATCGTGAGGTCATGGAAGGCCTGGCTTGTGATCTCTGTGGCTTGATGGCTGAAGGACGTGAGGTGGTTTTGGTCTCATCGGGGGCAGTGGCCGCCGGTCGCCGCAGTTTGGGCCTTGGCGTTAGGCCCTTGGTCATGCGCGAAAAGCAGGCCGCTGCTGCCCTAGGACAAGGTCGCTTGATGAGGGCCTATGAGGACATCTTTGATCGTCAGGCGCAGTTGGTTGGCCAAGTCCTTCTCACCCACAACGATCTGGCTAATCGCGATCGTTATCTCAATATCCGCAACACCCTGTTCACCATGTTCGACTGGCATATCCTGCCGATCATCAACGAAAACGATACGGTATCGGTCAAGGAGTTACGCTTTGGCGATAACGATACCCTGGCGGCCATGGTTTCAAACATGATTGAGGCGGATCTCTTGATCTGTCTTACTGATGTTGACGGCCTGTATACGGCTAATCCGGCGACTGATCCGACGGCCTCTCTGCTGACGTCTGTCATTCAGGTGGATGATGAGGTCCTCGCCATGGCCGGGAATACCGCCGGTGGGCTTGGCACGGGTGGTATGCGGAGTAAGATTTTGGCGGCTCGGCTGGTTTCGAGGCGGGGGGGGAGTTCGTGCATCTGTTCTGGACGTCACGAGGGAACATTGCGGCGGCTCTTTGCCGGCGAAGCGGTGGGGACCTATTTTCTGCCTCAGGAGGAGAAGATGCCCTCCAGAAAACATTGGATTGCCTATACCTTACGTCCTAAGGGCTTTCTTGTGCTTGATGAGGGGGCCGCTCAGGCGGTGGTTGGCGGGGGGAAAAGCCTACTCCCCTCTGGTATCCTTGAAACTCGGGGGAGTTTTCGCATTGGCGATCCTGTTCACTGTTTGGGCCGGGATGGACGTACGTTAGCCGCTGGCCTTGTCAACTATTCGTCGGTGGATATCCAAAAGATTCAGGGGCGGCATAGCAACTCAATCAAGGACATCTTGGGCTTTATGGATTGCGAGGAGATCATTCATCGCGACAATTTGGTGGTTTTGTAGCGCTTGACTGGCAAACTTCGCAGGGGGACTGTTTGAGGAAGTTTCCCCGATGGGCAAAGTGACCTCTGATTATCAGGAGAAGGAAATGACCACACAAAAAACAATTACCGATATGGCTGTTGCGGCTCGCGCTGCGGCACGAAGGGTGGCCTCTCTGTCAACGAAGGTTAAGAATCGTGCCTTGTTAAGGATGGCGGATGAGTTGCTCGCTCAGCGGCAGACCATTCAAAGGCAAAATTCCCTTGATCTGGCCGCTGGCCAAGAGAAGGGCTTGTCCGCTGCCATGCTTGATCGCCTGCTGTTGAGCGATAAGGTGATTGATTCCATGGTGGTTGGTCTGAGAGAGGTCGCTGCCCTTCCTGATCCTGTCGGTGAGGTCAGTGAGATGATTCGTCGTCCTAATGGCATGCAGGTCGGTAGGATGCGGATCCCCTTGGGCGTCATCGGTATGATCTACGAGTCTCGCCCCAACGTCACCGTCGATGCCGCTTCTCTGTGTTTGAAGGCAGGGAACGCGATTATTCTGCGTGGTGGGTCTGAGGCAATTCATTCGAACCTGGCTTTGGCTAAGGTGCTCCAGGAGGTCTTGATTGCTGAAAAGATCCCGGCTGCTGCCGTGCAGGTCATTCCCACCACCGATCGTCAGGCGATTACCACCATGCTTTCGCTGGAAGAGCAGATCGATTTGATTATTCCACGGGGAGGGGAGGGGCTGATTCGCTTCGTCTCAGAACATTCCCGAATTCCGGTTTTGAAGCATTACAAGGGGGTATGCCATATCTTTGTCGATAGCTCGGCGGAGCTAGCTATGGCAACGGATATTGTTATAAACTCCAAGGTGCAGCGGCCTGGGGTGTGTAATGCCCTGGAGACCTTGCTTGTTCACCGTGAGATCGCGGCCTGTGCCTTGCCGGTTATTGGTCAACGTCTCGCTGAGGCGGGGGTTGAATTGCGGGGGTGCCCGGAAACGTGCGCCATCCTCCCCTATGCCATCCCGGCGACTGAAGCGGATTGGCCAGCCGAGTACCTCGATTTGATCCTAGCGGTGCGGGTGGTTGACGATCTCGATGCGGCGCTCGATCACATCGCCCAATACAGCTCGCTGCACACTGAGTCGATTATTACCTCGGATTATGGGCACGCGCATCGTTTCATCCGCGAGGTGGAATCCTCATCGGTGATGGTCAACGCCTCGACGCGTTTCAGCGATGGCGGTCAGTTTGGCCTGGGTTCCGAGATTGGCATCAGTACCACCAAGCTTCACGCCTATGGCCCCATGGGCTTGAAAGAGTTGACGACCAAGAAATTTATTGTCTACGGTGATGGTCAAATCCGTCTGTAGGGTTTGGCCCGTGTTGGAGCGAAGCGTTATCTGGCAAGCCCGCTGATGATGTTCTCTGGTCGGGTTGCTCTCCTTGGTGGCACCTTTGATCCGCTTCATAATGGTCATTTGGCCTTAGCCAGATATGTTCGGCAGACCTTGTCGCTTGACCAGGTTGTGCTGATTCCTGCTGCATGGCCCCCGCACAAGGGCCAATCTTCCCTCGTCCCCTATGCCCTTCGTGTCGAAATGATTCGCGCCGCCTTAATGGGGCACCCTGCGCTATCGGTCAGCTTGGTTGAAGAGGATACGACCGGCCCTTCCTTCTCGATCGACACCCTCGAACGTCTTAGTGCCGTCTTGGATGCTCGCCGATCCTATTTTGTTATCGGTAGCGACGCCTTTGTCGATGTCCCTTCCTGGAAACGCTTTCACGATATCCCACGCTACACCAATCTGGTGGTGGTCAATCGTCATGATGTCGAGCTTGAGGGCTTGCATCGTTCGCTGGCCTGCATTCGTCAGTATTTTCCGGAATACACGGCGTATGGCGATAGTTGCTGGCAGGCCCCAGGTAAGGGCGATATCTTGTTGATGACCATGCCCCGATGCGATCTCTCCTCGACGATGGTTCGGCAGCAGGTCCGCTGTGGGGGGGATATCTCGGCCATGGTACCCCTAGGGGTGAAGGCCATCATCGATGCTCACTGTCTCTACTCGGAGCCCTTGGCCCCTGCGGGGAGCGTTTGAGAGGTTGATTTGAGGGCCCTTGGAAATACTTCGCGACGACTCAGGGGGGCACGGATTTCTTCCGTTTTCCGCTTGATACCCTTGACGAGCAATGGTCTCTTAATATCTTTACAAAGAGGAATCTCTTGCGGTATTATGGGCCGCCGTGGATCCTTGCAGCAAGGAACAGGACGCTCTGCGTTAAGGAAAAATAGTTATACTATACAGCTGGTTACCCTATAAGGAGAATTGGAATGCGTAATTACCAAAAGAGGTTTGGTCGTTGGAAAGCAGTGGTTTCGGGAATCACCTTTGCCCTACTGGTTGGCTGTGTCAGTCAGCCGTCTCCGACGCCTGAGGTGAAGAAACCGACGGGTACGGTTTTTTATCCTGCCCCCCCCGAGGCCCCTCGCTATCAATTCCTTACCAGCTTTAAGGGGGAGGAGGACTTTGATGGTTCGAAAGAATCGGGCATGAAGAGTTTCTTAGGCGCTAAGAAGGCAGAGGCGAATCAAATCAAGAAGCCTTATGGTGTGGTGATTCGTAATGGTCAGATCTATGTCGGTGATACGACGACGGGGGTCTTTCAGTTTGACTTGATCAACAAGAAATTTGGTGCCTTCAACGGCTCCAAGGGGCTTGGCAAAATAGTGGAACCGATCAACATCAACATCGACAAGGAGGGCAATTCCTACGTCTGTGATACCAAGAGGCTTCAAGTGCTGCAGTATGATAAAAACGATATCTTCATCCGTGCCTTTTCCAACAAAGACCCGTGGAAACCTGTCGATGCCGAGGTGTACGAGGGGAAACTCTACGTGGCCGATTCCACAATGGGGACTGGTGGGATCAGGGTGTTTGACCAAAAGACGGGGCAGGCCTTGGCCCCCATTGGAGCCACCGGAACTCCAGAACAAAAGTTGGGGATTGCTGTCGGCATTGCCTTTGACAACGATGGATTTCTTTATGTGGTTGATGCCCAAAAATTCATGGTCTTGAAGTATGATCGTGATGGCCATTACCGGGGCAGCTTAGGTGGGCCTGGTGACAGCCCTGGCTTTTTCGGCCGTCCACGGGGGGTGACTATTGATCATGGGGGGCGCATGTACGTTGTTGATGCTGCCTTTGATACGGTTCAGGTCTTTGCCCCCACGGGACAGTTGCTGACCTTTTTTGGAGATGAAAAAGATGTGCCGGGATCGTTGACCTTGCCTGCCGGAATTTTCCTTGATTACAATAATATTGAGCTCTTTAAGAAGTACGCTGCTCCTGGTTTTGATATCGAATACCTGATCTTTGTCACCAGCCAATTCAATAATGTCCAGGTGGTCAATGTCTATGGCTACGGCAAGATGCAAGGGGTGACCTATAAGTCGGATACGGAGCTCTATCAGGAGATGCTTGAGAAGTTGGAGCGGGAAAAGTCAAAGGTGAAGAAATAAGTCACTCCCTCTTCTGACGTACAAGGGGCGACCCGATGGGTCGCCTTTTTTTGTGGGTGTGAGGGGGACGTTGCAGGAGGAGAGGGAGATGAGGAGACCAGACACATACATGGCGAGGTGCCAGCGGTCTTGTTTGATGTTGCCTTCTTCTCCTTTTGACAAGCCTTCTCAGATAGCCGAGGACGGGCAGGGCAGTTGAAGCGAATTGGTTTGTCGTCCTTGGCGAAACGCCTAGCCCATCGGCAATCTGGGGACTGGCGACGGCTGAACGACCGTCGCAGAATGAGGGCGGTGCGGCAAGCTCTGCTGGTTACCAGTTTGCTGGCGGCGGAAGTCGGTTACTCTTGCTTTGTGCAGGCTGCCTTAGGAGATTGGAAACCGGTTCTGTCCAATTATAGCGGAAAATTGACCATGCAAGGGTCGTACAAGAGGGATGACCGCATAACCAATCAGGGGACATCGCAAACCTCGACGGGACAAACTTTCCGCCAGTCCGTCTCCTTAAATACCGTCGGTTATGTCTATCACCCCAATCTGATGCTCTTCCGTCTTTCTGGCACCTACGGTGAAAATCAAGACCGCACGCTTGAAAACGATGTGTCTTCCAAGGGGCGTGGCGGGTTTGAGAACTACGAGATGGAGTCAAAGATCTTTCGTGCCAAGCCCTACACCTTAGACCTCTCGACCAAGAAGGATACCCCGTTTACCTCGGCACCAAACAATTTGTTTGGCATGACTCGTGAGGACTCGAAGGCCGACTTTAACTACCGTAATTTAGGGCACCGAGGGAGATTGCAATACCATAATACGGTGGTCACCGAGCCCGAAACAAAGCAACAAACTCAACTTGTTGATACCGTTGATGACTTTGATGGCAATTATGGCTTTTCCAAGCCAAAGCTTGGGGCGTTGAGTAACTTTGGCGTCACTCTCTCGGGAGGCTATCAGGAGAATGGCTCGACAACTTCAGGTGGGGGGAGCAAGACGAAGACGGTGTCTAAGCAGGGTACCCTGTTGAATACCTTTGGCTACTCGATATTCGACTTTATCACCAGTGTCAATGGGGCGACGGGCAAAACCTCCGATAGTCGTGATGCGAGTTATGATATGGATCTCCAGGGCTTTAATGAAGGGATCTCCATTCGGCTGCCTTGGGATTTTACCTCGATGATTGATTATGGCTCTAATCGCGCGAATACCACCAATCGGTGGACAGAAGAATTCCCGCTGGAATCGAACTCCGAAGCGCTTAAGATGTTGGGCGAATCGTCGACGACCGAAGCGGTCAAGATGTTGGGTGAATCGTCGACGACTGATGAGCACTTCCGTTTTTCCTTGGCCCAAAAACTCTATGAGAGTCTTGATAGCCGTTTGACTGCCAAACGGGAAACTTCGGATACCCGCCGGTCGGAGGGGGCTCAGGACGCAAACGGGGCAGGCAACCTTGAGTCTGGCATTGGGGAGGATAATGAGTATGGCTTGGAAACGAGGTACACCAAAAAATTGCCTCACAGTAGTACGGCGACGGCAACCTTGTCGGGGCGGAACACCCAACGTAAAGAGCCGGGGGTGAACTTAGAACATACGGTTTTTTCTGCCATTTCAGAATTTGATGGAGTAATCCCCCTGAATGACTTTATGGATACGACGGGGCTGACGGTTGATGTGTTGAGGAATGGCCTTACTGATGGTATTTGTCAGAAGGCTGTGAGTAACGCGACCTCCCCCATTGATTCGAATCAGTGTTGGATTCCCTTGGTTGCAGGGTCCGATTATACAATCAAAAATACCGGGGGGCTGACACCTGAGATTGTACCAGATATCGGAATTATTAAAGTCAATCATCCTTATGATACGGTTGGTAATCCCAAGGGATTTGACTATGCCTCCTTTCCCGATTCCACCATTGGTGCGGGCAAAGAGTTCACCTTCCGGGTAAACAGTCACCGCAAACCAGCCGATTTTACCACCCAAACCAGCCAAGTTGGCACTGGTCTCACCCTTTTTCAGTTTATCTCCTCAAATTATCAGCATTCAGAGACCTCGCAGTCTGGTACCTCCGGTCTCGAGACCTTGGCCTTAAAGATTGTTTCGGATGTGCTGGGCCTGGGGGTTTCTCTGTACGATTGGACGTTTCACGCCGAAAGAGAATGGCAACAGTCAGACTATCTGAATACCATCACCAACTTCACCCTCTCGTATTCGAAATCGAAAAAACTTTGGCAGAAATTGACGGTTGCCTTCCATGCCGCCGCTAAAAAGGGGTGGGCCAATGATGATTCTGGTATCAATCCGGAACAAAACGAGGAAGGCTATCTCTACTCCCTCTCTGGGGATATGCCACTGCCTTATGTGCAGGCGAGTTTGCATATAAGCCACGATTATGACTATACCAAGGGCCAGATTTCTCGTTTAGCCACTACCTCCTACGGAACGATGGAAACGACTCGCGACCTTGGCATCTCCGAACAGACCAGTCTTCGCAACTCGGTTTTGCTGAACAAGCCCTTTCATATCCCGTGGGTTGATCTCGCTGGTAGTGGCTATGCCCGCTACCGCTGGGAGACCCAAACCACCAACACGGATGGCGGGAAAGATCGATCCTATCTCTCCTACGGGGCCAATCTTGGACGGGGGTGGCAGTTCGGGGCGACTTCGGTGAACCTCAATGCCAACTACGCAATTACCGAGGATGTCTTTGATGAGGGGAAGAGTCAGGCCAATTATGGGAACATACTGCTCTGGCCCTCGAAACGAGAGGAAGAGACCAATAAAACCACGGTGATGTTGACGGTGACCCGGCAGTTGTTCTAATCCGCTGCTTGGCGTTACACGTCGTTGCCTCACCGCCGCATTGAATCCTTTAGCCTATTAGGAGATGTTGATGAACAAGCAGACAACGAAGCGACTTCCCTTGCTTTCCCTGGTCATAGCCATAACTTGGTTGAGTTGGTTGATGCCGATCTTGGCCAGTGATGCGGGGGATAAGGCGGATGAGACCATGGGGCATGGATCGGCCAAGGATGTGGTGGTGGCCAAGGTCAATGGGGCAATCATCAATATGGAACAACTGATGCGCACCATGAGCCAAATTTCTCGCACCAAACACGGTAGCGAGGAAGTTTCCCCCTTGCTCGCCGAAAAGATTCAAAAGGAGGCAATTGACAAGTTGGTGATTGAAGAACTGGCGGTGCAAGTTGCCACCGCCAAGATGCCCAAGGTCACGAATGAACAGGTTGAGGCCAAGATCAAGGCCCTGAAGAAGAAGTATAAGACGGAGGATGCCTTCAAAAAATATGTCGACGATGAATTTGGTGACTTGGCGGGCTTAAAAAAGCAACTCACCCGTTCTCTTCCCTTGGAGTTCTTTATCAACCAAGAGTTTGAGGCCAAGGTGACGGTCAGTGATGCGGAGGTAGAACAGGCCTACGAGGCGACAAAGGCGCAGTCGTTTGTGACGCCGGAGTTGGTGCAGGTCAACGACCTCCTCTTTTTCCTCGACGCAGCCAGCCCTGATTCTGCGGAGGTCATTGAAAAGGTCAAGAAGTCGATTGTCGATCAGTACAACAACGATCCCAGCCAGTTCCCGCCTGGCACCTTTGCCTTGCAAAAGAATTTGCCGTTGGACATGGTCAAGGATAAGGCAATGTATGAGGCGGCAAAGGGGCTGAAGGAGTATGGCTGGTCTGCCCCGGTCAACGTGGAGGGAAATTTGCATGCTGTGCAGTTGGTGGGTTATAAGCCAGCGGTCAATAAATCTCTGACCGAGGTAGCTCCGCAGGTTAAACAGCAAGTCCATATGCAGAAACGCCAGGCCATGATTAACGACTGGCTATCAGGGCTCCGTCAAGGGGCTAACGTCGAGCTCATGGATCTCACTCGTTAGAGGTGGGGGAATAGACGTTCCTTATCAGCCCATCATGTTTTGCCAGGACTTACTTGGAGACGTGCCATGAAAGAGAGTTTGTTGTCGTGTCGAACGGGATTGCTTGGCCTCCTTCTCTGTGGGCTTTGTGCCTGTGCCCCGACGCAATGGGATGCGACCTTGGGGGAGGTGGCCAAGCTCAGTTGGCCGCCTCCCCCGAACCCGAAGAAAATTGAGTATCTTGGCTCATTGCATCAATTCTCGCCGGTTGGGCGCTCCCTGGGGACTATTCTCTTTGGACAAACGTCGGCGGGAACATTGGTCAAGCCGGTTGCGGTAGCGCTTGGCAATGATGGCCGGATGGCGATTGCCGACGCCGGTAAACGGGGGGTGCATCTCTATATCCCCAGCCAGCAGAAATACCTGTTGTTGAGCAAGGCGAGGGAGGAAGAATTGATCTCCCCAGTCAGTGTCATCTTCGATGGCAACCTCAATCTGATGATCAGTGATTCCCAACTGGCCAAGGTCTTTGTCTTCGATGGCGATGGTCACTTCATGCGCGAAGTCACTCCGCCGCAGCAAAAGGCCTTTGTGCGGCCAACGGGCTTGGCCTTCCAGGAGGTTGAGGGCAACACCTTGTATGTGGTGGATAGCAAGACCAATCAAGTCTCTCTGTTCAACGATCAGGGGCAGTATTTGAAGAGCTTTGGTAAACGCGGTTTGGGCGACGGTGATTTGAATATCCCAACCCATATTGCAACCGGGACGGATGGCACCGTCTATATCAACGACGCGATGAATTTTCGCGCCCAACTCTTCACGCCGCAGGGGAAATTTCTCACCATGTTTGGCCATCATGGCGATGGCTCGGGTGATTTCGCTATGCCCAAGGGACTGGCTGTCGATCGCTCGGGGACAATCTATGTGGCCGAGATGCTGTTTGATACGGTGCAGTTATTCTCCAGTCAGGGGGAGTATTTGCTCTCCCTCGGGTCGAAAGGGCAGGGCCCGGGGGAGTTTTGGATGCCGTCCGGCCTCTTTATCGATCGTGAAAATAAGTTGTATGTCTGTGATACCTACAATCAGCGGATTCAGATCTTCCAACTCTTGGGCAAAGGTTAAAGGAGGTAAATCATGAAGACAGTGCTGGTGGTTACTGCTTCGGTTGTGCTGGGGGCCACGAGTGCCTTGGCCGCTACCGGGATTCTTTCTTCGAAGCACAATCTCTCCTCATGGGGGCCAGGCGAGGTCAAGGCCTTGACCGAGGATCGGGTTTGTATCTTCTGCCATACCCCGCACAGTGCTACCCCGTTGACGCCTTTGTGGAATCGTGCCATTCACGAGGGGGTCAATTATGACCTCTATGAGAGCTCCACCTTAAAGGTGACTTTGAGCCAGCCGACGGGCCCTTCTCGCCTGTGTCTCAGTTGCCATGACGGCACGGTTGGCCTGGGAGCGGTGATGAGCGTCAATGGAGGGATTGCCATGACCAAGGAGTTGACGGCCCGTTCCACCATGCTTGGCACGGATTTGCGTAACGATCACCCTTTTTCTTTTTCGTATAACGATGCACTGCCTTATGATCCTGAGTTGCACCCCAGCCTCCCGCCTGATTTGACGATCTATTCTGGGGGGAATATTCACTGTACCACCTGTCACGACCCGCACGACAACACCAATGGCCAGTTTTTGGCGGTGAGCAATAAAAACTCGGCTCTTTGTCTGCGATGTCATAACGTCAACGCCTGGCCCGCCTCCACCCACGCCACTTCGACGGCGTCTTGGAACGGGAGCAGTTCGGCTCAAAACCCGTGGCCGTGGAACGATAAGGTTGAGCCGAATCTTCAGCGGCATACGGTGGCCGAAAACGGCTGTGAAAATTGCCACTTCAGCCATAACGCTGGGGGCAATCAGCGGTTGTTGAAGTTCCAGAAGGAAGAGGATAATTGCCTGCTGAAGTGCCATAACGGCCAAGTCGGTCTCAAAAATATGGCGGTGGAATTTCAGAAGCCCTCGCGCCACCACCCTGAGTTAGCGACGATCGGCGATGTTGGTGGCCATGCCCATGACCCGATTGAGGATGTTGGTTCGCTCTCAGGCCACGTCGAGTGTCAGGATTGTCATGACCCACATGGGGTCAGCTCCGCCCCTCCCCAGATGCCAAACATGGTCAATGGCCGTCTGCAGGGGGTCTCTGGTGTCGATAAGGCGGGCTCAGTGGTGACGGTGGCCCAATATGAGTACGAGATCTGCTTTAAGTGCCATGGTAACTCGGATACTGCTTCTCCGGTTGTGACCAGGGTGCTGAACTCGATGAATAAACGCCAGGTTATGGATCCCACCAACGTCACTCTAACGCCATCATTTCATCCTCTGGTGGGGGCTGGCCGCAACAGTAATGTGCCAAGTCTACCGAGTTTGGATGAGCCTTCGCTCAACGTCAATAGCCTCATCACCTGCACCAGTTGTCATGATAACGATCAGAGCACCAAGGTTGGTGGCCCAGGGCCGAATGGCCCACATGGCTCGCAATACAGTCCGATTTTGCGGCAACGCTATGAGATGAGTGTGGGGACTACGGAAAGTTTTGCCCCCTACGCCCTCTGCTATCGTTGTCATAGCCGAGATAATCTGTTGTCGGATGCCTCATTTAAGAAGAAAGGTGGTGCTACGGGAGGGCATAGTGGCCACCTGACGTCTGGCGGTGGCACCCCCTGCTCGGTCTGTCACGATCCCCATGGCGTCTACGACGATCAGCATCTCTCTGGTGATCATACCAATCTGATTAATTTTGACACCACGGTGGTGGCGCCGGTAGCGGGTCAGACTTACCCCCTATTCATCGATACAGGGGCCTTTTCCGGGCAATGCACCTTGGTGTGCCATGGAGTTACCCATACAGGTGCTACCCATTCCTATCCTTGATCGGGAAGCCATCGGCGTAAACGTTCACCGGGCACCCCATCTGCTTTGTCAGCGGCCTACTCATGTGCAACTAGCACACTTCGCAGGCCGCTTTCGCGCATCTGGGGCACCCGGTAAACGTTTACGTTCAGGTGTAATC
>Ga0172371_10004400_pt1 | contig 21359 bp, 16 predicted proteins | sample Lak12m_FD_114543 | JGI IMG/M metagenome (GOLD analysis project Ga0172371, IMG submission 114543) | Freshwater microbial communities from Kabuno Bay, South-Kivu, Congo - kab_022012_12m | ecosystem: Environmental > Aquatic > Freshwater > Lake | place: Democratic Republic of the Congo: South-Kivu... | reverse complement strand
GGTGCTGACGGACAGAAAGTAGGCAGCGTCCCCTGTTAGAGTGAACGGATGCGCGCGGCCAGAGCTGGCTCGAACGCTACGCGCAGGCAGGCGCCAGTACGACCCTCCGGTCTGACGCCGCATGCATCTCGCAGTTATCTTCCGTTTGCCATGCCGGTCGCGACAGCCGGAGAGGGGCGGAACCGACCAAGGAAGTCCTGTCCGGTCCATGCATGCAAAAGGTGTTCCTGTGGCACCCGGTCAGACACTCCAAGCCGCCTGTGGTCAGCCCCATTCTTCGCGTCCGCGAGTTCCGGACCGGACTATCCCCCGGTTAGTCCCGGGTAGGCCCCCCTTAGTAGCAGGGGTGAACATGAGACCCACGCATCAGGCCTTGATTCTGCGTGAGTTACGGGATGAGCATCCTTTGAATGTAGCAGTTTGTGCTACACTCGCGGTGCGGATTTGCGGTTCTCCTTCTCCCCGCCGAGACACCACGGCCGCATTTTTATTAGGGACACTTCCCCTATTTCCCAGAGGTCGTGGTGCCCCAAGATGTCAAGAAATATGGGAAGTGTGGGGCTGTTGAAGAACCACACATTGAGCGGCGTCAGACGGCAGCGGCGCGGACCTTGGCAAGGTTGAGACCGAGTAGTCGGCAGAATCCGTTAAGTAGGCGTGTTAACGCAGTGAAAACCGACCTCGACCGAGGGTTTCCAGCCAGCGCCGCAGCCAGCCGCTTGAGGTTGATCACTGCCGCCGTCAGGTACGCCTGAATCGCCACGTTCCATCGTCCTCGTCTTACCGCACGAGCCAGTCCATGCTGGACCTTCGCCTCGCCGTGCCGCCCTTCCACCCACCATTGATGCCGCCGGTATAGCTCGCTTCGCTCTTCGTCCCACCCCCGGTTCCTCGCCCGCCGCGCACGCAACAGCGCCTCATACCCGTCCACAATCAGCACTGTGCGTACCGATGCCGTCTTTGGTATACACCGCCCCTTCAGCGGACACGCTCGACAATCGCACGCCCGCGCCCGATAGATCCAACCCTTCTCGGTCGGCTCTTCTCCCTGCCGGTGCAATATCTTCCCGGCCGGACAGCGGACCAGCTGGTGCCTGGCGTCGTACTTGAATCGCCGCAACGGCAGCTTCTTCGCTGTCCCAGCCTCGCGCTGCGGCACCACCGCCGCCTCCACCCTCCGCTCTTCCAGCGCCGCGTAGTTCTCCGACCGGCCATATCCCGCATCGGCCGTCACCGCCTCCACTTTCTTGCCGGTCTGCTCCTCCACCCGGTCCAACTGGGACAGCAGTTCTTTGCACTCACTCACCTCACCAGTCGTCACCTTCACGTCCAGTATCACCCCGACCTTGTCGTCTACCACTATGTGGTCTTTGAAGCACGGCTCCAGATGCCGCTTGTGGCTGGAGGTCGCCATCGTCGCGTCCGGGTCGGTCTTGCTACGCTTCTTACGCCTGGCCGCCCGCGTCCGCGGACGACCGCGCCGCCGCGGCCGACTCTCCACCTCACCGCCAGTCTCCGCCGCCGCATTATTCTCCGCTATCACCTGCCCGACATGCTCTTCGACCAGGCTCTCCCAGCTCACGTCGGCCCGGATGAGCGTCGCATCTACGTGGACCCGCTTCCCGTCCACCAGCCCGGCCCGAATGCACTCGCCCACCGTCCGTTTGAAGATACTCAAGAAACGCTCCTCGCCCCACCGCTGCCGTATCTTCGTCAGACTGCTGTGATCCGGCAGGTCCTCGTGCAGTCGATAACCGGCGAACCAGCGGATAGCGATGTTCACCTGGGCCTGCCGCATGAGAACCCGGTCATGTACAATCCCTTCCAGATACCCGGCCAGCATCAGCCGCAACGCTGCCTCCGGATCGACGCTGGGACGACCGTTGCTCGAGCAGTAGCAGTCTGCCACCTCGTCCTGCAGCCAGGATAGATCCAGCACTCGGTCGACCAGCTTCAGGATGTGGTCGTCGGGCACCAGGTCCCGTAGCGGACAGGCGACAAAGATGTCCTCATGCCAGCGGTCCTGATTACCTACCATTGTCAGTGGAGTCCTTTCGGTTGGGCGTCACTACCTATTCAGACGCACCAGCCGTCAGAAGGATGTCAAGCCTTTTTCAACAGCCCCAGTGTCCCTGATTTTCCTGATTTTCCTCCGAAACTTCGGAGGGGCGGCGAGAGCCGCCCCTCCGGAATGTGGTCCTACTCTACCACTGCCTTGAGCCTAGCCTGCTCCCTGCCCATGTCAAGCAGCTACCTCGTCACGACAGCCTTTTTCGTATCTGTCACGCTCGGCGTCTCGAGGCGGACAAGGTAGACGCCGCGCGGGACGGCGTTACCCGCGCTGTCCGCGCAGTTCCAAGTCACGCGGTGTTCTCCTGCCGACTGCTCTGCTGCGACGAGGCGTCGGATCTCCCGCCCCAACAGGTCGTGGACGGAAATGTCAACTCGGCACGTCGAAGCAACAGAATAGCTAACTTCGTAACCATCCGTCGTCGGCTGCACCTGCAAGACCGAAGCGAGACGCGGCTTGGCCGGTTTGGCTTCGGTCACCCCTGCGTAGCCAGTATCCCGTAGAACGTAGACGTTGTACGAATCCGCCCCAACGACAAAGATGCGCTGACGGATCGGGTCAATCTGAATGTCCCGGATGAAATCGCCGGTCGCCAGCATTCCCGGCACGATGACGGAGTCGGTGTTGCAGTCGATGACAACCAAAGCGCTGTTGCGGTTGGCGTCCGGATATGTATTCGCAAGATAAATGCGATTGCTCCACGGCACCCAGCGGATGCGCATGTCGGCGTGTCCGGCGGGTATGCATGGATACTTCTTCAGGACCGAATCCGTGGCGCAGTCAACCACCCACATCGTGTCAGGCGTCTCAGGATCGCCGTCGGAGTCGGTAACGTAGACCTTACCATCTTTGTCGTCCACGGCAACCTGGCTGTACAGCCCATTCCTCACCCGCACAGGGAGGACGCGCAACAGCGTGTCGCGATCGGTGTCGACAATGCCGACGTGGTCGCTCCCCAACAACTCGAATTGAAAAGATGAGACATACGCCCTGCGGTACGTTCTGCTGAACAGGCAGGCATCGGGTGTGGTAGCGGTAACGGCAGACACGTCAATCACCTTCAGGCATGAGTCTCTCATGTAGTCATAGACATAGAGCTTCATAAGTGAGCCCTGCCCCAGGTAGAGCTTGCGGCCTGCCGAGTCCCACGACGCGCAGGTGCAGTGAATCGGCCACCGGCGCACGATCGTGTCGGTATCACATTCGTACTCATACAGGCTGTCCACTTCCGGCTTGAAGCGCGCATCGATATCGCTCAGATATGCGTCATTGTACCATTCGCGCGGGACCTTCAGCCACCCGATCACCGAGTCGGCCAAGCAGTCAATAACCAGCGTGCTGTCCATTGGGTGGCGGGATGTCACGTACAGCTTCTGCCGGAGCGGACTCCATGAGAAACGCGTGGTTGTCCCGGCGATACCAATGGGAATCTGCGCCTTCAGGGTGTAGGTTGAGCAGTCCAGAACGTAGAGATTAGCCTCGTTCACGCGGGGCATCACGTAGAGCTTGTTGAGTTCAGGGACGAAAAAAGCCTCTCCCAATCGAGAGGGAAGTCGCATGAAGGTGTCAACCTCGACCTGAGCGAACAACACCACGGGGATAAAGACAAGCACTAGTCTTCTCATGCATACTCCAATCTCGGAGGGGCGGGAAACCCCGCCCCTCCGAACTCTGAACTATCTCACCACTGCCTTGAGTCTAGCCTGCTCTGTGCCAGTATCAAATAGCACAAAGTAAGCACCCGCGCTCAGCCTTCGACCTTCAGCGTTGCGATCCCAGTTGAGCCGATGCGTTCCGGGCGTCTGTTCCCCGGCGTCGAGGAAACCGACCTGCCTGCCGACTGCGTCGTGCAGAATGGCACGCACGTGCGCTGTAGCTGCTAGTTGATACTCGATTGCGACGTCGTGATAGCCGGCGATGACGTGCGCCTTGACGCCGCCGATGCGCGAAGTGCCGGCCTGCCCACCTTCGCCGCCAGTGGGTAGCTGCACGTAGTAGAAGTCCTCACCATCTCCATAGTCGCACCCTGGAATCAGGTACATGAGGTTGTCCCCTCCTATCACCATCGAGGAGTATGGACCGATGTAGCGAGGGAAGTGCGAGTTGAGCATTGAGTCGCCGTTGTCATTGCACCACCCATCCCAGCCAGCCTCGGTGAACTGGTACGGCACGTCACCATTGCCCTCGCTGGAGAATGCTGCCATCACGAGAGGAGCGGATGCTTCCGGCGTAGGCGAGCTGGTCGTGAGCGAGGTGCCCTGGTATTCGCTCTCGCCATACACCGAGTCCAGTTGTACCCAGCTGTTCTGGGTGATGTTGTACTTGTAGGTGTAGACGTAGTGATTGAGATGCCAGTTGCCGCCCGGGAAGGCAAGAATCGACCTGCTGCCTGTGCCGAAGCTGCCCTTGTCATACGCGATTATTCCACCATCGGTGACCGCTTCAGGTATCGCGGGGAGCGACGTCCATCCGCCCTGAAGGTCGAAGTATCGGAAATTGGCACACCATGACCAGGCCCCGCTAGTCCAGGTGGCCGTACGCCAGTAGTAGGTTCCGTTGGCAAGCTTGGCAGCCGGCTCGAAATCGGGATTCAAGACGACCTCATCGATGTCGGGACTGCTGAAGTACTGGTCGGTAGAGACCTGTATGCGGTACTGGGTCGATGCCGAGCTGTTCCAGCTAAAGTGTGGCGTCTGGTCGGCGATGATAGCACCCGGACCCGGGTAGTAGCCGTAGAGTTCCAGGTCCGGCAGATACTCGCCGTCGACTGCATATCGCCAGAAGTGCGTGCTGTTGCCCCCGGGAATGCAGTAGATCCACCCGGTGCAAACGTAGTTCATTGGATGGTAGTAGTCATTAGGCACGTACGCAATGGATGCACCGTCGCCCAGCGTGAACGTGTCGATGGTGTCCTGATGCCACAGAGCACTATCCACGACGTACCAGTACAGCTTCGAGTACTCGTTTCCGCCGTCCTCGTGCCGCCCGCAGCCCCAAAGAACAGGTTGTTCATTCCACTGGAACGTAAGACTGGCGTCGAGAAGGCGCCTGCTTGCCATGGGAGTGATTGTGGAGTCGTCCCACATCGAATCAGGATCGGCACCTGGGGTGTAGGTTAGCACGTACGTCTTCTCGTTGCCGCCACCTTGGGCGTACACGGGGAACATGCCCCAGATGAGGCCGTTTCCCCAAGTCAGATGGGCGCCGTGTTCGACGCTGACCGGAACGTCGTCCAACTGCCCCCAGCCCATGGCCGCGGCCGCCACGAGCACTACGCAGACTATCGTATGCTTGAGCATCGTTTTCCTCCTTTGCTCAAGTTGTTGGCACACCTTGTGCACCGCGGGGTACGCCGTATCCTCGACCCGGTGCCGGGATCGCAGAGGCGGCCATGACTACCGTTGCATGTAGCACCGGCGGCTGAAAACCGCTCATAGTCTTGCCATCCCCTGCTTGCTTCCTTCTGCATCCCGGCTACAATCCTATGGGCAGCACAGAGTCCAACTCTGAACCTGTTTTTCCTGGCCGGGATTGCAGGTGCTGCCCTTTGGTTCCTTTGTCCATCACTGTTCGAGAGCTAGTTCGCGCTCACTCAGTTCGGCCCCGTCGTAGCGGCGTGGCATGCTATGGCCTCGCAGCCACCTTCTGCACGCCGTCGGCGCCCGGAGCATCCTGGCGGACGAAGTGCCCGCCAAGGATCGCGGGCGTTGGCGCACGGCTCAAAGCGCCAAGCCCGCTGTCAGTGGCAACGCCCCGCATCAGTCGCTGCCAGCCTACCTTTCGCATGCGCTGCCCTGCTGCTGCAGAGTCAAGCGGGTGCGATGCCAGCCAGTTTTGTCCCAGCTTGGCCGCCCATCCCACATCGGTCGCGGCCAGTTGTGCGAATGAGTACGGCGCGGCTGCGTGCGGGGTGGCGTTCTCCATGAACCCCACGTAGCCCCCGGCGACAAGGCCGAACAGGGAGCCGCAGACGAGCAGGGCCAGCCAGTAGGCTATGTGACCCCAATCCGGAGAGCTCACTCGCCCTCGGGCAGCTGCGCGACTCCGTGCGGCTCGTTACAACCAAGCTCACGCGCCCTTGCGCGCACGTCCACGTACTCCACAGTCCGCCACGGTACGGCGTAGTCCGGTTGTTCACTCAGCGTCAGGTGCTTCACGGATCGTCGCTCTTGCACCAAGCGGGCCAGGAATGGACCGTGCGCGTAACACGCGGCGGCCCAATGAGATAGCTCTGTCAGCCTCTCATGCCTTCAAGACTGGTGATTAGGTAATGAGACAGTGGATTGATTGCCATGGCTGCATTAAGCTCTTGATTCTTCTGAGGTTACGCCTGCGCTATGTCGCATTTACGAGACAGTGTGTCTCGTAAATGAGGCAGCTACTCACTCAGAGCGTGTGATATTGTGTTTCTGTATCAGGCGATAGAACTGAGCCCGGCTGTATCCGGCCAGCCTGGCCGCTTTGGACATATTGCCATCGGATCTACGGAGTGCCTTGACGAGCATCATCCGCTCGGCCCTGTCAACAGCATTGCTTCGGTGACGTTGGACGGAACCAGCCGGGCGGGCCGGAGCTGTCCTGATCTCATTCGGAAGGTCGGAAACGCCAAGTGTCTCGCCGACGGCAAGTATCACGGCCCGTTCGACTACGTGTCGAAGCTGACGGATGTTGCCGGGCCAGGAGTATCCGGCGAACGAGGCCAGGGTCTTGCAGGGGACATTCCCTCTATTCCCCAGTGACTCTTGCGAGGCCGAGCTTGGGTAGTGTTTCCCCGACGCGCGGTTGCGCTAGCGCGTGATGACGACTTTCCTGACGACGCCCGGTCTTCCGCCCTCGGTCTTCGGTCCTCTGATGAAGTACACCCCCGGCGCCAGCGCCCGCACGTCGTTCGCGCCGGGATGAAGGTCCGAAAGCTTACGGCCGTCGGCGGAGAGGAGAGAGCAATCAGCAGCCGGCAGCGAGGGCAGAAACAGGACGCGGCGAACAATGGTCGCCAGGTAGTCCCGCGGACAGGACGTTCGTCGCTGCTCTTCGCTGATTCCAGGCGGTTCGTAGCCAAGGAACAAACCGGCGTGCTTTGTGCCTGCAAACACGTTGTAGCCCGGTGGGGCGGTTGCCACTGATGTGACCTGTGAGTCAACCAGGCCGCTGCTGTAGTTGTACCACGTGCCGCCACCGGAATAAGTAACAAAAACGCCGCTGTCTGTGCCGGCCAGGATAGCCCCGCGCTGGGTATAGACTATCGAGTTCACGTCCGAGAGACCCCGATCCTGCCACGTCCGGCCGGTATCGGAGCTGTGGTACGCGCCGTCGGAAGTCCCGCAGTAGAGATCATTCCGGCTTGAGGGTCCGAATCTGATACAGTTGATCGTACCGTTCAATCCCGTCCCGGCGCGAACCCATGTACGGCCGGTGTCGCGAGTCGCGTAGAGGATGGCATTCCCCGCCGAGTCACCGCCGACAAGGAAGCGACCCGGCTCCACAGAGCTGAGTGCAACGGCCCGACCCATTCCGCCGCCACAGAGCAACGATTGGCTCCAGGCTTGCCCGCTGTCGGTGGAGAACAAGACCGCGAGTGAATCGCGGAGCCGTCCGGTTGCCACGACGATACTCGCAGGCGGCTGTGACGCCGCGACATCGCCAGCGGAGTCAAACCAGTCGCCTTTGAGCGTCCACGCTTCGCCGCGGTTCGTGCTGTAGTAGAGGCCTGCATCGTCCAGCGCCCACACGTCACTGACACTTGCCGCCAGGCTGACAGCGCTGTCCGAACCGGGAAAGCCCCGGCATCGACTCCAGTCGCGGCCGGGGTCGGTTGAACTGAAGATCCCGAAGCCCGCAATCGCGGCGTACATGTTCTCAGGCGCAGCACCGCCCGTGGTCAGCGCAGTCACGGAGACCGCGTCCAGCACGGCCAGAGAACCCCAGTCTCCCCACTCGTCGCGGGTCCTGAGCACGCCCGAACCGTTGGTAGCCAGAGCAAACAGGGCAGAATCAGCACAGGTCAGTACGCAGTCAACGGTTCCGCCATAGGGGGGCTGATAGAGCCCGCTCCATGTCCGCCCCGCGTCGGTGGTTCGGTAAATGCCCTTAGTGGCCCCAACGTACACCAACTGCGGCTGTAGCGGAGAGAAGGCAAGCGAGTGCGCCTCGCTGAAGCCAGGGTAGTGATACCAGCTTGCGCCGCCGTTGGTAGATCGACATACACCGTACCACGGCTGAGCCGCGAGCAGACTGCTGGTGTTGAGCGGGTTCACGTAGAGAAACCGGACTTGCCCGAGCACCGGGACTTCCGGCGCGGGCGGGCTGCAAATCGTGCCCGAATCGGCCTTCGCCGGGGATGGCAGGTCGTGCGCGACCCAGCTTGCACCTTTGTCCGTGCTCTTGTACACGACTGCCCGGCCGGCAATCGAGCCGCCGCAATAGAGAGTGCTGTCGCGCGACGGGTCCAGAGCGATGGAATGAGCCGAGGAGCGCGAAGTAGTGTCGCAGACGAGCATCGTCCAGGTTGTACCCGCGTCGGTGCTAATGGCGACTGACGCCCGTCCGTGCGTACTGGCGTCCGAGTACCCCGCGAGCCAGACCTCACCCGAATCCGTCGGGTCAAGCGCGAGGTTGAGCCACACGGTCCCACCAGGCGTACCCAGTTGCGACCAAGTCAGGCCGCGATCGGTGCTCCTGAAAACGTCTCCGGCCGTGACGTAGAGAACGCTGTCACTGCCATGTTCGAAGGTGATCGCGAGCGGCCGGAATGTCAGTGACTCTGTAATGGTCGACCAGTTGGAGCCCCGGTCGGTGGTGAAATACAGGACGGCGGCGGTTCCCTTCGACACCGCCACGACGGCAACCTGCGGGTTGACGGATGATATCGCACCGCAGAGAACCGGGAACAGCTCAGGCCCGGCCGGGCTCCAGATTTGCCCCACGGCCGTCGCTGCCCCAAACATGACGAGAAGGACGCCAACCAGCGCCCGATGCATGCGTCCAGCTTACTCCTTTCCAACCCCGTGTCAATCCGATGGCGGAAGAGCCGGCCTCATCCTGACCCGGACTGGACGGCGGGACTCACCCACAGTCGGTCGAGGCGGGGACACGTCCGACATTTACTGTCAGGCGGGGATGATTCGGTATTCGAGCTTCGAGTTTCAGGATTCCATCGCCGGCGCGCTTTCAAGGCTTCAGAGTCGGCTTCGCAGTGCCGGTCGGCTTACCAGGAATCAGTCCAGCGGCAACGGCAGTTCCCGACGTGCTGCAAATGCTTTGTTGACAGGAACACAAGGAGATGTAAGATGGAGGTGGTGCTCCAGCCTTCAGGTTGCCACTGGGTCGTGTTCGCTGCGCGTCATGCGGCGTATCACGACTCAATTGCTATAAGCGTACCGGCGGCAACGGCCGGTGTCCGTCCGCCACAGAAACGACTTCAGGGATCGCTTCCCTTGACACCCAATTTCGTGAAACCTATAATAGCCGCACCATGAAAAAAGGAGGAAGAATGCGCACAAAGCACTATGCTTTTGCCGCAGCTTCAGTTGTTCTCTTGGTCCTGGTCCTCGCCACGCCGTCGCTGGCCGCCCAGGGCAACAACAAGCCCTGTCTGTGCTATCCGACGATCACCCCGCAGACGGGCACGGCGAAAAACGTGTACGTCGCTTCGGTCATGTACAGTGACCCGGACGGCGACGTCGCTGCCAAGGTGGAAGTCTACATCGACAATGTCCCCTATCCGATGAAGCGCCTCGGCAAGGGCTCTGCTGCCAAGGCCACGTATCGGGCCCGGCTGACTCTTCCTCCTGGCGAACACACCTATTACTTCTACGCCGAAGACGCACGGGGTGCGAGCGAGCGGTTCCCGCGCTACGGGGCGTACACCGGTCCGTTCGTCGGTACGAAGAAGACGGTGTATAACCGGCTGCCGACCCTCACCGATGGCGGCGTCTATTACGAGCGCGGCACCGACCACGACATCTACACCTACAAGGTCCATTATCAGGACCCGGACGGCTGCAAGCCGCCCCGCGTCGTCAGGGTGTTCGTCGACGGCGTCTGTCACGACATGCAGCTCTACACCCACGACCCTGTGTACAATCAGGCCAGTTGCGGGAGCCCGGCGTCCAATGCTTCGCGCTACAACGGCACCTACACCTACCAGACCATGCTGCCGCCCGGACCGCACGCCTACTACTTCGTCGTCAAGGACGGCAACGGCGACTGCGTAACCCTGCCGTCGGCGGGATTCCTTCGTGGGCCCTGGGTCATGACGGTGCCGAACTCGGCGCCGGCGCTGATCGACCACCGGCTTGAGCCGGCAGTCGGCGGCGTCACCGACCTCGCGGGCTTCCAGACGCGGTACCACTTCCTCGTTCACTATAACGACGTGGACTTCGACGCGCCGAGAGTTGCGCTCGTCTACATCGACAACGTCCCGCACGCGATGAAGCGGGTCCAGGGCAAACCGGCCAACGGCCTCTACGGCTTCACGAGCGGCGAGTTCCTGAGCAACATGCACACTTACTACTACTACTTCGAAGACGGCAAAGGTGCCAGTGTCCGGTTGCCCGACGTCGGCGTGTATCACGGTCCGGTTGTAACCCGGTAGCCTGAAACCGGCGGCCGACAGGGAGGTTCGTATGGATTGGAGAAAGACCGCAGCGACGGCTCTGCTGGCGCTGGTAGTCGTCCTGGGCTTGACCGGCTGCCCTTCAAAGCCGCCGGCCACCCCGGGCGCTCCGTGGGGAGCGGATTCAACCTGGACCTACTCCACCTATACCTGCAGTGTCGTAACCACGATAGCCAAAGGTAACATCCGCTACATCATGAACTGGTCGGATGCCACCGATACCGGCGACATCGTCTACGCGTCGGGCGAAACCGCGGCCGTGACCCACGAGTGGGATGCGGTCGGCACCTACAACGTCACGGTGCAGGCGATTCGCGACGAAGACCCGAAGAAGGCTTCCGACTTCTCGCCGGCCAAGTCCGTGAAAGTCGTCCTGAACCAGCGGCCGGTGGTCGACTCCGTCTTCATTCCGGCGGTCGCCATCATGGGCGCCCCGACCAATATCACGGTCTACGGGCACGACGACGACAACGACAGCCTCTGTGCCGTGGTCAAGTGGCCGAAGGGCGACACGACTACGGAACTTACGCCGACGCCCGGCTCTTGGACGGTCACCAACGTCTTCACGACGGTGGAAACCGCGAGGGTGATTGTCTGGGTGCAGGACTGGAAGAAGGCGAAGTCACTCCCGGATACGGTCTACATACCGGTGGGTAAGGAAGGCGGCGTCAAATGGCTGTGGCAGGATGCTGAAGGGAACTCGATGTCTACTTCAGCGCTCATCGTCAATGACGGCTCGGACGATGTCGTGATTAGCTTCTCCTGGGACGACTGGACGTTGCGCGCCATCACTACCGCCAAGGGCAAGTCCAAGCACTCCGCCACCACGGTAAGTGATGAAGAGGACTTCTCCGGCGGCCCGGCCTTCTGCGCCGCCACCGGCCATGTCATCGTCGGCAGCTCCGAAGGCGAGCTCTATGCGCTGACGGTCTCCGACCTGGCCAGGATCTGGCGGTGGCCGAACATAACGCCGGCAGACAGCGAGCCGGGACTCGCCTTTGGCGCGCCGGCAATCAACGGTTCCGACATATACGTCGGCCGCGAGTCAGATACTGACAATCTGGGCAAGCTGTACAAGTTCACAGACAATGGCGCATCGGTCACGCCTGGGCCGGTCTATCAGCTCGGGCCGTTCAACACGGTCGTTGATGCGCCGGCGATCGATGCGGACGGCAGCGTCTACGTTTCAACTGACTCCGGATACCTCATCAAGTTCGACGCCAACCTTACTTCTCCGACCTGGCGCAAACTCCTGATGCCGAACCGCGAACTGGGCGGGCCAACCATCGGGGGCGACGGCACGGTCTACTGTGGCGCGAACGACACTCCGGCGGTTGTGTTCGCAATCCGCCCGGATAGCACCACTAAGTGGACCCTGGCGCTCGATGGCGTGGCCTCCCGGCCGGCGCTCGGGCAGTCGGCGCTCTTCGTTGGCTCGGACGCGGGCACGGCCTATTCCATCGACCCGACGACCGGCAACATCAACTGGACCTTCTACGACAGCCTCGGTGCGTTCATCACCACGCCCATCGTTGCAGCTAATGGCTTTGTCTATTTCCAGGATGACGGAGACGTGCTCTACTGCCTCAGGCAGGCTGACGGCAGCAAAGTCTGGGTATGCGACTGCAACTACTATCTGCCCGGCGGCGGCCGCAGCGGCGGACGCTTGAACCGACCGAGGGTCACGGGGTTGGTCGACTACTCCCCGAACCCGTCCATCGCGTCCTCCGGCGACATCATCGTGGTCGGCGATGGCGCGCTCTTCGGCGTGGCCGGCTACAGCGACGGTGCGCTCGACCTGTCGGCGCCCTGGCCCAAGTGGCAGAAGGACCTCTACAACACCGGCAAGAAGTAGCGAAGAACCTCCGACACGACGGGCCCTCCTCCGAGGGCCCGTCACTTTTGTCGGCGGAATAGCGCAATTCGCCTCTTCTTCGTTCATCCTTACTTGGGGGATTTCGCGCCGCGTTTGACAGAGGCTGTTTCCCGGCTATCCTTGTCACTTGCCCGCAGGGATCGAGCACGCCTCTAACAGACGATTGGCGACCCGTTGCGGCAAGGCAACACATTAGCTATGGAGGAAGCATGAAATCCAGTCGGTTCCTTCCCATCCTGCTCATCGCGCTGGCCGCTCTTCTGGTCGGCGCCTGCGGCAAGCCACCGCTGGTTCCGGACGCCCCGAAGGGGCCGAACCAGTGGATGCTCGACATCGCGATGGCTTGCACGACCTCCACCACCGACCCGTCCGGCGTTCCGGTGTCCTACCAGTTCGACTGGGGCGACGGCAGCACCTCCGAGTGGTCCGCTTTCATGGCCGGCGGTGTCTCGTACTCGGACACGCACTCCTACACCAGACTGGGCTCGTTCGCTATCAAAGTCCGGGCCAAGAACAGCAAGAAGGCATCGGCATGGTCAGACCCGCTGCACGCGAGTGTAGTCCCGGGCGAGGGAGTGGTCGCCTGGTCGGTCACGTTCATGCCCGACCCGGAGGACCCCGAAGACCTGGGCGACTTCAGCTCCAATTCCTTTGCCCTTGGTTCCGACAACACGGCCTATATCGGCTGCGATTATGGCGCGCTCGTGTTCCGCCGGTCGTCCGGTGTTTCGTCCAATGTCGTCCTGAGCGCCGACTTCGAGCCCATCGTCGCCGCGCCGCTGATTGCCGACGACGGCACCATCCTCATCGGCTGCACGAATGAGTTCATCTATGCGCTGAATCCCAGCGGAACCCTGAAGTGGAGCGACTCCATCGGCAGCGGGGTGACCGCCACCGGCGCGCTCGGGGCCGACGGCAATGCCTACTTCCAGACCGAGGATTCCATGGTCATCGCCCTCCGTTCGGACGGCTCCACTGCCTGGACATTCCTCTCCGGCGGTGGCAACTCGGCTCCGGTTGTCGGTAAGGACGGCACCGTCTACGCCGTGAACCAGGACGGCACGATTTTCGCCATCAACCCGACCGACGGCAGTCAGAAATGGGCCGACAGCCTCCGCATTCCGACCGTCCAGGCGCCCGCCATCAACTCCGAGCGGGACACGATGTACATCGTGACCGAGACCGGCACGCTGCAGTCCATCGACATGACCACCGGCTCCAACGGCTGGTCGCTCGTCATCGGTGAAGATGCATCCGGGCCGGTCATCGGGCCGGACGGCAGCGTCTTTGTCGGCGGCGGCGGCAGGTTGTTGAAGCTCAGCCCCCAACTCGACTTGATCTGGGATTTTGTCCCGCCGCTGGCCGGCGTCATCTCCACACCCGCCGTATCGGTCGACGGCTACGTCTATGTGCTGGTCACGGCCGGCAAGAAGCGACTCGCGATGCAGGAGGAAGCTGACACGCTGTACGCGGTCAATGCGGACGGCAGCCGGCGCTGGGCCTGCGCCCTCGGTGAGGGGCTGGCCGACCCGGAGTACGCGCTCTCTGCCCCCAAGATCGATGCCGGCGGGTTCATCTACGTCGGCGACGGCACAAAGGGATGGTGCGTGGCCGGCGTCAGCGGCCCGGCCCCGTCAATCTGGCCGATGATCCATCGCGACGGCCAGAATACCGGCCGGGCAAGGTAGCAGCGAATGGCGCAGAGACTGGCATGAAGCAGCAGGATTGCCTGGTCCGACGACGTCCCGGACTTCAGACTTCTGCATTCTGCCTTCTGGCTTCTGATTTCTCCTGATGTTCTCACAAGTTCCCCGCCAGCCCGACCACCGTGAAATCGAACCGCGCATCCTCCGGTTCTGGCAGGACCGCGGCATCTTCGCGAAGCTCGTCGAGCAGAACCGGGGCAAAGCCAAATTCCGGTTCCTCGACGGTCCGATTACCGCCAACAACCCGATGGGCGTGCATCACGCTTGGGGCCGGACCTACAAAGACCTGTTTCAGCGCTACCACGCCATGCTCGGCGAGGACCAGCGGTACCAGAACGGTTTCGATTGCCAGGGACTCTGGGTGGAAGTCGAAGTCGAAAAGGAACTGGGCTTCAAATCGAAGCGGGACATCGAGAAGTTCGGTATCGACCGGTTCGTCGAGAAGTGCAAAGAGCGCGTGCGGAAGTACTCACGGGTCCAGACCGACCAGTCGGTCCGGCTGGGCCAGTGGATGGACTGGAACGACTCCTACTACACGATGTCCGAGGAGAACAACTATTCCATCTGGCACTTCCTCAAGAAGTGCCACGAACGCGGCCTCGTCTATGAAGGCACCGACGTCATGCCCTGGTGCGCGCGTTGCGGGACCGCCATCTCCGACCAGGAAATCGCCACCGAAGGCTACCGGGAGCTGACGCACAAGGCGGTCTTCTTCCGCCTGCCGGTCCTCGGGCGCGAGCGTGAGTATCTGCTGGTCTGGACTACCACCCCGTGGACCCTGACCTCAAACGTCGCCGCCGCGGTCCACCCCGAGCTCGAATACGTCCGCGCACGCAAGGACGGCGACGTCTACATCCTCGCCAAACCGCTGCTCCGGGTCCTCGGTACGGGCGCAGAAATCATCGAGGAACTCAAGGGCGAGCAACTCGTCGGCCTGCGCTACCAGGGGCCGTTTGACGAACTCGGGCCCCAGCAGGGCGTGGAACATCGGGTGGTGCCGTGGGACGAAGTGAGCGCGGCCGAAGGCACCGGCATCGTCCACATCGCTCCGGGCTGCGGCAAAGAGGACTTCCTGCTCGGAAAGCAGTTCAACCTGGCGGTCATCGCGCCGCTCTGTGAGGACGGCACGTTTGCCGAGCACTTCGACTGGCTCAAGGGCATGGACGCGCCGGCCGCGGCCCAGCCGGTATTCGACAGCCTGGCCAAGAAAGGCCTGCTCTTCAAAGTCGAGGATTACACCCATCGCTACCCGGTGTGCTGGCGCTGCGGCCAGGAGCTTGTCTTCCGGCTGGTGGACGAGTGGTTCATCGCAATGGATTCGCTGCGCGAGGAGATAAAGGAATCGGCGCGGCAGGTGCGCTGGATTCCGGAATTCGGCCTCGCCCGCGAGATCGACTGGCTCTCGAACATGTCCGACTGGTGCATCTCCAAGAAGCGCTACTGGGGCCTTGCCCTGCCCATCTTCCGCTGCGAGTGCGGCTGGTTTGATGTCATCGGCTCGCGCGAAGAGCTGAAGTCGCGGGCTGTGTCCGGATGGGAGAAGTTCGAAGGTCAGACGCCTCACCGGCCCTGGGTCGACGAGGTACGCATCGAGTGCGGCAAGTGCGGCAAACCGGTGGCGCGAATCAAGGACGTCGGCAATCCCTGGCTCGATGCCGGCATCGTGCCTTTCTCGACGACGCACTACCTCACCAACCATGCCTACTGGCGGGAGTGGTTCCCGTTTGAGTTCATCACCGAGAGCTTCCCGGGCCAGTTCCGCAACTGGTTCTACTCCATCCTCGCCATGTCCACGGTGCTGGAGAAGTGCTCGCCGTTCAAAACCATTCTCGGCTACGCCACGATGAAGGGCGCCGACGGCCGCGAGATGCACAAATCCTGGGGCAACGCCATCGACACCGACGAAGCCTTCGAGAAGATGGGCGCGGACACGATGCGCTGGGTTTTCTGCCGACAGAACCCATCCCAGAACCTGAACTTCGGCTATGCCCTCGGCGACGAGGTCCGCCGGAAGTTCCTGACGCTCTGGAACGTGTACAGCTTCTTCGTGACCTACGCCAATATCGACAAGTGGACTCCGGAAACGGCGAACGGCGAAGGTCGAATGTCGAGCTCGGGAGCAATCGCCGATCGTCATTCGCACCTCGACAATCCCCTCGACCGCTGGATTCTCTCGCGCCTCAACTCGCTGGTCAAACTGACCCGCGAGCGCCTGGACGACTACGACCCGTCCTCGGCGCCGCGCGCGGTCGAAGAATTCATCGACGACCTTTCGGTCTGGTACGTGCGCCGCAGCCGGCGCCGGTTCTGGAAGTCGGCGTCGGACACCGACAAGCAGGCGGCCTACCAGACGCTGTACGATTGCCTTGTCACGCTCACGAAACTCATCGCGCCGTTCATGCCGTTCGTGGCCGAAGAGCTGTACCAGAACCTCGTCCAGCCGGGGGACATGACCGGATTGTCTGACAATCCGGATCGTGTCCCGACTCCGGAGTCGGTCCACCTCTGCGCCTACCCGGGACCCGACGCGTCGCTCATCGACCTCGACCTCGAAAAAGAGGTCGGTCTGGTCCGGGCAATCGTGTCGCTTGGCCGGGCCGCGCGCGAGAAGTCGAAGCTGAAGGTGCGCCAGCCGCTTGAGGCCCTTATGGTACGGCTGAACGAGCCGGCCGAGAAGGACGCAATCCTGCGCCACGGGGAGACAATCAGGGAGGAGCTGAACGTCCACGACCTGCGGTTCGGTGACAAGGAGGCGCAGTTCCCGGCCGACTACGCGGTCGAATCGAGCCCCGAGCACGCCGTGGGCATCTGTACGAAGCTTACCCCCGAGCTGGAAAACGAGGGGCTCGTCCGCGAGCTGGTTCACAAGGTCCAGAACCTGCGCAAGGCGGCCGGTTTCGACGTCACCGACCGCATCAGGCTCCACTACCAGTCATCGCCGCGCCTGGCGGCGGCGGTGCGGGCGTTCGACGACTACATCCGCCGTGAGACGCTGGCCGTAACTGTAACCGAAGAACCGCTGGCTGAGCCAGACATCAGGGAAAGCGCCAAGATCAACCGGGAACCCGCTGACCTGGCGCTCAAGAGAGTGAGGGAGTGATGACCAAACGCGAGATGCAAAAGCATGAGAAGGCCCTGTTGGCCGAGAAGCAGCGGATTCTGAAGCAGGGCCGGGTAACCGATGAAGTCATGGACTCGGCCTGTCCGGACGTGACCGGCGACCTCTCCACGCACCGGACCCACACCGCCGACCAGGGTACCGAGAATTACCAGCGCGAGATGGCATCGCGCTTCAAGACCATCGAAACCGATACTCTTCGCCAGATTGAGGACGCGCTCAAACGGATTTCGGACGGCACCTACGGCGTCTGCATTTCCTGCGGCGGAGCGGTGCCCAAGGCGCGGCTTGAGGTCGTGCCGCACGCCCGGTTCTGCATGAAGTGCCTCAAGAAGCGCCACTAGGACAGGTAAAGGTAAAGGCTAAAACAGGACTAAATCCTTCCGGATCACGACCTGAACCTTAGCCTCAACCTCCGGCCCCCTGAGTGCCCAACCTCAAGCTGACAATCGAGTTCGATGGAACCGGCTACGCCGGCTGGCAGTTCCAGCCCGGCCACCCAACCATTCAGGGCGAGGTCGAATCCGCACTACGCCAGATCATCAAGCAGGAAACCACGGCCTATGGCTGCGGCCGAACCGATGCGGGCGTATCGGCGCGGGGCTACGTGGCCAACGTACACACTAACTCGGCCCTGCCCCCTGAACGCATGCGCGCGGCCCTGAATCACTTCCTGCCCACCGACATCCGCGTCCAAACGGTGGAAGAGGCTGCGGCAGATTTCCACGCCCGTTTCTCGGCCAAACTCAAGACCTATCGCTACCGGCTCGTGCGCGGGGCCTCGCCCCTGCGCCGCCGCCACGCCTGGGAATACCACTGGCCGCTGGATTCCGGACGTGTTTGCCGGACTGCGCGGCTGTTTCGGGGCCGTCGCGACTTCCAGCCCTTCTGCCAGACGCGCGACGCGAACGGGGTCTGCCTGGTTGAATCGGTCACGGTCGAGGAAGCCGGCGACGAACTCGCCATCACGGTCTGCGGCGACCGCTTCCTCTACAAGATGGTTCGAAGAATCGTCGGCGCGCTCGTTGCTGCTGGCTCAGGCCGGCTCACCCAGCAGGACATTCGTGCCGCGCTCGCCGGCCGGCCCACCAGGCCCTTCCAGACCGCGCCCGCATGCGGCCTGCTGCTCGACTCGGTCGAATACTGACGGCCAAGGCGGCCGGCTGAAATTGCGTCGGTCATTCGAGCTTCAGTCGTCATTGACCTCAGCGGTCCCTGTCGGACAGTGCGGACTTCGAGCTTCGGACTTGCGCGGCTGCCGACTACTGCGAGCCGCGCCCGTAGCGTGTCGCGGCGTCATCCAGCGCCTGGCGAGGTGACTTCGCCCCGAGCATCGCCTGCTCGAGCTCCTCAACCAGTGCCTTGCGTCCGGCCAGCCACTTGAGCCCGCGCGGCTCGAACACCGCGTAGTCCATCTGCGCGTATGCCGCCTTCAATCCCGGCGTCTCCTCAAGTCGCTTCACCATCCTCGGGTCATCGAGGCTGCGCCGGTGAATGGGCACGTACCAGGTGCCGAGCGACCATTCCACCTGCTGTTCAGGACTCGTGAACCACTTGATGAACGCCCATGCTGCCGCCTTCTGCTCAGGCGTCGCCCGCCTGAACATGCCGATGTTCGTGCCGTAGACTATCGCCGCCTGCTTGTCCCACGTCGGTATCGGCGCCATCCCGACCGGGAATGACTCCTGTCCCACGACCGGCGCGCGCCAGGTTGAACTCCCGGTCAGCGTCGCCATCCTGCCCACAAGGAAATCGTCCATCGGGGTTCTCCCCACATCGGTGTTCTGCACCTTGTCCTTGAGGACCATATCGACCTGGAACTGCAAGGCCTCAACTCCCTCTTTACCATTGAACAGGGCCGTGCCATCCTCCTGCTCGAGGAATCCTGACCCCAACTGGTACAGCATGGAACCGAATATCCAGATGTCGGTCCCCCCTGCCGCACCCCACCGCTGGACGTTTCCCGCAGCGTCGCGCTTCGTCAGCCTGATGGCAGCCGTCCTGAACTCGGGCCATGTCTTCGGAAACTCGGGAAAGCCCGCAGCCGCGAACATCGGGACATTGTAGTAATAGACCGGCACGCTCTTGTTGAACGGCAGGGTCAGAAGCCTGCCGTCCCACGTGTTGTTCTCGAGCAGGGCCGGGTAGATGTCGGCCATCTCCTCGGCGCCGAGCCCGCCGGGTCCGCGAACGAAGCTGTCCAGAAATACGAGCTCGCCGCCGGCGTGCAACTGGGTTGTCCAGTTCTCGTACATCTGAGCGATGACCGGCGGGTTCTTTGCCGCGACCGCGCCCATCAGCTTCTGCGAGAGCGCGTCGTAATTGCCCATGCCCACCAGCTCGATGTGGATGTTTGCGTGCGTGCTCTCGAACCGGTCAACCATCGCCTTCAGAGTCTTCTGCGATTCACCGCCCATCGCGTGCCAGAACGTGACCGTCGTCCTCGTGGAAGGCTTGCCACAGCCGACAAGAAGGGACAGCGCGAGCGCCAATATCACCCCCGGGCCGAAAGTCCTCTTTACTCCGTTTTCGCTCCTTCGGGGCCATCGATTTCGGGACCAGGGCATCATCCACGTCTTGCGGTTCATTGTCCTATTCTAGGCCCATCGGCTGGACAGTCAATGCCTCAGTCTGGCCCTGAATCCGGTATTGCACCTCAGAGTTCACCGAGACTCCGAAGGTAAGGCCGGACCCTGGCTTCACCTACTCGTGCTCTCTGTGGGCTCTGTGGTTGGCCCAATGTCGGCTCTGGGGTCTGGAAGTTCGCAGCAGCCTGCGGCGTTTGTACTATTGGTACGAATCGTGCAACTTGCCAAATCGGGCTAATACTGCTAGGAGGTGTGTATGCAGATAGACCACGACCTTAACAGCCTGGATGTCGAAAAAAGAGGCAAGTCGAACATCCTGGTGCTGATTATTGCGGCAGTCGTGGTGGCGGTTGTTGCGGCGAGCCTGTCCTAGGCCGCGCTGCACGCTAGCGCTACCCGACCAGGCTGTGGAGGTTCCCTGCGAAGCGAATGGAAGTGCAGGGCACAATGAAAGGCGAGGGCCGGAAAGGCCCTCGCCTCTTACTGTGTCGCTTGTGCGCTACTTCAAGACCGAAACCTTGGCATGCGCGACCTGCGAGCCCGCAGCCAGCTCGTACAGGTACAGACCGTTACCAACCGGCCTGCCCGCGTCATCCCGCAGGTTCCAGCTTACCGTGCTTGCGCCCGACGGCATCTGACCGTTAACGAGCGTACGCACCAGCGCGCCCGTCGTCGAATAGACGCGCAGCGTAACGCCGGCCGCCCTGGGCAGGCTGAACCGGACCGCACTGTGCCCGACCGCCGGATTCGCGCCGACGACCGAGAAGTCGAGCGGCTGCACGGCCGGGGTCTCGCTGACACCGGTCAGGTACTGCTCAATGATGGAGCGCATGGCTCCCTCATTCCACCCAACGATGCCGTATCTGACCGTATCTGCACCGTCAACTACGTAGTTGGTTGGTATGCTGTTGCTTATCTTCCACGTATTCCAGACTGCGCCAGCGTCCCGCAGGAACAGGTACGAATACTGGCTGGCGTAGGACTTGATGATACCCCAGTCTTCCCAGAGATTGATGGCAATCGGCACGAAGCTCTGCTCGCCATAGTCGTCCAGCATGGCCTGAAAGCGCGGCAACTCCGCGCGACAGGTCGGTCAGGTCGACTGCCAGAAGAGCAACGCGACTACCTTGCCGGAGTAGTCGTAGAGTGAGTGATTCACACTGGCCGTGTCGGGCAACGTGAAGTCCGGCGCGAGCGTGCCCACTCCCGGCCCGGCCATCAACATCGCCGGGATGGCAGCGAGCACGGCAAGCACCAACAGGTACTTACGCATAGAACCGATACCTCCTTTGTGCCGGCGTCCCGGCACAAGTCATGACTTAGGAGCCTGACTACATTCTAGATTCCCGCCCCAATGAGTCAAGTCGGCACAGCCGCGCGCAATTG
>Ga0172371_10004399_pt1 | contig 21366 bp, 21 predicted proteins | sample Lak12m_FD_114543 | JGI IMG/M metagenome (GOLD analysis project Ga0172371, IMG submission 114543) | Freshwater microbial communities from Kabuno Bay, South-Kivu, Congo - kab_022012_12m | ecosystem: Environmental > Aquatic > Freshwater > Lake | place: Democratic Republic of the Congo: South-Kivu... | reverse complement strand
TGCCATTGGATTCAGGCGCTAATGTGAACATATCCACGCCCCCGGAATTGGTGATGCGCTCGATGATTTGCGGGCGGTAGAGCGTGCCGCCGTTGGCAATCGCGGCGGTAAAACGCACGATTTGCAGCGGGGTTACCAGCATCTCGCCCTGGCCGATACCCTGCTGCACCGCGTCGCCGTCCGTGGCAGGATCGACGATCTTGCCGGTATCTTCAGCCACCTGCTCGATGCCGGTGGCGCTGCCCAGGCCGAATCCGCGCGCCATATCGGATAAGAAGGTCGCACCTTTTTGGCGGAAGAGATCTAGGCCGATATGGTAGAACCAGGGATTGCAGGAACGCACAAGCCCCTGCGACAGGGATAAAGTGCCGCTGGGTTCATAGCCTTTATCCACGGTCCAGTCCTTGAATTTTTCACCTTCCAGTTCCTCGAAATAAGAACCGCAGTAATAGGTGGTATCAGGGGTGTAGAGATCGCTTTCCAGCGCGGCGGCCATGCCGATGATCTTGAAAACCGAGCCGGGCGGGTAGGTGCCCTGGGTTACGCGGTTGAGCAGGCGTTGGTCGCCGTCATCCAGCAGGGCATTCAGCAACGCGGCTGAATTGGTATTGTTGGGATCAAAGAGGTTGGTATCCAGGCTGGGTGAAGAGGCCATGGCCAGGATGCGCCCGGTATCCACCTCCATCACCACGATGGCGCCCTTGAAACCCAACAGCGCGTTTTGCGCCTGGATCTGCAGCTCTTTATCGATGGTGGTGGTGATATTCTGCGCCAGGCGGGAATCGGCCTGGTTCAGCTTGGAGATGACCTGGTCATTGGCATCCACCACGTAAAGGTTGGCAGCCGGTTTGCCGGCCAGCGCTTCTTCAGCATACTTTTCCAACCCGGCCATGCCAACCGATTCGGTACCCAGATAGCCTTTGGATTTGTATTCCTCCACCTGGTCGGTGGGAATGGCCATGACGTAGCCAATGGCCTGCGCCGCGATCCCGCCATTGTAATAATAGCGGGTGGTGTAATCGCTCAACTGCAAACCACCCAGGCTGACCAGCGTATCCCAATTCTCCTGCACTTCCGCATCGGAAGCCTCGCCGGCAGCGACATACCAGTCAGTCAGGCGCAGGTCGTCATAGGAAGCCTGGATGGATTCAACTGTCCGGCCGGTCAGTTTTGAAAGGGTACTCAGCAGCTGGCCTTCATTGCCTTCCTCGATCTGGTTGGGAATGATCGCCAGCGACCAGGCCGTGGCTTGTTCGACGATCGGGCTGCCATTGCGGTCCAAGATCGAACCGCGTTTATTGTTAAGCACCTCCAATGAGAGGCGGCTGCCACCGGCAAGTTCAGGCATGATCAAACCTGAGTCCCAGTTCAATTTCCAGGCACCGTTTTCCCATACAAAAGGCATGCTGATATCTCTTTCAAAAGATCCGAACAGGGCTGTGTTGTAAACGGCGCGGATGGCGGCCGCGGCAGTCTGCGGGCTGAGGGTTGTGGAAAGCAGCTCAGTGCTGACGGATTGCATAGTCGCGCTGGAAGCCATTTCAGCATAATACGCAGAAAAATCATCCTGGCTGATCGCCTGGCGGGAAGCTTCAGAAAGGAGGCCGTACATCGCGCTGTAATCCTGGGCTTCCCAAGCGTCCAGGAAAGCCTGGGCGGCAGCATCCACATCAGGCACCGAGGTGACCTGGGCCTGCGGGGTGGGCAATTCACTGGCGCTTTCCTGGCCGCAAGCGGTCAGGAATAGCGAAAAGATCAAGATTGCGAATAATCCTTTTTTCATCATGCGAAAAGCCTCATTTCAATTTCTTCTCTATATATATTATCCGATATCCTCGCCGGACATCACGCGATTGGTAATCGGGCATTGGTATTTTAAATTCTTTTGGCAAACCGCGGCCATATCACAGCTCTCATAACCCGGCAGTTTTCGCAAAGTTCTTTCCAGGTGGCAAAGCGGCATGCCCATCACGCTGGCAAAGCAGCCGGCAAAATTCACCACGGGATCAAAACCCGAATTTTGGATGGCATAACCGCCGGCTTTATCGAATGGATCACCACTGGAAACATACGCTTCGATTTCCTGTCGCGCGTATGGCCGCATGCGCACATTGGATGCGCACACATCCTGCAGAATATCAGGGCTGCCCAGCATGCGCAAAGATAAGGCAGTGATCACCTGGTGCGTTCGGTTTCTTAATAATTCTAACATCTCAAAAGCAGCGCGCGCATCCACGGGTTTGCCCAGAATATCCTCATCCCGGACAACAATCGTATCCGCGGCCACGATGATATCGCCTGCTTTGGCGCTTTGAATCTCAACCATTACTTTTTCGCTCGCCAACCGGCGCACATAATCGCGCGGTTTCTCACCAGGCTGGATGGATTCATCGATATTGGATGGCGCGGTGCGGAATGGCCTGCCGAGCCAGGTGAACATATCACGCCGCCTGGGCGAGTTGGATGCCAACCAAAAGTTGTAACCGGACATAGCGGATTGATTTTAACACAGGCTGCCAGGCATGTTTTCCGCCGGCGCTTACATTATATTTATCGCATGGCGATATATTTAATATTACTCATAGAGAAAGCAGGCCGCGCAAGGGTATAATGCCAGCCAGAGAACCCATATGGAATTTCAATATCCCCACGATTTTGATGAGATCGAGACTGATGAATGGGATGCGCTATTGTCAAGCAGCAGCACCAACGCGCCATTCCTGATGCAAGCTTACCTGAAACGCTGGTGGGATTTCAAAGGAGGCGGTGAATGGCCGGACGGTGAATTGCTGTTGATCAGCGCCCGCCAGGGCGGAAAACTGGCAGGCATCGCCCCTTTCTTCACAGCAAAACACAACGGAATCAAGAAAATATTGCTGCTGGGCAGCATTGAGATATCCGATTACCTGGACCTGATCATTGACCCCGGACAGGCCGGCGCGTTCATTAACCAATTACTTGACAGCCTGGCTGAAAAATATCCCGATATCCATGAGATGCTGCTCTACAACATACCGCAAACCTCGCCGAATCTGGCATTGATGGAAGCCAGCGCCGGGGAGCGTGGATGGAAATTTGCCAGCGAACCTGCCTACCACACACCGGTCATCCACCTGACCCCCGATTGGGAAACTTATCTGGCGGGCATCGATAAGAAGCAGCGGCATGAAATCCGCCGTAAACTGCGGCGGGCAGAGGAAAGCCCGGAATCGATCGGGTGGTATATCGCTGCGGATAAAGAAAAACTGGCGCAGGAGATCGAGGATTTTTTCAACCTGATGGCGCTTGACGAGAAAAAGAAGCAATTCCTGACGCCCGTGATGCGCGAGCAGATGCGCAGCATCATCACCTGGGCTGCTGACAACAACCTGCTGCAGCTTTCTTTTTTCACGGTTGAAGGGAAAAAAGCCGCGGCTTACGTGTGCCTGGATTACGGGGACCGCATTTGGGTTTACAATTCCGGCTTCGACCCGCAATTCAGGGAGTTTTCACCGGGCTGGGTGCTGCTGGCATACCTGATCCAGCACGCGATCCTCAACGGCAAAAAAGCTTTTGATTTCATGCGCGGCAATGAAGATTACAAATACCGTTTCGGCGCGGTGGATGAGTTCGTGATGAAAGCGCAAATTTCCCGATAGTCCGCTAAAATTCCGCGTCACCCCAAACGCGCATGATGCGCGAATAAAAGGCAATCATATTCACAAAAGTCTTTTGCGGTATGCGTTCGTTGATGCCGTGCATGCCTTGCTGCTCCTCCATCGTCAGCGCGAAGGGAGAGAATTTAAAGATATTCTTGCAGATCGGCTGGTAATGGCGTGAATCGGTGGCAGCCAGGAACACGAACGGCGCGACCGCGACGTTGTTGAAGATCTGGCGGGTAACCAGTTCCAGCGAGCGGTAAGCAGGCGTATCGAGCGGGGTAACCTGCGAAGCATTCCAACCGCCGTTGGTTTCATCAATGCGCACATCCACGCGCGGGTCATCGAGCACTTTTTTCACGTAAGCAACAACCGATTCAGTGGTATCTCCCGGCAGCAGGCGGAAATTCACCTTAGCCTGCACCAAAGCCGGCAGGACGTTATCCTTGATGCCGCCGTTGATCATGGTAGCTGCGTGGGTGGTGCGGATCATGGCGTTCATCTGCGGGGATTTTTCTAGATTTTTGATCAGCATACCTTTAAGAAGCCAGGCATTGGCGATCACAAAGCGCAGCATAAACGGCAGCAGGAAACCAGCCTTCTGCAGCGTAGGCAGGAAGTAATCCAGGCGGGCGGGCAGGGGATGATCATCCAGCAAGGCGATCGCGCGCGCGATGATCCCGACCGCGGTCTGGCGCGGCGGCAGCGAGGAATGGCCAGGTTTGGCGGCAGCGCTCAATTTAAGGGTCATGTAGCCTTTTTCGGCAATGCCGATCAAAGCGTAAGGATCCGGCACACCGGGCAGCGAACCGACCGAGATCAAACCGCCTTCATCCAGTAGGGCGGCCAGCTGCACGCCGCGCGATTTTAAATGCTCCATAATCTGCCGGGCGCCATTGAAACCCATGATCTCTTCGTCATGGCCGAAAGCCAGGTAGGTCGTGCGTTTGGGTGAATATCCGCTGCGCAGCAACCCTTCAACGGCTTCCAGCAAACCGGCGGCCTGGCTTTTCATATCGATCGCGCCGCGCCCCCAAATATGACCTTCGCGGATCACGCCGCTGAAGGGCTCCACCTTCCAATCCGGCAGGGTGCTCTCCTCGACAGGCACCACGTCCAGGTGGGCGGTGAAAAGCACGGGCAGCAATTTCGGGTCTGAGCCTTTCCAGACATACAACAGGCTGCATTGATTGATGCAAGTTTTTTCCAGTTTGGCGCTTAACAGCGGGTATGTCTTTTCAATCCATTGATGTATTTCCAGGAACGGCCGCGGGTTGAAATCCGCGGCTGATTCAAAGGAAATGCTCTTGATCTGGATCAACTGCGAAAGATGGCTGGAAACGGTTTTCTGGTCGATATCCGCTTTTTCCACCGCCGGGAGCTGGTCGGGAAGTTTGCTGATTTTCACTGTTCTGATCAGCATGAACGCAAAAAGGAATATCAACAAAGCCAGCAGGAAAAACAGGATATTCATGGATAGAAAACCTCCGCGCTTGGGATTGCGCTAATTATATGCGCAAACAAAACAACCGCGCCTTTTCTACTGGCGCGGTTGTTCTACATTTCATTAATGATTATTTATTCAGCATGCTGGTCAGGGCGCCGAGCAGCGTCGATGTCACCAACTCAGTGGATTGCGCGCGGGCGCTCGATTCGCCGGCGAATTGACTACCGGATACCAGAGCGCCAGTCAAAGCCTCCAGGTCGCTCTTGCCGCTCTGCTTGGCGGCCATATAGCTCATGCCCGCGTTCAACAGATCGCCCAAATCCAGGCCTTCGCTCCCGCCCGTGGAAGTTGAAGAAGTAGTTGCACCGGACAAACCTCCGATCAATGAGCCCAACAGATCGCCGCCGGCATCCGCCGAAGACTCGGAAGCGCTAGCTGTCGATCCAAGGATGGTGGAAAGCATTGAAACCACACTGCCGGCATCCAGGTCCTTGCCGGTCATCTGTTGGGCGGCTTTGTTGAGGCCTTGCGCATATTGTGTGGCTGAGCCGCTGCTGGATTTTTTACGCAGCAGCTGAGCGGCATATTCCAGTTGGTCAGCCGGATCGGCCGATTTTTTCTCTTTCATCGCCTGCGAGATCACATCGAAAATCTCCACCATGTGATCACCATGATCGTGATTGTAGGTATCCGCTTCATTCAGTGAAGCCTGGCTGCTCTGCACTGCCTTGGAAACCTGTTTGAACAATGATGCCAAATCAATCTGCCCACTTGCCATTTCATTTCTCCTGTTTATGTGTTTTTTAATTTTACATTATTTACCAGATGTTTAAATCCAGGTCTGGTACAAGGCCAGATTGCCTTCTTTTCCATCCGAATAAAAAGCGTCTGCGATGCTGAAGCCCGCGTTTTGGGCCAGGCGCTGTAGTTCAGCTTCATTAAAAATGTGAACATAGCGCAGGGCAGCCCATTGGTTCTTTTCATCCAATCCTGCGCGCCAATCCATCAGAATATCACCCTGTTCCACTTCCTGGTGAGGGATTTCCACGCTCTCCCAGGGTTTGATGCGGGGCAGCAAGCGCGGGCTGTTCTGCAGCTGCCAGATGGAAAGATACAAGCGTTTTCCGGCGGGGAGGATTTTTCGCAATGTGCGCATGAGCTGTTGGCGCTGAACATTCGAGGGGATATGGTGCAATACGGCGAACATGGAAATCACATCCCAATGCTCTTCAGAAACGGCGTTTGGCCAATCCTCCCGGCGGACATCCACTTCCCGGAACTCCAGCCGAAGGTGCTCTCCTGGCTGAAGAGCGGACAGGCGGGCGCGGGCTGCATCCAGCAATTCAGGGCTGAAATCGCAACCCAGGTAGCGGCCTGTGTATCCCCATTCCAACAGGGCGATCGGCAGGCTGCCATTCCCGCAGCCGATATCCAGCCAGTTCAACCTGCTGGATTCGCTCTTTAAAAGTCGAACGACACCCGGCTGGACCTGGCCGCGCGTGGCGGAAAAAGATTGCGCGAAATTTTGATAGAATTCCTGATTGATGCGAGCGATTTTTTCAATGACCCAATCTTCCATCATTTTCATTATATCGGTTTCGCACAGCAGAAAGAAGTGAGCAATGGACAGAGATTCCTGGCAAAGCGCACGCCAGTATTCAGAAGAACAACTGCGAATCGCCGGGGTTGTGCTGGAGGAAATCCTCAGCGGCACTCCGGTGATGAAGGCTGTGCGCAGCCACCCGCTCAGCGCCGGCGGCTATATCGCCAAGCATACGCTGGTGCACCTGTACCGGCAGAAGGTCGCGGAGGGATCTTTGGCGGAGAATCCCGAACTGCTGGCGCGCATCCGCATGAAACCGGTGCGGTCGCTTTCGGGAGTATCCACAGTAACTGTGCTCACCGAACCGCACGACTGCCCGGGAGAATGCCTGTTCTGCCCGGATGACAGCCGTCTGCCCAAGAGTTATCTAAAGGAGGAGCCGGGTGCGGCCAGGGCTTTCCAGAACAATTTCGACCCCTACCTGCAGGTAAGATCGCGCCTGGATTCCTATCTGGCCACCGGCCATCCCATCGACAAGATCGAGCTGCTCATCCTGGGCGGTTCCTGGAGCGCTTACAGCAAAGATTACCGCGAGTGGTTTGTCAAACGCTGCCTGGACGCCATGAACGGCAGCCAGTCCCTCACGCTTGAAGCGGCCCAGCTTACCAATCAATCCGCGGCCAGCCGCAACGTGGGCCTGGTGGTGGAAACGCGCCCGGACATGATCGACGCGCGGGAGATCGCTCACATGCGCTTTCTGGGCGTAACCAAGGTGCAGATGGGCGCGCAGAGTTTCGATGACCAGATCCTCAAGCTCAACTGCCGCGGGCATGGCGTGCAGGCTACGCTGGAGGCCTGCGCCCTGCTGCGGGCGGCCGGCTTCAAGATCGTGCTGCACTGGATGCCCAACCTGCTGGGCGCCACCCTGGCATCCGACCGGTTGGATTTTCAAAAAATGTGGTCGGGCGGTTACTGCCCGGATGAGATCAAAATTTACCCCACCCAACTATTGAAGGAAGCGCCGCTCTTCCGTTACTGGCAGGACGGCCGCTACCAGCCGTATTCAACGCAGGAGCTGATCGACCTGCTCGCGGACATCAAGCCCTCCATCCCGATCTACTGCCGGGTGAACCGCATCATCCGCGACATCCCGGCCAGCTACATCCAGGCTGGCAGCCGGCGCTCCAGCCTGCGCCTGGACGTGAAGCGCGAACTGGAACAACGCGGCCAGCGCTGCCGCTGCATCCGCTGCCGCGAGATTCGCGGAAAAACGGTGGATGTTAAGGAACTGATTCTGGATGACTTTGTTTACCATCCGGCGGACGCGGAAGAGCACTTTCTGCATTATTCCATCAGCGACGATCAGTTAGCCGGGTACCTGCGACTTTCCATGCCTGCGCCGCAATGCCCGCCTGACCGCGCGCCGCAGCGCGCCAGCCTGCATGCAGCGCTGCCTGAGCTGCGCGGAGCAGGGCTGATCCGCGAGGTGCACATTTTCGGCCAATCGCTGGAAGTCGGCAGCGAGCAAGCCGGCGCCGCCCAGCACAGCGGACTGGGCAGCGCGCTGCTCAAGGAGGCGGAAAAAATCGCGCGTTCCAAAGGGCTGAACAAGCTGGCCGTGATCGCCGCCATCGGCACCCGCCTGTACTATGAAGGACGCGGTTTTTCGCAAGAGCATTTATATATGACCAAGACCCTGACCTGAAACAAGCAATCCGCATGCCCTACTGCAACGAGCTTTTCTACCGCATCTATGAAAATGGAGATTCCGCAAAAGGCAAGCTCCCGCTGGTGCTGCTGCACGGCAGCGGGGGCAGTCATATGGCCTGGCCGCTCGAGGTTCGCCGCCCGCGCGGACGGCGCGTGATCGCGCTGGATCTGCCCGGGCACGGCCGCTCGGCCGGCGCGGGCTGCCAGAGCCTGGAGGCGTTAACCGCCTGCTTGAAAGATTTCCTGCTGGCCTGCGGTCTGCGCCGGGTGCTGCTGGCCGGGCATTCACTGGGCGCCCTGCTGGCGCTGGAATACGCCCGCGCCAATCCCAAGCACGCGCAGGGTTTGATCCTGCTGGCCTGCGGCAGCCGTTTTGATTTACCGCCAATATTATTCGATGATTTACTGCGCCCCAACCACAACGAGCGCTTTATTGAGCATTTCAGCGCGCTGGCTTTCGATCCAGCCTGCGCGCAAACGGAGCGGCGGGCGATCCTGCAACCACTGAAGAAAATACGCGCCAGCACACTGCTGCTGGATTTGGGGATTTGCCATGATTACCGGCTTGCATCGAACCTGGATGATGTAAGCTGCCCGACAGCCATCATCAACGGCGCCAGCGACCGCATCACCACGCCCTCCACCGCCCGCCAGTTGGCCAGCGCGCTGCCGGGAGCCGCGCTGAGCATCCTGCCCCAATGCGGCCATATGCTGATATATGAAAAAACCACGCTCATCAGCGCGATGATGCATGATTTCTTTCACCAGCAAAAGATATAGAAATCCTTACAGGTATTCGCGCAGCTGGCGCGAGCGGCGCGGGTGGCGCAAACGGCGCAGCGCCTTGGTTTCGATCTGGCGGATGCGTTCGCGCGTCAGGCCAAATTTTTTTCCGACTTCCTCCAGGGTGTAAAAACGCCCATTCTCCAGGCCGAAACGCAAGCGCAGGATGCGCGCCTCGCGGAATGGCAGGCTATCGAGCACCTCGTTGATTTTTTCGCTCAACAGCTTGGTGTACACGCTTTGGCTGGGGGTGGGGGTTTCCTGGTCTTCGATGAAATTTCCCAGTTCGGATTCATCTTCATCCTCATTGATGGGTGTCTCCAAAGAGAGCGGCAGCCAGGAAACGCGGATCATCCATTCCAGCTTTTGCTTGGGGATTTTCAACGATTCCGCCAGTTCATCCACGGTCGGCTCCCGCCCCAGCGTCTGTTCAAGCTCGTGCGTGCGTTTGTACATCACGCGGATGCGATCCACCATATGCACCGGCACGCGGATGGTGCGGCCCTGGTCGGCGATGGCGCGCGTGATGGTCTGGCGGATCCACCAGGTGGCGTAGGTGGAGAAGCGAAAGCCTTTGCGGTAATCATATTTCTCGACCGCTTTCATCAGGCCCAAATTGCCCTCCTGGATCAGGTCCAGGAAAGGAACCCCGCGGCTGTTATAGCGCTTGGCCACGCTGACCACCAGGCGCGTGTTGGCTTTGATCAGGTGTTCGCGAGCTTGCAAGCCATCCTCGATGGTCTGCTCCAATTCAGCGCTTTTCTTTTCGGTGCAGGATCCATTCAACTTGATCAATTTGGCGCGCGCGGCCTTGCCAGCCTCGTAGCGCATGGCTAAATTGACCTCCTGCTCCATATTCAACAATGGAACGCGGGACATTTCGCGCAGGTAAAGGCTGATGGTATCTTCGCTGGGAACGCGCTCGAATGCGGCAGAGGGATCCGGTTCGGCATCGGCGATCAAACCGCTTTCATCCTCAGCGACCAGGATCTCATCATCGGCATACAAGAGCTCCATCCCCTGGCCGTCCAATTGTTCAACAACCTCGTCCACCTGATTCGGGAATGATCCACTTTGCGGGATGATTTCATCCAGGATGCCCTGCTCCTCCAAATCCGCCCGGTCAAGCAGCATGTCCAGGAGAATATCGTCTTCGTTGTTTTCCGGGTAAGCTGCTTTCATCGCATCCCTTTCTATTCCTGAATTGGTGTTTTTTTTCCGGGATAAATACTTCCCTCAATGGATTTCAACGCGTCAGCCATATTGGCGCGCGGTTTCTCGTGGTCATGGCCGCAATCGCGCAGGTTCAGGTTCTCCCCGCAGATATCGCACAATCCGCGGCAATCCGGCTTGCACACCGGATTGATCGGCACTTCGAGCAGCAGATAATCCCGGACATACGGTTCAAAATCGATATTGCCGTCTTCCGGGATAATGGTCTCCTCATCCGAAAGCGGGTTGTGTTCGTAGGTAAAGATTTCTTCAAATTCGGTATGCAGGGCCTGGCGGAAACTCGTCAGGCAGCGCCCGCATTCCGCTTCGGTTACGGCTGAGAATTCCGCCTGAACGCGCAGCCCGCTCTGGGTGCGGTCAATATTTAGGTTTCCTTTTAAATCTATGACTGTCAGGATTTCATCAAAAGAAAAATGATCGAGCTCGAAAGGAATGTCGCGATTATATCCGATCGGCTGGTTTATCAGAAACCCCACATTGATTCGGAAAATTCTCTCAGCCTTATTCACGATAATTCCACTAAAATTAGTATAATTTGAAAGATTATAGCACGCGCCTAAAAGCGAGTCAAGTTTTATTAATAATAATCATAAATTTTAACATTCATGATAGAAAAAATCCTGATCGCCACAACCAATAAAGGCAAGCGCGAGGAGATCGCCGATCTGCTCAAGGCGCTGCCCTGCCGACTAATCACACCCGACCAAATCCAACTGGATATCGATATCGAGGAGAACGGTAAAACCTACCTGGAAAACGCGCGCCTGAAAGCGCTGGCCTACTGCCAGGCCAGCCAGCTGCCCACCCTGGCGGATGATAGCGGCCTGGAAGTAGCCGCGCTGGGCGGCCAGCCGGGCTTGTACTCAGCACGCTTCTCCGGTTCGCACAACGCCAGCGACCACGAGCGGCGCCAATTTCTGGTATCCAAACTAAAAAGCCGCGCGCGCCCGTGGGAAGCGCGCTTCGTCTGCGCGGTGGTGCTGGCGCTGCCTTCTGGAAAGGTCTTTTCCTATGAAGATTCCTGCTCCGGGGAGATCATCCCCGAAGAACGCGGCAGCCATGGTTTCGGCTACGACCCGATTTTCTTTTTTCCTCAGTTAAAACTGACCATGGCGGAATTGAACATGGAAGAAAAGAACCGCATCAGCCATCGGGCCAAGGCGGTTCAGGGGATCATTCCCGTTCTCAAGAATTTTTAAGCGTCTGCCGGTTCAGGCCTCGACCAGCTGTGTTTTGGCGCGCCAATCCTTGATGGCAAAGGGCAGGTAAAGCAGCAGGAACATGACCAAGCCGATGGCTTCCATGTAAAGCAGATACCAGGGCCATTCCGGCAGGGCATCCAACAGGGTCGGTCCAGGCGGTTTATGCGCGACGTACAGGTAATTGGCTCCAATCAACTGGTTGATGAAAAACACCACTACCATGTAGATATTCGAAATCACCATCACGCGCAGGAGCGAACGCCAGGTGGGGCGCAAACCTTCCACAGTAGTCAGGTAGATGGCAGAAGTGACCAGCAGTCCATGCGAGATAAAGGTCTGGAAAAAGCGGAAGTGCGGGAAGCCATAGATGCCGATGTTGGGCGTGAGCAGCGCTTGAAGCGCGCCGGCAATACCCATGAAATAGACAAATTCATAAATGCGGTAATTCTTCTCGATCAACATGAATCCAGCCAGCCAGATCAGGATCGAGCAAGCGTGCAGCGGCAGGAGTTCCTGGATGGTCCAGGTGTGCGTGGCGATGCTCCAGATATGCCAGGAGGCTTCATTCAGCCATAGAACAACCGCCATGGCAACGCGCACCTTCTTGCGCACGGATTCATCCTTTGCGCGGTAACGCTGCAAAAAAATATTCAGCAAAACCAGACAAAGCAGCGCGCCGATATGCGCCGCGCCCAGGAATTGAAAGGGCTCACCGGTATAGTAAAACGTAAAGAAATCATGCATGCGTCACCTCAGAAAAACCATATTGAAACTTAAAACACCATGAAGTGAAAAAGTTCTTTAAGGAATTTTACTGTTAATAATACAATGCTGTAAAGTTATTCGCGACTGTCTTTCCAGCCCAACGCCTGCATGCGTTTTTTGATTTCCGCTTCCCGCCCTTCTTCGGAGGGTTCGTAGAAGCGCTTACCCAGCACCTCATCCGGCAGGTACTGCTGCTCGACGTAGTGGCCGGGAAAGCTATGGGGATACTGGTAACCCTTGCCGTGCCCGAAGCCTTTGGCGTCGCGGCTGGCGTCCATCAGGTGGATGGGCACCGGCTTGGCGCCTTCCTGCTGGATGAGCTGCTCGGCCGCGAAATACGCGCCGGCCGAGTTGGACTTGGGCGCGGTGGCCAAATATAAAGTGGCTTCAGCGATCGGGTAGATGCCTTCCGGCAAGCCGACATATTCGAAAGCATAGGCCGCCGAGGCAGCCACCTGCAGCGCCTGCGGGTCGGCCAGGCCGATATCCTCGCCTGCCAGGATCAGCAGGCGGCGCAGGATGAAGCGCGGGTCTTCGCCGGCGCTGAGCATCTTGGCTAGCCAATAAATCGCCGCGTCCGGGTCGGAACCGCGCACGGATTTGATGAAAGCCGAGATGGTATCGTAGTGCTCATCCATGTTCTTGTCGTAATGGATGGCGCGCTGCTGGATGGAATCCTGGGCAGCTTGCAGGTCGATGAGAATAACTCCCTGTTCATTCGGGCGGGTGGATTCGACCGCCAGCTCGAGGGCATTCAACAGGCTGCGCGCGTCGCCGTTGGAAACGCGCAGCAGGTGCGCGCGCGCGTCCGGGCTGACCTGGATGGCGCGCCCGCCGTAGCCGTGCTCTGGATCAGCCAGCGCGCGCTCGAACAGCAACCCCAGGTCTTCCTCAGCCAGCGATTTGAGCATGAAGATGCGCGAACGCGATACCAGCGCTGGGATGACATCGAAATAGGGGTTCTGGGTGGTAGCGCCGATCAGGATGATCAGGCCGTTCTCGATGCTGGGTAGCAGCGCGTCCTGTTGGGCGCGGTTCCAGCGGTGCACTTCATCCACAAACAGGATGGTGCGCTTGCGGTACAGGCGCCGGCGTTCGCGCACCGCGTCGATCACTTCTTTCAATTCGCTCTTGCCAGCCATGACCGCCGATATGGTGACGAAGTAGGATTGGCTGTAGTTGGCGATCAATTGCGCCAGGGTGGTCTTGCCGGAACCGGGCGGACCGCACAGGATAATAGAGGAAAACAAGCGGTCGGCTTCGATGGCGCGCCGCAGCAAACGCCCCTCGCCGATGATCTCCGTCTGGCCGACAAAATCTTCCAGTTTGCGCGGGCGCATGCGCGCCGCCAGGGGCGCTTCGCGCTGCAGGGATTCCTGCATGGCATGATCGAACAGGTCCATCTTGGCCTCAGCTTTCCCGTTCCAATAGCGTGAAATTAGAACGCATGTCCCAATTATATCAAGAATGGCAGCCCAGACCGCGCGGTGGGGACAGCAAATGCGATAAAATCAAGGGCATGCGCCTTGATCTCTCCCCCGCCCTGCGAACCTTGCTCATCATCCTGTTGGTCGCCACGCCGTTGGCGGTTGTCATTTTGCAGCGCCTGGATAACATCCGCGAGATCATGCGCAGGCGCCAGACAGGCGAGCCGCGCCCAGGCGGGGGTCTGCCCCCAGCCAAAATACCCGGCCAGGTCTGCCCGAACTGCCGCACGCTGAATCCCGCCGGCCAGGCCTACTGCGGCGCGTGCGGGACGCGCCTGGAGGGATTCTCAACCGATGATCAGAAAGGGCTTCAGACATGAGCGTGGTATCAGGCTTGCTCATTATGCCGCTATTCTGCCTGGGGGTGTTCCTGCTGACCGGACTGGTGATCCTGTGGGTGCTCAGGCGCAGGACGCAAACCATCCAGGCATCCATGGCGAAAGTGGCACAGTTGGAGCGAAAGCTGCCTGCGGAAAACAGCGCCGGGGATGGCAAAAGCAGCCCGGACAGTCAATCAGAAGAAGCGTATATAAAAAGAACGCTGACCATCTGCCCGGCCTGCGGCGCGGAAAATCCCGACGGCCAGGTTGCCTGCAGTTATTGCGGCAGCAAGTTGGCAAGATAAACATTCCAGTCAGCGCCGCATGTTTTCACATATAATCTACTTGTTTTCCACCTGGAGGTAAACATGCCGTTCAAATTCAAAGATCTCCTGCCCGAAAAGGACTACGCCGGCTGGCTGGGACTGGGGTTGGCGCTGCTGTTGGTCAGCCAACTGCTCGCCGCGCGCACGGAAACGCTGGCGGTGATTTTGCGCTGGCTGCTGCTGGCGGCCGCGGCCGTCAATTACGGCGTGGTGCTTTACCTGTACGACCGCAACCGCCGCGCCAAACAGAAAGAAAAACCTGCCGGGAGCGAGGAGCGCGGTCCTCGTAAGTGACCTGCCTCATCCTGCGCATCCATTTTTCCCGCTTTGCGTATATATAGCACAATCTAGTGTGATCTTTTCGTATTTGAGGTGAGTCATGAAGAAGAAAACCAGACTATACGCGGCGGCGCTTGCCCTGGCAATGCTGCCAGCAATGCTATTGAGCGGCTGCAGCGATTACAGCCTGCAAACGCAAACGGAGGAGGTCAGCGGTTTCGACCGCGTCAGCATCCAAACCTTCGGCGAGTTCCTCATCCAGCAGGGCAGCGAGGAATCCCTGAAAATCGAAGCCCCGCGCGATTACCTGCGCTACGTCACCACTGAGGTGGAAAACGGTGTGCTGACCATCAGCACGCGGCGTGGTTTCATGGGCGCACCCATCGAGCGCATCACTTACACGCTGACGGTCAAAGACCTGCGTGAAGTAACCCTCTCCGGAGCGGGAGCGATCAAGATCTTCAAACTGGATACCGACCAGCTTGAAATCAACCTGACCGGCGCGGGCAGCGTTGAGATCGATAACCTGAACGCGGCAAACCTGAGCGTCAACCTGACCTCCGCCGGCGCGATCGTGGCGGCCGGCCAGGTGGATAACCAGGACGTGAACATCAGCGGCGTGGGCAGCTACGAAGCCGGCGACCTGCGCAGCGACACCGCCGGCATCCTGCTGAGCGGCGCGGGCAGCGCGGTGGTATGGGTGGAGGAGATGCTCAATGTGAGCGTGAGCGGGGTGGGTTCGGTTTCCTATTTCGGCGATAACCCGCTAGTTTCTCAAAACGTGAGCGGACTGGGTTCGGTCAACAGCAAGGGTGCGCACAATTAATCATCTTTAATACAGCAAGGCTGCGATCTTTTTGTAGAACGAGATTGCTACCGCGCTGCGCTCGCAGCAAAGACAACATAAAACCGCGTTTGCTAGACGCGGTTTTTTCTTATCGGATTCTTGCTACTTCTTCCAGGATAAGCCGGAATACTTGGAAAACTCGCTGGTCACCAGGTAAGATTTGCCGCTGGCCAATTCATAGGCATTGACCTGGCAGCTCTTGCCGGCGTCGCTGACATAGGCAATGTATTTGCCATCCGGCGACCAGGCCGGTGAGTGCACGGTGGTGCCAGTATCCGTGATCTGCTGCTCTTCCCCGCTTGCCAGGTCGAGCATGAACAACTGAAAATGTTCCCCGCGTTTGGAGATATAAGCGATGCGGCTGCCATCCGGCGACCAGACCGGGGCGGCATCATACACGTCGTTGTGCGTCAGCTGCTGCGCATCGCCGCCGTCGGCGGACATGCTGAACAGCTCGAAATCTCCATCGCGGTCGGAGACAAAGGCAATCCGGCTGCCGTCCGGCGACCAGCCCGGCTGGGTTTCTTCGGAATCTTCCAGCGTCAGGCGCGTTTCTTCGCCGCCGTCCAGCTCCGCCAGCATGATATCGTAATCGCCGCTGCCGTCGCTTTGAAAAACCACGCGCGATCCATCCGGCGCCAGGCGCGGCTCGGTTTCATCCGAACTGGCGGTGGTCAACTGCTCCGCGCCCCCATCGGGAAGCTCCATGCGGTAAATATCGTAACTGCCGCCGCGGTTGGAAGAAAACACCAGCAAGTTGGAGCCATCCATGAAATCGGGGGCGATATCTTCCAGGCCGCTTTCAGTTACCTGGTAAGCCTTTCCGGTTTCGAGGTTCAGGAAATGGATGTCGTAGGTATTCCTGGAACTGGTTTTGGCGGAAAAGAAAAGTTTCCCGCTGCTTTTCTTGATCGGTTCGGTTACCTGCAGACTAGCGCTTTCCGCCGCGGTTTCCGTTTGCGATGAACAAGCCGCCAGGCACCAACCGGTTAACAGCGCCAGGACCAGCATTGCCTTGGGGAATTTTTTATGTAAACTCATGGGGTCTCCGCATGCACAACAGCTTTTTTCAATAATCCTGTATAGTATTAATAACACAGTTTTTATAGCGACAGTCGAATGCCCAAGCCTAAATATCTCCAAAAAATCTTGTTCTGGATTGTACTCGGTTTTCTGTCAACCTTTTTCGCCGAAGTGCTTTCGGGCAGCGCGCCGGATTTTCTTTTCAAAGCCTTCGGTTATTTCGGCATCCTGCCGATCTACCTGCTGCACAGCCTGCTGCTGGCTGCCCTAGTCATCCGCAAAGCGCAGCCGTATAGCTTGCGGACGCTTTACCTGGCCAGCCTGCTGTTTGGCATGTACGAAGCCTACATCACCAAGGTGTTGTGGAGCCCGCCCTGGAATGCGGGTGCGCTCAAGATCGCGCATCTGGCGCTGTCTGAAACGCTGCTGCTTGTGTTTTTCTGGCATTCCATTTTCTCATTTATCTTGCCGCTGTTCTGGATCGAGAGCCTGTCCGTTCCCTCCCCGCGCCTGCCCGGGCTGTTGCCGGAAAAATGGCAGGCGCGCCTGATCAGTCCGCGCGGTGCTTTACTGACCGGACTGGCGGGAGGCTGGCTGGCTGGCAGCGCGATTGGCAATCCCCAGGGGGCCTTGCTGTATGTATTCGCCGATTGCCTGACGCTCAGCCTGCTGCTGATGCTCCTCCGGCGCTCGAACCAAAAACAAGGCTTCGACCTGGAAAGCCTGCTTCCGCGCAAGATGGAAGCGGCTATTTTGGCATTCCTGCTCATGTTGGACTATCTTTTATTTGGCCTCTACCTGCGGCGCGAGGTGCAGCCCGGGTTGAGCGGGCATGCGGTTGTTCTGCTGCTCTACGGCATGATCGTATTTCTGATGATCAAATCCATGCGGAAGGATAAACAGCAGGTGAGCGAGCCGCAAGAATTCACGCAAAACAATCGCAGATACACATTAAAAAACTGGTTCAGCCTATGCGCCGGCCTGGCAGTCAGCGCCTTGACCGCCAGCCTGCTGCCGGAGGACGCACGTAACTTGCTGGTAGGGCTGATCCTGCTGGCCTGCACGCTCCTGGGCGTGGTCTTTTTCACGCTGAGCTTGATCAGCCTGTTTCGGAAAAACAAAACCATCTCATCATAGAAAGTTGTCATTCTCTAAAAAAATACATTATGATTAATCTGCAATCCCATCTTTCACTTTGAAACAGGAGGTAGAGATGGCACTTGAAATCTTGAATGGCAGCCTGGTCGTCAATATCTTCTACGATCCCAAGGACAGGGAGTACGAGGACAATGTCTGCGTGTGCCTGAAGGAATGCGGGCCGGACGAGGAAAAGATCCTCTACGCGGAAGAGACCAATGTTTACCTGACCGCCGAACAGGCGCGCGAGCTGGCTGACCTGCTGCGCGCGGCCGCCGACCAGAGCGCTCACGCCTCGCGATGAATTCCCAAAAACCTTTCTGGCTGACCAAGAAGCTGACCGAGATGACCCTGGAGGAATGGGAGCCACTGTGCGACGGCTGCGGCATCTGCTGCCTGTATAAAATCGAGGACGAGGAAAGCGGCAAGGTCGCATTAACCAACGTGGCCTGCCGTTTCCTCGACCTGCAAAGCTGCGTTTGCATGCTGTACACCGAACGGCGCAGCGCCATGCCCACCTGCATCAAGCTGACGCCTTCCAAGGTGGCCAACCTGAAATGGCTGCCGGAGACTTGCGCCTACCGGCTGGTGCTGGAAGGGAAGCCGCTGCCTGATTGGCATCCGCTGGTGAGCGGCGACCCGCAATCGGTGCATCGGGCGGGCGTATCGGTCAAGGGCAAGGTCATCACGGAGTCGGACGCCAATTTGAACCACCTGGAGAATTACGTGGTGGACGAGTTGGAAGCGATCGAGCGTGATTGAATTTTTGATTAACCGCAGATTGACACAGATAAGGCTGTAATAAATTTCAGCGGGTATATTCGAAACTAATGAGTTTCTCCTTTGCGGCGGCATTGGAATGCCGCCCTATATCCTTGCAATGTCATTCCGAACGAAGTGAGGAATCTCGGCCAAAATAGAAACATTCTTTACTGATAATTGGATTTCCAGCAGAGATCCTGTCCTCGCGCCAGAGAACCGGCGCTCGTCAGGATGACACCGAAGGGATATCCCATTAATGCAGCGCGTTTCATTACGCGCCGTTTTTCATTCTCACCAAACGGCTAATTTTCACTTCAAATCAACCACAGATGCGCACAGATTGACACAGATACTTTTTAACAAAAGGCGGTATTGGAATGCCGCCCTTCCATCAAATCGTTCGTCCCACCACATGTCATCCTGAACGAGCGCCAGCGAGTGAAGGATCTCGACCAGACAGCCGAGATTCCTCATCCCTGCGGGATTCGGAATGTCACATGATTGTCATTCTAACAAGCGCTTATCCCGAGCATTTGCTTTCAGCGTAGCGTAGGGTGTCGAAGCCAACAGCATGCAAGGAGATTGGCGGTTATACTCAAAACTACTGAGTTTCAGCGGCATTGGAATGCCGCCCTGCGTTTGCAGGCCGAGATCCTTTCCCCGAGGGAATGCTCCGCGATCGTCACTGCGGGACTCAGGATGACATTGAGATGGCGGGAATGGAATGCCGCCCTATACCCTTGGAACGTCATTCCGAACGAAGTGAGGATTCTCGTCCAAAATAGAAACGTTCTTTACTGATAATTGGATTTCCAGCCGAGATCCTGTCCTCGCGCCAGAGAACCGGCGCTCGTCAGGATGACACCGAAGGGATGTCTCGATAATGCAGGGCGTGTTTCCACTTGTACCCAGTAGTGTCGGGTATTCGCGCCATTTTCCATTCTCAACAAACAACCAGTTTTTACTCCCAATCAACCACAGATGCACACAGATTGACACAGATGCTTTTTAACAAAAGGCGGCATTGGAATGCCGCCCTGCGTTTACAGATGACAATGAAAGGATATCGCCCTAATGCAGATTTTTCTTACGCTTTTTGGATGAGCGTCTGGATCTGCTCGTGCATGTAAAGCTGCACATAATATAATCCGCCGGCGTTTTTGCCACTCGAGCCGGAACCCTTCCAGCCGCCGAAGGGTTGGAAGCCCGGCCAGGCGCCGGTGGTGGCGCCCTGCGGGCGGTTGGCGTAATTCACGCCCGCCTGGATATGGTCGAAGTACCATTTGGCTTCTTCCAGCGAACCATAGAACCCGGAGGTTAGGCCGTAGGTGACGTCGTTGGCGTAGCGCATGGCTTGCTCGAGGCTGTCCACCGCCATGAAGGTAGTGATGGGCAGGAACATCTCCTGTTTCCACAGGCGGTGGTTGGGCGGCAGATCGACCACGATGGTCGGCGCGCAGAAATAGCCTTTGGCCAGGTCGCCATCGGTGAGTATTTTGCCGCCGTTCAGGATGCGCGCGCCGGCTTTGTAGAGTTCAGCGACATATGCCTGGTATTCTTTATATGAATTCTGGTTGACCACCGGGCCGAGGTACACGCTGCGCTCGGTGGGGTCGCCGATGCCCAGTTTGCGGGTCAGATCGATCACGCGGTCGAGCACTTTCTGGAAAACGGGTTTCTCGATGTAAACACGCGAGCAGGCTGAGCATTTCTGCCCCTGCAAGCCAAAAGCCGAGCGCACGATACCCAGCGCGGCGTCTTCAATATCCGCGTTGCGGCTGACGATGGCGGCGTTCTTGCCGCCCATTTCAAGGATAGTCGGGCGCACGTACGGGCTCTGCGCGAAGCTGCGGAAAATGTGCATGCCCACGTCGTAAGATCCGGTGAAGGTGATGCCGTCCACCTGCGGGCTGTCGATCAAGGCCTGGCCGAGCGTGCGGCCGGGGCCGGTGACGTAGTTGAAGGCGCCATCCGGCAGGCCGGCATCGCGGAAGCACTCCGCCAGCAGGCGCGAGGTCCAGGGGGTATCGGAAGCCGGTTTGATTACGATGGTGTTTCCGGCGGCCAGCGCCGCTCCGGCCGGACCGCCGGTCAGGGCTGCCGGGAAGTTAAAGGGGCTGATGATCAGCCACACGCCGTACGGTTTCAGCACGGAATAGTTGACGGCCTTGTAGCCCGTCAGCGGGTCATGGCCCATTTCTTTGATAAAACCATCATTGGCCGTGATCTGGTCGCAGGCATAGCGGATCAGGTCAGCCGCCTCGGCGATATCGCCCAGCGCTTCCATGCGGTTCTTGCCGACTTCCAAGGCGATGACCGCGCCAATTTTAAAGATGCGCTGGTCGATCAGGTCGGCGGCTTTACGCAGCAGGGCCACCCTTTCCTGCCAGGGGCGCGCGCCCCAATCCGCGAATGCCTCGCGGGCGGCTTTCAGCGCGTCAGCCGCGTCTCCCTCGTCGCCTTGCGGGAAGTAGCCCAACAGCCAATCGGTATTAATCGGGCTGCGATCCTCGAATGTCGTTTTGGCCTTGCGCTCCCGTCCACCAATGATCATGGCGTGTTCCTGGCCCATTTCCGCTTTCACTTCCGCCAGCGCGGCTTCAAATCGCTCGTGCAATTCTGCGGGCGGGTTGAACATGGTGGCGTAGGTGAGCTTGAAAGGTGCAGATGTTGTCATAGAATACCTCCGGAATTTTCAATCGAAACGCATTTCTAGTATATCCGAGCGGCCAAAGCCAGTCAAAAGACGGAGATTGTTGAAAAACAAGTGACAAAATTGACAAGTTAAAGAAACTTTAATAGAATCATGCCAAACTTATCAGGATGAGGTGTGGCATGGCACAGGAACGATTCATAGAGACAGG
>Ga0172371_10004398_pt1 | contig 21370 bp, 17 predicted proteins | sample Lak12m_FD_114543 | JGI IMG/M metagenome (GOLD analysis project Ga0172371, IMG submission 114543) | Freshwater microbial communities from Kabuno Bay, South-Kivu, Congo - kab_022012_12m | ecosystem: Environmental > Aquatic > Freshwater > Lake | place: Democratic Republic of the Congo: South-Kivu... | reverse complement strand
GAGGTCGCCGAGCCGCTCGATCTCCCGCAAGAAAGCGGCTTCGGTGGCAGCCGTGGCCTTGTCTTTCGTCAGCACCTTGATGGCGACGATCCGGCGCATCATCGCATGCTGCGCCTTGAACACCCGCCCCATGCCCCCCTTGCCTACCTCGCACAAGATGGCGAACTCGCCGAGCACGAGCCCCTTCTCGCGGCCCTTGAGGATCGCCGTGGCCTGAAACGAAGTGAGTTTCTCGTCATGCACCAGCGCGTTGGCCAGGGCATCGGCGTCGGCGGGCCGCTTCTCCGGGGGGAACGTGTCGAGATACTCGGCCACTTCCCGCTCGGTCATCAACCGGCTTCGAATCAAGCGATGCACGTACTCACGGAAAGGCACACTCATCGAGCACCTTGTGTTCCGCGCGACGGTCAAATTCGATCCGCCCACCCTCGTGCTCAAGGACTCCGGAACGCCGTCGCGCCGAGAACCCCTAGAGTAACCACCACTGGATACGCCTCGGGCCATATCTATCGTATTTTCTTATGTCGAGTCGTGCCACGCAATACTTCACCCAACTTTTTGGAGGGGGGAGTAAAGCTCCCGGCAGCAACGGACAGTCCGCGTCATCCACCCGCCAGAGGTGGCCCTCGGAATCGGGCCTGTCCGTTTGGAGGTGCAAGAATTGGGGTATTCCGTAAGACAGGCTTTCCAGGACGTCAACCAGACCGCCCCAAGCCGAAAACGGCCTGGGAAGGCCGTCCTACAAGCCGTCCTGCCCTCGGCTCAGTGACGCCCCGCCAGCCACGCCAGAAACGTGGCCGATTCCGACAAGGCAGCCTCGCCCGCCTCTCCGTCTTTCACAGGCTCCGGCTCCTGCAACCAAGCCAAGAACTCCATGGGCGGCGGCTCTTCACCCTCGCTAGGTTCGGCGAACGCTTCCAACTCCCGGATCACGTCTTCCATGCTCTGAAAACGATCCTCGGGCGATTTGGCGAGCATCGTGTCGATGGCGGCCGACAACTCGGCCGGGATGTCGGCCACCAACTCCGCCACCGGCTGCGGCGATTCCGAGGCGTGCCGCATCGCCAGGCGGACCGGGTTCTTCTCGACGAAGGGCGGGTGGCCCGTCAGGCAGTGGTAGAGCACGCAGCCCAGCGAGTAAATGTCGCTCCGATGATCGGCCGCGTGAGCACTCTGGGCCTGCTCCGGCGCCATGTAGTCATAGTTGCCCAACACGGTGCCGTCGGTCGTCACCGAGGAATCCGGGCTGCCGTCGAGCCCGGAGAGCGTGGTCCGCACGGCGCCCATCTCCATCACCTTGAGCGGGCCTGCTTCGCTGATCCACATGTTTGCCGGGCACACGTCGCGGTGAACGAGGAACTTGTCGTGGAAACAGGCCAGCCCTTGGGCGGCGTCGCGTATCAAGCGGCATGCGGTCGCCTCAGGAACAGCCCCTTCCCTGGCCAGAAGGTCCTGGAGGGTTTCGCCCGGAAGGTCTTCAAACACCAGGTAGTAGGTCTCGCCCACATGCCCCAACTGGAACGTCCGCACCACGTGCGGATCGTCGAGCTCGGCGGCGGCGCGGATTTCGCGGTCCATGCGGGCGAGCTTCTCGGGATCCTCTTGGAGCGTGCTGGGGAAGACCTTCAGGCTCACCGGGTGGTCGAACTGCGTGTGCACCGCCCGGTAAGTGTTCCCTAATCGCCCGACAGCCGCCCGGTCCCCAATCCGGTACGGCCCGACCATGAACGGCCCTTCGTAGCCGGCCCGAAGGGCATCGGCCTGAAACGACGTGATCGCTTTCTCGTCGGCGAGCCATGCCAGCAAAGCGTCACCGTCGGACGGGTCGCCGCTGGGGACCCCCTCTCGCCATCGAGCGATCTGCTCGTCCGCGCTCTCGGCGGTCATCAACTCGCTTTCCACAAGCTGCCGACGGACTTCGTCTACGCTGCTCATAATAGCCACTCCCTGCGCAGGCTGCCCCGGACATCAAGCGTCGAGACTCCCTAGATGAGGAAATCACCACCCCTTACGAGTGTATACGGCCTGCTCTGGGACCACAAGCCCCCTCGTTGAGCGATCCAAGTTGACGAGCCTTTGCCAAGTGGCCCGACCGGCGATTATCATTTGCCGAGCGGGGACGCGGAGCGTCTCCCCGACGGAGGTGGTCGATTGTTCTCGCCATCGGAGTTCCGAGCCCTGGTCAGCGGCCGAAAACAGGGGTTGACGGCCGCCCTGGTGCGCTCCGGACTGCGCATTGCGGAAATCCCCTACAGTCTTGCGGTCCGTTGGCGAAATCGCCGCTACGACACTGGGCGGTGGGGAGTCCATCGGGTCCCAGTGCCCGTGGTGAGCGTGGGCAACCTGACTCTCGGCGGGACCGGCAAGACGCCGATGGTCGAGTGGATGGTCCGCTGGTTCCGCCGGCACGGGATGCGCGTGACGGTGGTCAGTCGCGGCTATGGGGCCGAGGGGGGCTCGGCCAACGATGAGGCCCTGGAACTCCAGCAGAAGTTGCCCGGAGTGCCCCACGTCCAGAATCCCGACCGGGTGGAGGCCGCCCGGATGGCCATCGCCAAGTTCGGCTGCCAGGTGGTGGTCCTCGACGATGCCTTCCAGCATCGCCGCATCGCCCGCGACCTGGACGTGGTGCTGCTCGACGCCCTGGAACCGTTCGGTTTCGGCCATGTTTTCCCGCGGGGCACGCTGCGCGAGCCGGTGACAGGTTTGCGGCGGGCCGATGTGGTGGTGCTCACGAGGTCCGAAATGCTGGAGCCCGCGTCGCGCGAGGCGATTCGGCAGCAGGTCGCCCAGGTCGCGCCCGGGGCGGATTGGGCCGAAGCAAACCATGGTCCTCAGTCGCTCCGGAATGCCGCCGGCCGGCTGGAGCCGACCGAATCGCTTGCCGGAAAAGCCGTGGCTGCTTTTTGTGGCGTCGGCAACCCCGAGGGTTTTCGCCATACCCTGCGAATGTGTGGCTATCGGGTTATCGCGTTCCGTGAATTTGCCGATCATTATCGCTACACGCGGGCCGACGTGGACTCGCTCGTCACCTGGGCCGACGGTTTGGAAGTCGAGGCGGTCCTTTGCACGGATAAAGACCTCGTCAAACTGGGGATCGATCAACTCGGCCGCCAACCCCTCTGGGCCGTAACGATCGCCCTGGGATTCCTCACCGGGCAGCCAGAACTGGAATCGCGACTCGCCGCGTTGGCGTCCACTTAGGGGCCGGGCATGAAGAACCATGAACGCAACTGCCTAGCAAAAGGAAGTGCGTCCAAGAACAAGGAAGATGGTGGAAAAGGAAAAAGGGGAAGCGCAACGAAGGAATCATGCGGGCGGTACCGTCTGAGCAAAGATGTCTTTCCCTTTTCTCCCCCTTTTCCCTTTTTGATATTGGCCGCGGAGGGCAACGGCAGTATCTTCCCCGGCGTTGGACCATTCTTTAACCGCCCCTACCGGAGACCTCAATTTCACTATTCTCTTTACTTGATTCAAATTAACAGATGAAGATCGGCATCTTCCTTCCCAATTGGCTCGGTGACCTGGTAATGGCAACCCCCATGCTGAGGGCTATGCGCCGTCATTTTGGAGACGGTGCGCAGCTCATCGGCATTATGCGACCCAATCTGGCCGACGTCCTCGTGGGGACCCGCTGGCTCGACGAGCAATGGTATTTCAATCCCCACGCCAACGACCACGACGTCCGCCACTGGGCGTTGATCCGGAAGATGCGTCGCGAGCGGCTCGACGTGGCCCTCTTGCTCCCGAATTCCTTTCGCACCGCGGTCGTGGCCCGATTCGGGGGAGCCAAGGAGCGCGTCGGGTACTCGCGCTGCAATCGAGGACCGCTTCTGACCCGCAAGGTAGAATCCCCCCAAACTCACGGTTTGGCAACCCCGTGTCCGATGGTCGACCACTTCCTCAAGTTGAGCGAGGCGATGGGCTGCCCCCCGGAGTCGAGGAGATTGGAACTGGCCACCACGCCCGACGACGAGCAGGCTGCCGACTTGGTGTGGGAACGACTGGGCTTGCGGGCCGACGGCAGGGTGGTGACGTTCAATTCCGGAGGGGCCTTTGGCTCAGCCAAGTGGTGGCCGGAGGAACATTTCGCGGATCTGGCCAAGCGGGTGGCCTCCAACCTGGATTACGACGTTCTCGTGATGTGCGGGCCGAAAGAGCGACGCTTGGCTCGGGCGATTGTCGAGCGGGCGGCCCACCCCCGGGTCTTCTCCATGGCCGACCAGCCGATCGACATCGGTACGGCCAAGGCGTGCATCCGTCGTACGCGGCTGATGGTCTCCACCGACAGCGGCCCGCGTCACGTGGCCGCAGCGTTCGGCAAACCGGTCGTCACCCTTTATGGCCCCATGCCGCCGGTGTTCGGGGAGAATCCCACGGTCATGGCCATCGATCTCCGGCTCGACATCCACTGCCTCGGCTGCCAGAACCGTGTATGCCCGCTGGGGCACCACAAGTGCATGCGCGATTTGACTCCGGACATGGTGTTTCCGCAGATCGCCAAGCTGGTCAAAGAAGACCGGGCGGCCTGTGCGGCATAGCCGCGTTGCCACGCCTTTGCCATGAAGCCGCGACCGGTGGTCGCGCCGAACTCGCGACCATCGGTCGCGGCTTTGTCTGGAGCACCGAAGCGTATCCCCCCTTCACGCCGCGCCGGCCAGCCACTGCGAGAGGTCTTCTCCAGCCATGTCGCGGTGGACGCGGTACATAATGGCGTTCTTCAACCCGGGGATCTTCCGCCATACGAATTGCAGGCTGGCCTTGTAGCGGAAGTCGTGACCCAAAATCCGTTGGGCGACTTCCTTCCAATCATCGCCCCGGAGAGCCGGCAACGGATCGGCTGCCACGGGCAGCTTGCCTGCCCGTGGCGCCTCGGCACTGGCGGACAAGCCGCCGGTGGCACCCGCCGCCACGGCACGGCCGGCCACTAAGAAGGTGTCGCGATGGAACTCTCGCACGGCGATCGCCGCAAACCCCGCCCGGCGCATTGCCAGACACAGGGTCCGGGGCGAGAAGTAGTAGTTGTGCTGAACGCTGAACAAGCGGCGGAAGCCCACCTTGGGGCGAAGGATACTCGGCGTCTCCAGCAGCAACAGCCCGCCCGGCTTGAGCAGGCGGCGCATCTTCTCCATGGCTTCCACCGGCTCGAAGAGGTGCTCGATGACGTGCGTGGCCACCACGGCATCGAACAGGCCATCGGCGAACGAGGCCTGCTCGAACGGGGCGACCACGACCGGGATGCGGTAGGTTTGCTCGATGAAACGGGCCCCCTCCGGATCCAGATCGACTCCCGTCGGCACGGCGCCGAATTGCTGGAGGGTTCGCAGCAGCGCCCCGTCGCCGCAGCCGATGTCGAGCACCCGCTCGCCGGGTTGCAGATACGGACGCACGAACTCCAAGAACCGCTCCGCTCCCCGGAGCTCCCGCTCCAGTGCCCTGTGGATCGGACTGCTGACACGGACCGGCCGGTGCAGGGCCCGAGGATTCGGAAACACCACCTCTTTCTCGGCGTCGGTGTACATCGGGTTGATGAACACCAGCCCGCACGACTTGCAGATGGCCGGCCGCACCGGCAGTATCGCATGCCCCCAATAGGGGATGATGTGGTGCTCACTCTGCGCACAAATCGGGCACGCCCTGTCGACCGGCATTTGGACCCCCGGGAATGGTGCCGTGCATCCGCAAGAAGGCTCTTCCGCTACCAGTTGCAGAAATCGGCGTTGTCTGTAGGACGGCCTTTCCAGGCCTTCAAGAAATCGCCGGAGGAGACGGCTTGAAAAGGCCGTCCCACACCTGCCAGGGCGGAAGTAATAGCGGATTCATGCAATCGTGTCTTCCCCACATTAAGGGGTGCGAGGTCTCCCCTGCCGTTTTCGGGCACCGGTCTTCCTCGGTGCGGCCTTGGGTGCCGGCTTCTGGGACCGCCGGGGGCCCGCTGGTTTCGCCCCGCGAGACCCGGCTGGGGGGGGCGCCGGGGCGTGTTCCCGCCGGGCGATCAGACGGAAGTCGAGTTCCCGGCGTTCCAGATCGACCCCGGCCACCGCGACTCGAACCAGGTCGCCCAGCCGGAAGGTGTTGCCCGAGCGGTTCCCGGCTAGCGTGTGGGTCGCGCGGTCGAAGCGGTAGTAGTCGTCGACCAAGGAGTCGACGCGGATAAGTCCCTCGGCCGGGAGCTTCACGCCCTGGGCGAACAGCCCGAACGATTCCACGCCCGTAATGACCGCGTCCATTTCCTCGCCGATTCGCTGGCTGAGGTAGGCCAAGAGCTTGATCTTAATAAGCTCCCGCTCGGCCGCGTCGGCCCGCTGCTCCCGCCCCGAGCAGTGCTCGCCGAGGACCACAAGATCGTCGAAAGTGCCTCCGCCGGAAAAGGGGACAGGCACCTTTTGCCTGAAAGGCCCGGAGGGTGCTTCGCACAAAAGGAGCCTGTCCCCTTTTCCGGCTCGCGGCTTGGCGCCGGCGATCAGGGCATCGACCAGCCGGTGGATCGTCAGATCGGGATAACGGCGGATCGGCGACGTGAAATGGCAATAGCACTCGCTGGCCAAGGCGAAGTGCCCCTCCTCCTTCGGGCTATAGACGGCCCGCGGCAACGACCGCAACACGGCATAGTGCACCGCGTGCTGCTCGGGCCGGCCGACCACGCTGCCGAGCAGCTTTTGGAGTCCGGGCCGGCCGTCCAGGTCGCGGCTAGGGAGGCCCAGTTCGGCCACGAATTCGGCCAGGTCGCGGAGCTTGCGCGGCACCGGGGCCTGGTGGATCCGCCGCAGGAACGGGATCCCCTTCTCGAAAAGCACCTCCGCAACCGCCTCGTTGGCGGCCACCATGAACTCTTCGATGATCTGATGACTCTCGGTATTCTCTTGCACCTCCGCGCCGGACACCTGCCCCTGTTTGTCCAGAAGGACTTTCACCTCGGGCATAACGAGTTCCAACGCGCCGCGGGACGTGCGGCGGCGCCGGAGGATCGCCGCGAGCTGGCGCATGCGGCCCAGCAAGTCGCACACCTCGGCCCCCAGCTTGCGCCGCCAGCGATCGGGCGACTGAATGAACTCGTCGACCTGCTCGTAGGAGAGCCGTTTCCGGCTGCGGATGGCCGCCCGGTGCACCTCGCTCGCCACCCGAATCCCTTGGTCCGTAAACTCCATGAATACCGACTTCGTGTAACGGACCTTGTCGGGCTGGAGGCTGGCCAGGCCGTTGGAGACCAGCTCGGGCAGCATGGGGATGACGCGGTCGGGCAGGTACACGCTGGTGGCCCGATCGCGGGCCTCGCGGTCCAGGGACGACTTCGGGCGCACGAAATGGGCCACGTCGGCGATGTGGACACCCAGGCGCCAATGCCCGCTCTCCAAACGCACCAGCGAGATGGCGTCGTCGAAGTCCCGCGCGTCGACCGGGTCGATGGTGACGATCGTCTCGCCGGTGGCGTCGAGCCGGTCCGGCGGCACCGACTCGTTGAAGGCCTCGGCGTGGCGCCGGGCCTCGTCCAGGGCGTCGGCGGCGAACTCCTCCCGCAGGTTGAATTCGCGGATGATCGAAAGGGTATCGACGCCCGGTTTGCCGCGCGGCCCGAGCACCTCCACGATCACCCCCTCGCCGCGGTTCCCCTGCGAGGGGAAGCGGATCATTTCGACCACCACCTTGTCGTTGGGCTCGACGCCATGGGCCCCGGGATCGCCCACGGAGATCGGCTTGGTGAAGAGCGGCCCGTCGATCTGCACCTGCCCGCTGCCGCGATATTCGAAGTACGTGCCCACGAAGCGGTGCGTCTGGCGTTCGATGACCTCAACGATTTCGCCGCGCGGCCCGAGCGACGGTCGACCACCCTGGTGCACCAGGCGTACCGCGACGGTGTCGCCCGTGGCGGCGTCGCCGGTCCTGGCTTGCGGGATGTAGATATCGCGGACCTCAGTCTCGCCCGCGGCTGCGGCGGAAGGCCGGACGAAACCGAAACCCCCTTCCGCCCGGCGAAACACGCCCACCACGCGATTGCCCTGCCGCCTCGCCGGATCGGCCGCTTGCACGAGATGGTTCGAGCCGTAGCCCAACTCCCCACGCATCACGAGGCGTTTGACCGCCTTCTTCACTTCCGCCCAACCCGACTTCGACACGCCCAACTGCTGGGCAATCGCCCGCGGCTTGACCGGCCGGTAAGTCGGGCGGCGGACAAGGTCGAGAATGGCACGTTCGATTTCAAGGTCGTCCATAACGGCTCCAAAGTGCGTAGGGTGGGACAAGCGCAGCGCCGGCCCACCACGGCCTCTCTCCGTCGGTTGGTGGGCCGGCGCTCGCTTGGGCGAGCTTGTCCCACCCTACTGGCTTTGCTGAACAGGCGGAAGACGCACGGCGGAAAGTCAGTTGCGGCGTGACCCCGCTTTCGTCGGGACGAAACGGATCTCGACTCGCTTGTCCAAGGCTGCCGCGATGCGTTTGAGCATCGCCAAGGAATGCCCCTCGTAATCGGAGTCCTCCAGTCGGCAGATCACCGACGCCGTGGTGCCGACAAGCTTGGCGAGGGCTCGCTGAGAAAGACCGGCCTTCGTGCGAAGGTCGTGGATCTTCCGAGCTACCTCGGCATTTGCCTCCTCCTCGGCCAGGAGAGCCTGCATTTCAGGTTTGCCCCGGAAGTAGCGCCGCTCGAGGATTTCGACGGCATCGGTTGTCGCTTTGTGGTTCTTGGCTCGCATATCTAGGGTTCCTGGTGGGTGTGTCTCTTAGGATCGGCGACGAACTTCGCCCCGCGCTCGACAGCCCGGTCGATCTCTCCGGCCGGAACAACTCGCTCCTTGACCAGCCCGTGCGAAAGGACCGCAGCCGCGGCGCCATGGAAAAAGTAAAGAATGCGATAATTCACTCCTCGAAGGCCCACCCGAAGCTCATAGACCCCGTCCCGCAGGTAATCAGCCTCGGGCCGGCGAAGATCATGCCCCTCCGCTTGGAGACGCTTGATCCTGGCCAGGCACTTCGCCTTTGCCTTCGCGGGAAGCCCGTCGAGCCATCCCAGGAGCGGTACGGAGCCGTCGTCCTCCTTGTACAGTACGACTTTCGTTTGGGGCATCCTTTGCTCCTTAAGGTATGTTCGCATTGTTGCGAACGAAAGTCAAGCCCGGAGCCTGCCACACTGCTCATCGGATTCAGGGCACCTCGGCCTGATGTGCCGATGTCAAGATGCGTAGGGTGGGACAAGCGAAGCGCCGGCCCACCACGTCCTCATTTCCATCGGTTGGTGGGCCGACGCTCGCTTGGGCGAGCTTGTCCCAACTGGCTAACTAAAGTTCCTCCTTCAAGGCGCAGAAAGGTCTTCGCCGCCGTTGATAGTCGACATCGCTTCGATTACCCGCCGGGCCACCTCGTCCGAGAGGAAACGTACGCTCCCATCGGCAAAGGCCACGTTGGCCCCGCCCGGATGGCGGCTGGCGATGCCGAAGTACTCGGGGTCGTTGACTTTGAAGCTCATCTTGTCGACGCACAGATCTCGCGGCTCGTACCAGCGGATGTCCGCGCCGCAGGTCTCGACCACGGCGATCGTGTTCGACGCACCGTCGGTGATTTCCGTGGGGCGCACCGAGTTCGGACCGTTGGACAGGGTCCGCGGGCCCACGATCATGACGTAATTCGTCAAAGGGCCTGGCTCTGGATCGGATGGACACCAAAAACCGGGCGGCATTCGGGAGGCCTCATGCTTGTCCGGGGACTCCGCCGGCGCAAATACGCGCAAATTGTGCGGACTGTCCCACGCCTCATCCAATCGAAGCTCGCGGTAAAGATGTTCCTGCTCCAGGAACGGCAGCAGAAGGACTCGCCAGCTATGGAGCGGGCGGCCGCTCGCGTCCGCGGTGTAAGCCGGCGGAGAGCAGTGGTATTTCTCGGCGTAGGCATGCATGGCCAGCCCGATCTGCTTCAAGTTGTTCGTGCATTGCGAGCGCCGCGCGGCCTCGTGCGCCGATCCGCGGAACTGGGGGAGGAACCATGCGAGGAGCAGGGCCCATACCACGACCCATACCGCGAACCAGCCAAGGCACCCGGGCAACTCGCGCGCAACTCCGCGTCTGCCACGCGCGTCTGGATTGAAGAGGCGATAGAGACGTATCAAGGCCATGATTACGGGGAGGAATAGAATCAAGAGTCCGCCCAGACAGCCTTCGCCCATGGTTGTTCCTTTGCTGATTCGACCTTGTGGCGTGCCGGCCGGCACGCCGGGCTTGCCGCGCGAAACGCATGCTCCCCTCGCGCCCAGCGGCTCTCCCGCTTTTCCGGCGGGGGGAGGATGATCGCCGCCCGTTAAGGTCGTTTCCGTCTCATTCCGCGAGGATGGCGACGAAACCTGCCTGCTCGAAATGGTGGTCCCCCGTGAGCGCCTCGGCGATCCCTTCCCGCTCCATGACGACGAAAGAAAGGCAGTCGGTAAGCGACCACTGCTCGTCCGGGCGCTGGGAGAACAGTTCGATTGCTGCCTCAAGGAGCCCTTGATCGCAAGGAACAATCGTGACATCGGGATCGGCATGCAGGTCGGCGCGCGTTGAAAGGAACTCCGCGCGCCCGCGGGGTGACGATGCCAGAGCGTCGGCTGGTTCAATCATCACCCACTCCGTGGTTACCAGCCGCCCACGGTAGCTCGCGGTGAAGGCAAGGCTTTTGGGATGAGCGCGATCCGCCGCGTTCAATAAAGCCAGGAAGTAATACGTGTCCGCGAACACCGCTTTCATCGCCTAGGCGTTCCGTGGATGTAGTGGTCATGCTGGTCCGCGAGATCGGATGGCAGGTCCGGGACGGTTCCTGCGTGATTCAGCAGCCGCTCGCCCAACGAAGGTTTCCCCTCGCCGACGCTCGCAGGGAGCTTGCGAACCACCACCTCCACCCGCGTGCCGTCGGGCAACTGCTGCGGCGGGTCGAGGAAGATCAACCCGTTTCGTACCGTTCCTTGCAGCGTCATCATCCTTTTCCTAGGGCGTTTCTCCCGCTTCACATCTACTCTACCCGATCATCGTTCGTCGTTGTGCGACCCCTTGAACAACTTCCTGCCCAGGTTCGCGTTGAAGTTGGTCCAGGGGCTGTCGACGTTGGGGTCGTCGCGCAACTGCTGGGTGAAGGCGGCGATCTTGGCGTCGAGGTTGTCGAGGCAGTAGAGGGCCACCGCTTCCACGGTCATGGGCAATTTGGGGCTGCCGTAGTCGTATTCGCCGTGGTGGCTGACGATGAGGTGCTTCAGGCGCAGGGCGGTCTCGCGTGGGAACGGCTCGCCGGAGAGCCGCTCCGCCTCGCGGACCTTGCCCTCCAAGAGGCTGACGCCCATCACTACGTGCCCGACCAGTTGCCCCTCGTCGCTGTAGGCAAACTCGCGGTCGTAGGTCAGCTCGTCGACTTTGCTGGCGTCGTGCAGAAGCACGCCCAAGAGAAGCAGGTCCCGATCGAGTTGCGGATAGCACGGGGCGATGCGGACCGCCACTTCCATGAGGCTCACCACGTGCTCCAACAGGCCGCCCAGATAGGCGTGATGGAGCTTGATCCCCGCCGGGGCCCGGGTGAGCTTGCGCATGAACGCATCGTCCATGAGGAAGCACTCGGCCAGGTTCCGCAAGTGCGGGCAGGCGAGCCCGCGGAGGATCTCGCCCAAGCGGACCACGAGCTTGTCGACGTCGACGGAGGCCACGGGCGTGAAGTCGTCCTCATTCACCTCGCTCGGCTCGACCTTCGTGAGCCGGGTGACGATCAGTTGCTTGGCCCCCTGGAACAGTTGCGTGGTCCCCTCCACCAGGACATAGTCGCCGTTCTCAAACGACCGGTAGAGCGACTCGCCGGCGTTCCACATTCGGGCACTGACCCTGCCGCTGCGGTCTGAGAGCTCCATCTGGAGATACAAGTTCCCGTTGCGGTTCGGGCGCAGTTGCTTTTCCCCCGCCCGAAACACCTGGTTGACCGTCTCCTGCTCGTGCAACTCATTGACAAAACGTCGCCGCATGCTGCTCCCTTCCATAACCGCGAAGTGAAACCGATGATGGATTGTAAACCTTGCGGGACTCCTCCACAAGGGGGAGGTGGGGGAAAGAAGGGTGACTTCCACCCTGCCCGGAGTTACGCCCAACACGTGGCTCAGCTATGATAGGTCCCTGCGGGGAGCGCGGAGGGAGTCGCTCCCTTTGTGGGCCATGCCTTGTGAACTCGGGCATGCGATCGTCGCAAGCGATCGGGAGAACGCCCTGCGACCCCGGCCGCCCTCACCCCCGGCCCCTCTCCCGCGAACGGGAGAGGGGAGAGGGCGACACAGACTCTCCGTCGACACAGGTTTAGGTGAGCTATGCGACACGTGCTGCGTTGCGGGGCTGTCGTGGTGTTGATCCTGGTCAGTGCCGTTCCGTCGGCCCGGGCGGTGGATTTTCCCGGCCCCGACCCAGGCGAAGCCAAGGCCACGCTCGACGGCATGCGTCTGGTTATGGAGAATCGCATCCTGTCGGCAACCTGGGAGTTGGGGCCCGGCGGCGTGGTCCTTGTCCAGTTCACCGACCGGCTGGCCAACCGATCGCTCTCGGGCAAGAAGGACTCGCTCGTTGCCGGGCTCGCCGACGGCGGGAAGCCCGCTGGCCCGGTGGGCCTCCGCGCAAGCGGAGAACCGACCCTCAAGCGGCTTGCGCCCAACCCCGGCGCGGTGTGCGCTGCCGAGCGGTGTGCGGGCTGGCGGGCCACGGTGCCCATGGTGCTGGCCGATTCCGGCGCCCGGCTCCAGTGGCAGGCAACGCTCCGCGACCAGTCGAACTACGTGCGCGTGGAACTGACCGTGACCGCTGAAGGGCAGCCCTTCGGGCCCGCGCTGCTCACGCCGGTCCGCCTCGAAGCGGCCGGGGCAACGCAGCGTGGCGAGGTGGACGGCTCGCCCGTGGCGGCCGGCAACATGTTCGCCGCCTGCGAGCATCCCATGGCGAAAAATCGTGCGGCGGGAAGCGAGATCGTCTGCTCTGCCGGGACGTTCAGCCGGCTCGATCCCGGCAAGTCGTGTACACGGAGCGGCGTGCTCGGCGTCGTCCCGCCCGGCCAGTTGCGGCGCGGGTTCCTCTACTACCTCGAGCGCGAGCGTCCGCGCCCGTATCAGCCGTTCCTGCACTACAACTCCTGGTACGACATCGCCTGGGTCGACCGGAAGATGAACGAAAAGCAATGCCTGGCGGTGATCGACCTGTTTGCACGCGAGTTGATCCGCAATCGCGGCGTCAAGCTCGACTCGGTGGTCTTCGACGACGGCTGGGACGACAACCGCTCGCTGTGGCGGTTCCACCCCGGGTTCCCCCGCGGGTTCGCCCCCTTGCGCGACGCCGCGGCCCGGGACGGCACCTCGGTCGGCGTCTGGCTCTCGCCCTGGGGCGGTTATGCCCGGGCGGAGGCCGACAGCATGCATTCCGGGAGGACCCGGGGTTTTGAGACCAACAAGAACGGCTTCTCGCTGGCCGGGCCGAAATACTACGGCCGTTTCCGCGAGGTGTGCGCGGAGATGGTCCAGAAATACGGGGTCAACTACTTCAAGTTCGACGGGATTGCCCACGGGCTCATGTCGAAGGGGGCGGGGGTCGACTACGCCGCCGACGTCGACGGCATGTTGCACCTCATCGCCGATCTCCGGCGCCTGCGGCCCGACCTGTTCGTCAACGTGACCACCGGCACCTGGCCCTCCCCGTTCTGGCTCCTCTGGGGCGATTCCGTCTGGCGCAACGGCGACGACATGGGCTTTTTCGGGCCCGGCTCGAAGCGCCAGCAGTGGATCACGTACCGCGACATGTACACGTACCGGGGTGTGGTCCGCCGCGCGCCGCTCTACCCTGTCAGTTCGCTGATGAACCAGGGGATCTGCCACGCCCGGCTCGGCAACGCCAACCTCCCGCCGGACTTGAAGGACATGGCCGACGAGATCTACTCGTTCTTCGGCTCGGGCACCCAGCTCCAGGAACTCTACATCACGCCCCAAATGCTGACCGCGCCGATGTGGGACCTTCTGGCGTCCGGGGCCCGTTGGTCGCGTAAGAATGCCGACGTGCTGGCCGACGTCCACTGGATCGGCGGCGACCCCGGCGAGGGCAAGGTCTACGGCTACGCCGCGTGGTCGCCCCGGCTGGGGATCGTCACGCTCCGCAACCCCGGCGCCGTGGCGGCGTCGTTCTCGCTGGACGTTGGGCAGGTGTTCGAGCTGCCGCCCCGGGCCCCCAAGCAGTACCGGCTCGCGCGACTGTGGACCAACAAGCGGCCATTGCCGCCAATGACCGCTTCTGCCGGCAAAGCGGAGACGGTTTCCCTGGCGCCATTTGAAGTGGCGGTGTTCGAGGCGGCTCCGATGCGGTGAAGATCCGTCGCAGAACAATCTCCGTGTCTGCGGGCCCATAAAGCCGCGACCGGTGGTCGCGCTTCTCGGCCGCGACGGTCCGTGGCCGATTCGAATCGCGACCGACGGTCGCGGCTCTATGGCAGGCACGTAGGGCGGACCGAATGCAGTGAGGCCCGCCGCACCCGGGGATGACTTCGGCGGGCGTCGCTTCGCTCCGTCCGCCCTACGCGGTTACGCGGTCACTTCTTCGAGGGAGGAGTGTTGCGGAACAACGGCAGGTAGCGATAATAGACCTCGACGGTCAGGACGCTCATGGCCGTGTGGAATACGCGGCCGCCCTGGTCGGCGTGGGCCTCTTTGGGGAACCACCAGCTTCCGGTGTCGGCGCCGGCTTGCCCCTGGGAATCGACCAACATCCTTCGCATGCCCCTGTGCCACGTGTCCCAGCCGGGTCCCGAGAGTTCATGAAGCAGCGTCGTTCCGAAGAGGTTGTACACCAAGTCGTCGGCACTCGGTCCTCGGTGGATCAGATACGCAGCGCCCTTCTTGAGGGCTTCGTGTTTGGGTGGCCAGCCGAGGTAGAGGCGACACAGGAGGCCGGCGGCCGTAGCGTCGGGATCTTGACCCGGGCCGGTGCGGCCGTAGAAGGCCCCGCTGTCCGACTGGACCTTGTCGAGCATCGCAGCGGCCTTCTTGAGCACGGCCGGATCGACGCGGAGTGTCTCGGCCCGGCCGCTCTCCAAGGCGAGCACTTGCCAGGCCGTGGTGATGAGATCGGGCCCCTGGCCGGGCTTGCACGCCCAGCCGCCGGACTTCGGGTCCTGGTTGGCCGCGATGAAATCGAGTGCCCTCTGGGCCGCCTTACCGACGCGGGCGTCGAGCGTCAAGCCGTAACTCTCGCACAGGGCGAGCGTGGCCACCGCGTGCCAAGGCATCTCTTGCCCATCGCCGCGGAGGTCCCCGGCGCCGGACGACTGCTCCACGGTTTGCAGGAGGTACAACATCCCGTCCTGCACGGTCTTGCGATACGGGCCCTTGGTTTGATGCGTTAACCCAGCCCCGAGGAAGGTGAGCAACACGAGTCCTGTGGCGCCGTACTTCGAGCGGCACTTTCCCGGATTTGGGAAGCGGTCGGCCGCGGGCCGGCCGGCGCCGTCGAAGTCCCAACTCCCGTCCGGATTCTGTCGCCGGGCCAGCCAATTCAGGCCGGCGGCAACGGTTCTGTCGCTCGCTTTGGTTCCCCCGGCGACGCCGAGCGAGCGGCCCATCCCGGAGCCCATCCCGGCAGGCCCCCCGCTGATTCCCAGTCCGAAGCCTTCGTAGCTCACCCCTTGGGGCATTTCGACGGGCACGGCCACGGTCTCCACTTTGCCCTCCCGCACAACCTGCTTCTTGTCCACCGCGACGAAGCTGGTGAATTGCGTCAGCATCTGGTAGCGGAGCCCGAGGTCGGTGATTCCTTTCTTCGTCTCCGGCCGGGGGTTGCCTCGTTGGATGCCGGCCAGGTCCCGGTCCATGAGGTGTTCGACCTTGGCGCGGGCCCAGAGCAAGGCGAGCACGTCGCGCGTGGGTTCCTTGTCGGGGAGGCGGACCTGGATCTTCCGCTCGAAGGGGCCGGCCGCGGTCTTGCCGCGGAGGGTCACGACGCCTTGAGCGCCCTGCCGGTAGCGTCCGTAGACCACCACGGGCGCGGCGCTGAACAGGTCGGGAATTCCCTTGGGGTAGACTTCCTCCACGGCCAAGGGACCGAAGTCAAGTGCAATGTCGGTCAGGACCGGCATGCGGATCCGCGAGTGGAATCGCTCCCCCGCGCCTTCCGTCTGCTCGGGACTGAGGATGTATTGCACTTCGCCGCGCCCGGCCCGCGCCATGCCGTCCAGGAGGAAGCGGTTCACGCTGGTCCCGATGCCGAACGAGAAAACCCGGGCGGTGCCGGCGTTGGCCCGCACGGCGTCGATGATCGCCATGTCGTTGCCCACATAGCCGTCGGTCATGAAGCAGACGACGCGGAGCCGTTGGGGGTCGTCCTGGCCGGCCAGGCAGGCATGGATCGCCTGCATCATCTCCGTGCCGCCGCTCCCCTGAAGATGGGAGAGATACTGCTGGGCGCTGCGGCGGTTCTCGGCCGTGTTGGGCACCGGCCGCGGGAAGCAGAACCCCACGCCGCCCTCGAACGTCATCAGGTTGAACGTGTCGTCGGCGTTGAGTCCGTCGATACACAATGCCATGGCCTTCTTGGCGGTCTCGATGGGGAAGCCGCGCATCGAGCCGCTCTTGTCGATCACGAAGACGAGTTCCTTGGGCACCGCGATCTGCGGGCGGACACGCTTGGGCGGCTGGAGCACGAGGGTGAAGAACTTGCCGCGGGCGTCGGTGTGGGTGAGGATCGCGTCCTGGATTTCCTCGCCGGCGGTCTGGTACTCCAGCACGAAATCCTTGTTGGGGATCGTGGCCCGGCGTTTGAGACGCACCACGGCCCGGCTCTTGTCGGCCGTGGAGTACTGCACGTCGATTTCGTGCTGCTTCGACGCCAGATGACGCAGCGGCAGCCCCGCGTCGAGGTCCACCGCAATGGAAATGTCGTGTCCGGCCCGCGTCCCTTCGGGCGTTACCTTGGGGGTCACGCGGTCGGCATCGGGCACCCGGTCGGTGGGTGGAGCGAAGCCGAGCCCCTTGGGCGCGATCGGCTGCCCGGGGACGTACCGTGGCCCCACCACCATCGGAAACACGAACTGGAACTTGCCCTCGCTCCACGGAAGGATCTCGCTGTAGGAGATCGTGATGTCGATGCTCGCCCCCGGTTCGATGTTGGCCACCGACAGGGTGAAGACGTTCGGACGCTCCTGGTCGAGCAGGCTGGCGACGTGTCCGGCCCATTTGGCCGTTTCGTAGGTTCGCCGCGCCTCCTCTCGCTCCTTGATTTGGGCCTCGATGACCCGATCGCCGATGGTCATGGTCATCCGGTCCACGGCGGCCCGATCCGAGAGCGGGAAAACGTAGACCGCCTCGATCTTGTTCGCAAAAGAGTTGTGGAACTGCTGGCGGACGGTCACGCGGGCGACGAAGCCGGCGATGTCGGCCTTGACTTCGGTGTGCCGCAGGGGGCAGGAGCCGACGGGCTTGCCCGCCTTGTCGAGGGCCTCCAGACGCCCTCCGTGGTCGATCTTGGCCAGGGCCGGCGACGGAGCCGTCGCGAGCATCGCCACCACCAGAGACGCACCCAACCAATCCCTTGCTGCCATGGAAGCCCCCTTTCCGGCAAGAGAGAAGACGAGGCCAGACACAGGGTCATTCTACTTGCCCCGCCCGAAACCAGGGAGAGGCCCCGTCGCGGGGCCGACGTGCGTTCCCGCCGGGGCGGCCACTCCCGGGCGTCACGTTTTCCGCCCGGTCAACTTGCCTCCCCCCGTTGCGTGACGCATACTGGACGGCACGCGGTCCCTCCGGAAGAGGCTACGGACGGGACGGCAAAGGAACCTCGCCCGGAGTGGGTCGTTCGGTGAATTCGTAACGTGACTTCCGTTCTGAAGGAAAGGGTCTTCTGATGATGAACGCTCAGAGCAAACGAGCCAAGGGTCTCGCCTCGCGCCGCGAGTTCCTCCAACGCACGGGCACTGCCGCGGCCGGCGCCGCCCTGACCGGCGCCGTTACGGCCCGGAGCTATGCCGCCGAAAACAACACGATCAAGCTCGCCCTGATCGGCTGCGGCGGGCGCGGCACCGGCGCCGCCGCGCAGGCGATGAGCACCCAGGGGCCCACCAAGCTGGTGGCCATGGCCGATTTCTTCGACAACCGCTTGAAGTCGAGTCTCCACGCCCTGTCGGGCCAGAGGGCCAAGCAGGTCGACGTTCCGCCCGAGCGCCAGTTCGTCGGACTGGACGCCTACAAGAAGGCCATGGACTGCCTCGGCAAGGGCGACGTCGTCCTCCTCACCACGCCCCCGGCCTTCCGGCCGATTCACCTCGAACACGCGGTCGCCAAGGGGCTCAACGTGTTCATGGAAAAATCGTTCGCCGTCGATGGCCCGGGCGTTCGCCGCGTGCTCAAGGCCGGCGAAGAGGCCGCCAAGAAGAACCTCAAGATCGCCGGCGGCCTGATGAGCCGGCACTACAAGCCGCTGGAAGAGGCAGTGTGCAAGCTGCACGAGGGGCTCATCGGCGAGCGAATCACCTGCTGGTCGTACCGGGAGCACGGGCCGGTGGGCTTCACCCCGAAGGCGCCGGGCATGAGCGAGCTGGGTCACCAGATCCGCAACTACAGCAACTTCACCTGGGTCAACGGCAGTTTCCTCCTCGACTGGCTGATCCACAACCTCGATGTGGCCTGCTGGTGCAAGGACGCCTGGCCGGTGTCGGCCCAGGGGCAAGGCGGGCGCCAGGTTCGCACCGAGCCCGACCAGTTGTTCGACCATTATGCGGTCGAGTATTCGTTCGCCGACGGCACGCGGATGTTCGCCCAGGGCCGGCACCAGGCCAATACCTGGGGCTTCTGGGGCGACGTGATCCACGGGGCCACCGGCTGCGCGATTGTCGGGGAAGGGGTTTCCCATCCCCGCATCTACAAGGGGTACCAGATGACGCCCGCCAATCTCATCTGGGAATACAAGGGACCGCCGTGCAACCACTACCAAGTCGAGCACGACCTCCTCTTCGCGGCCATCCGCGAAGACAAGCCGTACAACGAGACGGAGCGGTGCGCCAAGGCCGCCATGACGGGAATCCTCGGGCGCATGGCCGCCGAGTGCGGCCAGATGATCACCTGGGAGGAGGCCCTCAACTCGAAGCTCGAATTGGCCCCCGGGCTGGACCACTACACCATGGATTCCCCGGCTCCCGTCCAGCCCGACGCCCATGGCCGCTACCCGATCGCGATGCCCGGGTTCACTAAGGCCTTTTGAAGCCCTACATCCGTCACCACCCGTGTGTTGCGACAACCCGGGAGAACGCGCAGGCTCCCACCTGCAACTCGCGCCCCCATCCCACGCTGACGCCGTGTAGACTTCCGAAGTCTTCCGGACTTCGGAAGTCCGGATGCTGTCCGGCCGTTCGTAACGACGTTGGCTAACGTACCGGATGGAGCGGTTCTTGCAGATTGACCTGATGTGGCGGCCGACGCGATTCCGTTGCGCCGCCGCCGAGCCGCGCGCCGATACACCCTGCGGGCGTAGTTTCTCAGAACGGAAGCCTCTTGGGACTGCGGCGAGCAGGACCGATCGGGTGCCACGGGCGGCTTGTCAGCCAGGGTCGCGTTCGGGAGGCACGGGGCGGCCAGGATGCAGAGGGTGTTCGATGAAGAAGAGTACCTTTCGAGTGGTGACCCGCGGCGCCGATGGCGAAATCCGCATCCGGGACTACGATTCCCAGGAAGACCTTCTGAAGCGTCATCGCCAGATCGGCGTGGACGATTGCAGCACCGACCTGGAGCTGCGCGGGCTGCCCGTGTTCCGCGGCCTGATTGGCCCGATGCCCGAAGGGGGCGACGTGATTCGCTACGAATCGCCCGAGGTGTTCGAGACGCTCACCAAAGAGTGGTGCGGCCCGAGACCGCATCGCGGTCCCAGGGCCCGCAGCCACCCGGCGCCCGGCCCAACGTAGGACGGGTTTCCAACCCGTCCGGCCAGAGGCAGCGTGTAGGGCGGACCGAACGCGTGAGGCCCGCCGGTTCGGCGTTCCGTTGCTTCACTTTGTCCGCCCTACGCCGTTATCCGCAGGAATCATCGCGCGCTGCGCAGACTTCCGAAGTCTCCAAGACTTCGGGAGTCTTGATTGCGGCTCGGCCGCGCTACGGCCCCTCCGCTCGCCCTACCATGCGGGCCTCTCGCTCGATCGGGGCGGCTCGTTCGCCACGCGTGCAACTCCGCCCCATTGGCCGCTCGGTGGCCACGAGGGGGACGCGACCGGGACGAACGGCCCACTCGCCGCCATCCGGTGTGCCTCGGCGCCCGCCACCGCAATTCGCGAGACCACCTCCCAGCGGGGCTCCGCCGCATTGGGCTGCGGGACAGAACGCCGGCACAGCGAGGGCACCACTTCCGTGCGACGCTCCCAACGCGAATGCGGCACACACCGGTACTCAAGGTACGGCTCGGCAAATGGGTTCCACCGGTTCACCCAGTAGGGTTCCAGTCGGTATTCGGTCACCAGCGTCCAGGAGGCCCGGGGCGCCTCTTGGGTTCCAGGGGTGAGTTGCTCGCGGCAAACCCTAGGGGAAATGCTGACGGGCCCACGACCGGGCGCGACCGCCGACGGACCCACCACGCGAAGAGTCTCGCAATAGGTGACGCCATTTTGCTCGTAGTAACGGACCTCGTCGCCACGGGCCCCCGGCTGGCCGAGGAGCACCCAGGCCGCCAGCCCTACGGTCCATACCCCCCGAATCACGATCGCCTCCTTGCCCAGCCGCGGCGCGGATTGCCCTGCCTGTGGTCATCATCGGTGTTTGCCGGGGCTTTCTCCAATGGCCCCCAGCAGTGGGACCTCTTGCAAAGGCCCGCGGGATGGAACATCTTGGACAAAGGCCGCAACCTCCCATACCGCGATTGGCCGGCCGAGTGGACTTCCGAAGTCTTCAGGGCTTCGGAAGTCCCGAAGAAGAGGAGCGATCGATGGCCGACCCGGAACTGGTGGCAATTCTCGTTTGTCCGGAAACACGCACTCGGCTGCACCTGGCCGACGAGGCCCTCATCGCTCGCCTCAACTGCGAAGCTGCCGAAGGATTGCTGAAGAACCGCGTCGGCCAAGCCATCGAAGGACCGATCGAGGGCGGGCTGATTCGGGAAGATGGAAGGTTTCTCTACCCCATCGTCGACGGCATTCCGATGATGCTGATCGACGAGTCGATCCCCCTGGAAGCCCCGCAGGACAACCATGGCTGAGAAGACCGTCTTCGAGAAGATCGTGGTCATGCACCTGCACTTTCACCTGCTTGCCGGCCGCGAATTCGGATGGCCGCCGGGGTAAACGACCTGCCCAACGCCAACTTGCACAGTTGACGAAGACTTTACTGAGGTTCAGAAAAGGAATGCAACATTCTCTCTCAGAGCCGGGGCGTGTCGCCCCGGTT
>Ga0172371_10004394_pt1 | contig 21386 bp, 23 predicted proteins | sample Lak12m_FD_114543 | JGI IMG/M metagenome (GOLD analysis project Ga0172371, IMG submission 114543) | Freshwater microbial communities from Kabuno Bay, South-Kivu, Congo - kab_022012_12m | ecosystem: Environmental > Aquatic > Freshwater > Lake | place: Democratic Republic of the Congo: South-Kivu... | reverse complement strand
CCTGCCTTGTAAGCAGGGTACGGCTGTTCGATTCAACCAAGGGGCACCAGTTGACAACATGCAGGAGGTAATTGACCTGCGGAAGATACATTGCTAATGTGATGGGGCTTTACCAAAGCGATTGTGCCTTAATAAAACAATCGCGATTCCATGCACTAGTAACTCAATTGGGAGAGTGCCTCGTTTACACCGAGGAAGTTGTGGGTTCAAGTCCGGTCCTGGGCACCAAATTATATTTGCCCTGGTGGTGAAATTGGTAGACACGCCAGCCTTAGAAGCTGGTGCGTAAGCGTGGGAGTTCGAGTCTCTCCTAGGGCACCAAAAGGGCGGTTAGCGAAGAGGCCAAACGCAGCTGACTGTAAATCAGCTCCCAACAGGGTTCGGTGGTTCGAATCCACCACTGCCCACCATTCAATCATCAAATAAGAAAAGGAGATTATCATTATGCGCTGGAGTATTGAAGAATTGTTTTATGCAATTAAGATTGTATCAGGTAGTGGAATGTCTTTTACATGGAGATTGATCCACATTTTTAAATCAACCTGGCGCATCATAACAACCATAATCAAATGGATATTTACCGGATATTGCTCAGCATCTCTTTGGAATTTGGATAACTATCTGATAACAGTTATCATTCAACGTTTAAAAATGTTTAGAAAAGCAAAACGTGTAGGATATCCCGCTGAATTTAATGGTAAAGATGAATGGAACAACATTCTTGATCAAATGATCGATGGATTTGAAATAATGCGCGATCAATCAATCAGTGATAAAGCATTTGATATCATTGATAAGACAAACACTTCTGCTAAAGATATTGTCCTTGATATTCCTAGTCGTCTATCAGATGAGGAGCGTGCTCAGATAATAAAAGCAGAGAAAGAGCAACATATTTCTGACATGCTAACGCTTAGATTATTTGTAAAATATCTAAAAAATTTATGGGACTAATTAATATAAAATTTATTGCAGAGTAGCTCAGCGGTAGAGCTGCCGGTTCATACCCGGATGGTCGTTGGTTCAAATCCGACCTCTGCTACCAAAACGGGTCTATGGTGAAATGGTTATCACTTCTGACTGTTAATCAGCGTTTCTTGGTTCAAGTCCAGGTAGGCCCGCCATATGGTCCATTCGTCAAGTGGTTAAGACATCGCCCTTTCACGGCGAGTTCGTGGGTTCGAATCCCGCATGGATCACCATTATGTTTTGAAAGGAGAGTCTCATGAAAATTATTGTTGCTGGTTCGCGAACATTTAATGACTATCAGCTATTAGAGGAAACTCTCGATGATATTATTCAAAGCCGAGGTATTACACAGCCAATAATAATATCTGGAACAGCCTCTGGCGCTGATTCTTTGGGTGAGAGATATGCAGAAAAACGGGGCTATCAAATTATGCGGTTTAAACCAGATTGGCAACAGTATGGTAAATCAGCTGGCTATATACGTAATAAGGAAATGGCAGATGCAGCTGATCTATTAATTGCATTTTGGGACGGACAATCTAAAGGAACGGAAATGATGATCCAGATCATGAAGAAACAAAACAAATCTGGAGTAGTTGTTCAATATTAGTTGATTTAATTCGCGAATATTGTATAATAAAATTATAGAATATTCTTAGCCCTCAACTAGAATCATTCAGTTTTTATTTATATGGGGTTGTAGTTAAATGGGATAACACTAGCTTTGCACGCTTGAATTGAGGGTTCGATTCCCTTCGACTCCACCATGGCCACAATAATAGGAGACAAATTTAATGTCAAAATATAAATATTTTTTGTTTAGTGATACGCACGGATGTTACGATGCTTTAATGTTTGCATTAGATAAAGCTGGTTTTAATATTGAAGATCCAACACATATGCTTGTCGGAGTTGGAGATTATTTTGATCGTGGTCAACAAAGTGATAAGATATTCAAATTTCTTAAATCTCGCAAATTGGCTAAAAGAATATATTTGGTGAGGGGAAACCATGATGATATGCTCAAAGATTTTTTAACTGGGGTAAATGATGGTTTTTTTAATTCCATATATAATGGTATGAACACCACAATTGAAAGCTTTTCTAAGCTTTCCCTTACTTTTAGCCTGCTTCAACTAGATCCAAATTTATATGTTCAAGAAATTACAAAACATTATCCAACATTAGTTAAGTGGTTATTAAATAAGTTAAAACCAGGCTTTCAAATCGATAAGTATAAAATAACGCACGCAGGTATGAAACCTATTATGAATGGTGATGAAAATGAACCTGTGTGGGTCATCAACAACTGGGCTAATACACCATATTTTGTATCAGAATATCCAGATGATGGTTATATTCACATATTTGGTCACTGGCACGCTAGGTTGCTGCGAGGTCAATTTGGTTACCCACATGATACGCATGAAACGTTTCAACATAAGAATTTTATCGGTTTAGATGCCTGTACAAACATAAGTGATCGCGTTAATGTGTATGTTATTGATAGCGACAGCTTACCAATTGTATTAGAATAAATATTGCTATATTATAATGACGATATATAAAAGACGTGCACAGCTAAATAAACAATAAACTTCTCACGAAGTTCTTACCTAAATGGGTGCATGAATTATAAAGATTCGAGTTTACGTCTTGTATATTATATTGTCCAATCTAGCTCCTGGGGCGAACGACTTACTTCCTGATTAACAATAATACAGATGACAAGATCACGTTCGCCAAGCAGTCACATGTAGTGCTTCCTCCTGAAAAGACACAAACATTCGAATAGCGTTAAGATTACAAGTATATTAAATTATGTTTGCCTTGGGAGCAGATTGAACACTTATCGACAAAATAAGCTAAGATAAAATCTTAGTTTTTTCTTTATTTATCAATATAATATTCGACCATTTAATATATTCATCATTGAAAACACATAATTTTTATGCTAAATTAGTTAGAAACATATATTTTTAATATATGCACACAGGTTAGTTATGCCATATCTAGCTAAACATAATATTAAAGGCATAAAAGGAGAATTATACGATATGAAAGAAGCTAAATATGGAAGCTTACTAGACGCATTTAGAGACTTAAATTCCGTTAGTGATGATGAAGTTATCACATCCAAAAATGAGAAGTTAGTGAGAGAAGCAAAAGAATTTAGTCTTAGCTTTAATGGGAGTGAGCTAGAAGCTGCTAAAGAAGCTCTTGAAGAAGATGATAAAGACGAAGAAATCGAGGTTATTGATGTTAACGCAAATACCCTTGAGCATATTAAAGACAACAAAGAATATGTGGGGCAGGTTATCATACAATGCAATAAATGTCATGCAAATAAATTCATTGATATGACAGAATTAATTGTTGATGATATAGACCCAGAATTATACAATGTTGATGACGAATGTCCAAACTGTCATGTAAAAGGTGAAGGTTTTGCGCTTGTAGGGCAAGTAGCTAAGGTTGAAAAACAAGAACCAGTAACACCTGAAGTTGAACCAGCTGCAGCTGAAGAATCTTCAGAAGAAGAAGTGTCCGTTGATAATGATGCTGCACCAGTTAATGGTGAAGCTAGTTTTGAAAATGATCACGTAGAAGAACCGGCTGAAGAAGAACCACAAGTTGAAGCAGAAGAAGAAGAAAAGACAGCTGAAGATGAGTTAGATTTTATTCCAGATGCTGAAAAAGATGCTATGGAAACAGAAACTTCAGAAGACGAAGAAGAATTAGAATTATCTAACCTAGGTGATGAGTTTGATAGTGATGATGTTCGCAAAGATGACACAGAAGATGACGATGAAGAAGATGACGAAGAGAAGGTTAAAGATGAATTAGAACCGGTAGAAGAGGTAAAACCAGTCGTCAAACGTAAATTAAGATTACCAACTCGCGAAGCATTAGAAAAAGTTCGCACAGCTAAAGTAACTATTACTGAAGAATTGATGAGTAGGTTTGTATTGCCAGAATCAATCGACAAGATTATTGTTACAAGTGGCAAAACAAAGATTTATGAAGGTATAGTTGAAGAACTTCCAGATGAAGTTAACGATGCTGAGATCGAGGGATTCGATGTTGCAAATGGTTATTTAATGTGTAACGTTGATCCTGTAACTGATGACGTTGATATGCCATTAGCAAAGGTTCTCAACTGTTTCACCGATGATGATACTATTAAAATATGTGTTTGGGATGATGACACAAGTGAAGAACTGTTCCAAGGAAGCAAAGCTGAAGCTCTTGCTAAGTTTGGCCACTGTCAATTAGTTTCAGTTGATGCTCCAAAAACATTAAGATTAAATATTAAAGCTGAACATAGCTGCAACTGTGTAGACGGTCAATGCACCTGCGACACAGATGAAGAAGAAGTATCAGCAGAAGATAGCCTATTAGATAATATATTTAAATCCAACGATTTAGCTAAGTATAATGTTGACGATCAACGTTCAGAAGAGTTCTGAATTGCTGAAAGTGTTTTGAACAAAGAAGATTTAACACTCATATACGACAGATACATTAAAGGAATGTCAAAAGGGTTAGTTGAAGAGTTCAAAAAAGTCACTGGATTCAAAGATGAGATAGATGAATTTGAAGAAAAGCATAATGTTAAAATCGTTTCTGCAAATGAATCATTTACCTATTCTGAATTTAATACTATGATGGATTTAGCTGCAAAGCTTGGAATCAAAACAGTAGCTGAACTTCAAGAATTCTCAAAAGAAATGGGTGGAGCCAAAGATCAAGATTTATTAGCAGCTTTAGAACAAGCAGTTGAACTCAAATCAGCACCAGCGGTTAAACAATTAACCGAAAACGTTCAATCGTTTAAGACACGCAAAGATTTATCAGAAGCACTAGCAAAGATTAAAGAAGAAGGCGCTCAATATAAGGTGAGACGTTCAACTAATGAAGATTATAGATACGACCTAATTGTTGAAGCTGTTCCAGAAGAAGCAGATTTTGATAAAGAAAATTATATGAAAGCAGCCAAAGACTTTGCAGAAGAAATTAGCAACTATAGCTTAATTAAAGCTGAAAAATTATATTATGATGAATACAGTTTTGATACACATGCACCAGAAGATGACGCAGAACAGCTGATTGCTGATGCTCTCATAGCGCGTATTAAAGAGATAACAATGAAAGATCCAGTCATAGCCGGACAATCTGTTCAAGAAGATTTTGAAGAAGAAGAAGTTAAAGAAGATGAGCTGCGTACTGAAGATGATGCGGTTGATGTTGAACAAAGTAATGAAGAAGATGACGTTGAACCTGAACCTGAAGGTGATGAGGTATTTGAGGAAGAAACAGGTGATGATTTACAAGACAACTTTGGATTCCTTTCAAACGATGAATTAGAAGCTATTGCAGGTTATGAAGAAGTAATTAAATACTTTGAAGAAAAAGGCATTGCACCAGAAAAAATCATTGATAAATTAAAAGAGTTTCAAGAAGATGAAGAAAAGCATCTAGAAGAATTAAAAGATCTGTTTAAAGAAATCACTGGTGAAGAGCTCGCAGAGATCGAAGAAGATGACGAAAAAGATGACGTTGAAAATAACGTTGAAAAATCAGAAGTAGAAACTGAAGATGTTCCTGAAGTTGAACCAGAAACAGAACTTGAAGTTGAACCAGAAACTGAAATTGAAGTTGTTCCGGTAGAAGAAGCCTTGACAGAAGATAAAAAAGAACCTGATATTGATACTGCTAACGCTGATATAGCAAAAAGCATTGAGGCGGGAAAGAAAGATTTTGATGAAGTAACTTCACACCAAGATGGTTCTTTTGCAAACAAAGAAATTAAAGCTTTGTTTGTTGGTGGAAAATACGATGGAAAAGTAGTTAGTCACGACGAGTTAGCAAAAATGGGCAACGGAAAATTTTCTCCAAGATGGAGTCAATTAAAAGCGCATAATGATGATTTAATAAATATGGATCTTGAAGATCAACCCGAAGTTGATGGCTATGTTGGACCAATGGGACCAGATGGGGGTATGCTCAGATATGAGACGCAAGAAGTTTATGATAGATTATCAGAATCAGTTTCTAAAGAACAACTAGTTGAAAAGAAAGAGAAAGAAGATAAACCTGAAGAACCTGTTAACACCTCGGTAAACGCCGAGACTGTTGGTGACCTTATCAAAGAACTTAAAGACTATGATAAAAAAGATGCAATAGAATTCAAACCAATTGAAGTTAAAGGCGAAGAAATTCCGGTTGAAAATTTAGAATTTGATGATACAGAAGAAGGTAAAGTGGTAGTAACCGTTAATGCCGAACCAGCCCTTGAAGAAACTAAAGAACCCTTAAAAGAAGAAGCAAAAATTATTTCTTCTTTGAAGGAGTTTAAACCTTGGTCAGGCGCTGTAGGTACTTGGGAAACTATTGTAAATGCAAATAAACTTGATGCACTGGAATTTATGCTTGAAGATCTTTATCCAGATGGTATTACAACTACAGCATTAAATGATTTGTTATGGTTTGAAGGCGACTGGGTATTAGACCAGCTTAGTCTTACAACAGAAGACATAACAGAAGAAAAAATCATTCAAGAAGATCCAGAAGGTAATATCGTTGAAGATGAACTTTCAGAATCGTATTCAAGACAAGAGTTACTTGATGCTGTAATGGATGCATTTGGAATGTCGAAATCTGAAGCACAAGAATATATTAAAACAGCCTCAGAAAAAACAAAATATGAGATCGTTAAAGGTTTTAGAGAACAAGCTAAAAAAGACTTTTATGAGGGAGCTCTAAACGAAGCTGTTGCCGAATCAAAAAAATTAAAAGAAGGCTATTTAGGTCAAACATTGCAAGATTTTTTAAATGTTTGCATGGACGCTGAACTTATATCAAAAATAACAATTAGTAATACTGATATTGATGATTATGAAGAAAGCATAGTGTTGGAAGAAGGTAGTTTTGATGATATTCCAGACAATGTTTTAGAAGCTTCTTTCAGTGATTTTGATTGTGGCGGAGATGCTGTAGTCATCAATTGTTCAAAAAAAGGTGATGGAGATTTGTACTATAGTACTGTGGCTGAATTTCTTGAAGATTATAATGGGAATGAAATTCAACTTTGGAGTCTTGACGCTGAAAAATTAATATTTAATGGTGATAAAGAAGAAATTCCAGATGAATATTTAGAATATGCGTTTGGGTCTTTTGATACTCCTGAATATATTTCTATAAATGTTCATGATGTTGAAGAAGAAAAAGACAACAATGGTGGTGGTGGACATGGTGATGAAGGTGATTACTATGAACCAAAATTAACCACGGACCCCATGAATCCTGGACAACAGTGGTATGAGTCCAAAGAATTAAAAGAAGAAGATGTTAAACCATTCTTCAAAGAAGTTGAAGATAAAGCAGATGATGGAGTTGACTTTGACGCAGAACAATTCGATGCTGATATTAACAAATACTTTGATGAAGCATATGAGGATACTGTTATCTATAGAACTGAAAATGGATCTGTTGACGCACAAGGAAACATTATGCTAGAAGGTCTGTTAACACATGAAGGTGGTGAACACCCAGTTACATTTACGCTAACCCTAGCTGAACCAATCAATGAACAGTTAGACACAAAAATATTAGAAGAAAAAATTAAAACATCAACGTTCACTGTTAAGAATAATTTATCAGAGGAAGTGTTCACGTTTGAACGAACATTAGAGAAATAATATTAGACCATATTGAGAGGAGAAACATAGATGAAGAATATAGACACTGGACTTCTCCTTAACGAACAGAATATTAAGCTAAGTAGATCGTTCTTCAAAGAATTTCTACGTTTACATGGGCTTAACGTAACATACCGCGCCCCAATTACTACATCAAAAGAATATAATATGTATGGGGAACTAGATACGAACTATAAACAACCGATCGCAGTCTCATGCATATATGATGAACATCCAACGCAGAAGACGATGCGCAAAGTGGGGTGGAATACAGAGCTTGCCGACACCTCTATTGTCATTCATGTTCCATATGATACAGATGTTGAGACCGGTGGACTGTTTGTTATACCATCAGGATTAGATAAAAGTGAAGGTCGTGTATTTAAAGTGCTGCGTATGAGCAACATTGCCATTTATCCAGCTAGCATTATTTGTGAGCTTGGTCCAATGCTTATCAACACGACTGAAAAGGGGCCGATTAATGATTTTTCCGGCTCTAATTTTAATGTATTAACTGATGAATCTGAAGATTATGAACATTAATATGTTGATATAGATGATAATTTATATTATAATTATTAATATCAAAGAGGTAAATAAAAATGATATCAGAAATAAATAAGCTGTTGTTTGAAGATGATAAAGTTGAATCAGCAGAACGAAACCTAACAAAAGATTTAATGTTACAAGCAGCAAATGAAATTCTTGGAAGCGCAAAAAATTCCTTTATATTTGGGACAACCTCAGACATGAAATTAGGTAAAGTTCAAGTTATGCGCGCTCTAGAGACGCGTATATCTAAACACATAACTAACGCAACAACTGGTGAAATTTCACATAAGAATGAAAATGCCAAAAGGTGTATCGAGCGTGTTGCATTGGTGTTGGTTGAAGCTTTATTTAGAGCTGCGACAGTAAATACTCAACGGCATAAAGATGATATCAAAGCATTTTATGACCAAAAAGGTCAAGGCGGCCCCTACAATTTTAGGTTCGCTAATTATGCTGAATATATAAAATTACCTCAAATGATTCTTAAGCTAGAAGAAACCATTAGTATGCTGAAAGAAAAAAATAAACAAGAACATAAAGCAATGAAAAAAGCTGAGCGTGTTCAAAGAATGGTTGATAAAGAAGATGAAAGCAAAGAACAAATTATAGGTGATTTTAATGTTTGGTCAAGCGCTAATTTAGATGAAAATAATATATCCCCAGTCTTAGCTTGGTTATACCACTCTATAGAAGAAATAAAAGGCGTTTGTCTACCAGAAGCTTTCGAACTATTTATGGAAGTGTGGGCACCAGAATTAGAAGAAGCTGGTATTGATCCTGAAAAGGTTAAGGAAACAACTGAGGGTAGATGGGGATTGTCATTACTTGTTACTATAAATGGAAAAGCTTTTAAGCAGCTTGAAAAAGAGGCATTAACAAATGAAACAGCAAAAAGTGTTCTTAATGCTTTAACGTCCGTAACCACATTAAAGCGAATTGGTATGGAAACATGGGTGACCAGTCCTGTTCTTAAAAAGGGACAATTAACCGGAAACTATTGGGTTATCGCTTTGATTAAAAAACTAAATGAACTTAGCGACCTAGACAGTGGTTATCCGTTTGATATTGGTTACAATAGAAATCAAGACTTAAAGTTTACATTTATTGATGACGATGAATATGATAACTAATAGTTTAAGTTTAAGTTTAAGTTTAAGTTTATAAATTAAAAGTAAAAGGAAGAATTTAAGAAAATGCTTCCTTTTTTATTTAATATTAATTTTAAGTTGATTTATTTTTTTATACATTTTATAATATACTTAGGCAGATAGTCTACAATGTGAGCTGTTAAATTTTATGAACATGAATTAAGGAGATATGAAAATATGAATAAAAAATTGATTATTTTGATTGGAAGGTGTGCTGCTGGAACGCATGAAGTTCATGTTCGACTAGATGAAGCTGGAGTTACAAATCAAGTTGCGACGATCGAAGAATTAAAAAAGATGTTAGTCGATCCCCCAAAACACACCGATATATTTATTGTGTGGGTTAAAGCACCTCTTCAGCTTCGCATCGAACGATTCTTAAGGAAAGAAGGAGATTCATACGAGTCAAGGAGTAAGCTGGTCGACCGACTCATATCTGATGGTCAAGATTTTCATGCAAGATTAGGGGCTCAGCTTTCTGATTATGTTCAAACAAAACTTATTAGATATTGGATGACAATTGATAATCCTGAAGATAATCCATTTCGTCTTGATTTCATTGTTGACTATATTAAAAACATGCTTACAGATTTTGATTAAAAATAAAGGAGGATATGTTTATGGAAAAAACATTCCCAAAAGTTGGCGACCCGCTTTATCTGCGTCAATTTACTGGTCATTACTATGTTGACATTGTTAAACATCCATATACTGTGGTTGCTGTAAACAAATCAGAGGTGCTAGTTCAAGAATGCAAATTGATTGCGCCTATATATCATTGCATCGGTAACCCTTATCTTGACCGTCCCGATCTTGAGGGCCAGCGCGTCTTTTTCTATAACACTGTTGCTGAGACGATTGAGCCTGATCCAAATGGTCGCATTCGACGACTCACCTGGCACAGTCGTAGAGGTTTCTGGGGAACTCCTGGACCCGACTCTGATTATCCTGTTTACGCGATCTTTGGTAATGGTTGGATTCATCAGCCATACCTAGACTAACTTTGGCTGAAAATAATATTCGAGCATAAAAGATAAAATATTTAATGTTGATTTTATCTTTTTTTTATATTACAATATATGTATAAGATAATTGATTTAAGGAGGAACAGAAACTTATGACAAATCAAGAGATCTTAGCGAAATTAGCCGAAGCCAAAAAAGGTCGTTACATCAATTTAACCAAATCAAAAGATTTAGGACAGGGAATTGTCAAAGAGAGTGATATGGTCATTCGTCTTGGTGTTGCTTATGCAAATATGCAAATCAATGAAAATAGACAGACCGGTCAACTGCCTTGGGGAAAATGGGTCGAAGGTCTGGAGAATCTCGTCGTAGAGCATAAAGGCAATTTCTATCTGCGTATCACTTCAATAGACCCAGCTCATCCAGAAAGAGGTGCAGACGTTATTGCAACTCGCTATCTGATGAATGGCGCCGAAGTCACAAAAGGCGAAGTTCAAGCAATCCTTGGTGAGGAAAAATTATCAGGGAGTGCGAGCTCGGTTTACAACATCAAATTCGAAAACATCTTAAGGCTAGGCCGCTAAAGTTTAGCTTTTCTTTTTACGTTGATTTATTATCAGTTTTTATATATAATATTAGTATAAAAGAAATGAGGAACATAAAATGACTAAGGGAATTTCTTTGCCTGCTCAACAGCATTAAACTCTGCCACAGCCTTTAAAGGAAAAACCCGTGTTTATAAAGAGAGCTAGAAATATAAAAAAAATAAAGGAGAATAATTTATGTCAACAAGAAGTTTAATTGGGATTCAAAATGCAAACGGCAGTATCGATTTCATTTACTGTCACCACGATGGTTACTTGTCGTATGTAGGTAAAAAACTAGTTAACCATTATCGAGACGAGGAAACAATCCGGAAATTACTTAACCTAGGAGATATGTCATCGTTAGGAGATACCCCAGTCTCAGATGTCGATGGTTGGAAAGTGTTAGCTGATACAACCGATGCTTTGTGCACAACATACAAGTCAAGGGGCGAAACCGGTGTTGATTTCAAAACAGCCACTGATCGTGAAGAATATTTCCAGCGTATGGACGATTATGGTGTTGATTACATTTACGTATATGTCCCAAGCGAACAGCGGTGGCTATATAGAGATGGTCGTGTCAACAAACCGTGGCGAAGCGTTGCACAAGACCTTTAAGACCTTAAGCGCTAAATTAAATGTAAAAAAAGATTACTTTTACAACCGCGAAGGAGAAAATAATATGAATAGATTAGTAAGATGCACACCATACGAACTTGAATATCTTGATCCGGTAATGGGTCAATTGTCTGATGGAAAATGGGAAAACAGTAGACAAATGGAAGCGTATTGGATGTGTAATTCTCTTACCAATAATGGTATTGAGATGCAATCAAGCGCCAACTCTTTTAGCGGCACCAGATCTTATAGTAACCCACTTTATGATCTAGATGATTCCGAAGTTCGTGATTGGTTCGCCAATAAATTAAAAACTGTTGTTAAAGAATGGTTAAAGGATAACAGAAAACCTATTGATGACTGGAATCGCGTTAACAATGATGAGGTCGACTATTTAAGAGCTGGACAAACTGTCGCAGGAGCTTACAAAGCTTATGACTCATTGAAGGGTCGCCAAAGCAAAGAAGGAAAGCAAATCAAAGTTAAGGTAAAAAAGACCGCAACGCAGTTAGAGGTTGGTGACATGATCGGAACTCGCAAGATTGTCCGCGTTATTCTTCCATTAACAAGACGCGATGAATTAGTTACTATTGTCTATGATAACGATGAAGTTCAACGCATTTCCGCCTACGATCAGATTGAGATAATTAAATTAAAGACAATCGAATAGATAATTAAAATTCAGCAGAGGCCTTAGTGATAAGGCCTTTTTTATATAGTTGAACAATTTTCTAATCTATATTATAATATATGTGTAAGATAAATCAGGAGGATAGATTTATGAACAAAGAAGAAATTAAAAAAGTTCTTGAAGAAATGTATGAAAAACTTGACACAATCCAAGAATCGGATTATGTTCAAGACCACGAAGACATCATGTTTGATATTGGCGAAACGATGGCTTGTATTGATAATGTGCTAGACGAAATTCAGAGAACGAAATAATTTTATGGAAACAAAAACCTACTAAAAAGAGGAACATATATGAAATTGCATCAAAGAAAATCCTTTGTTATTATGTCGAAAGATGAAACGTATATCTTTATAGGCAAATTTCCACATGAGCGTTTTGAACCGGTAACAGAAATTAAAGCAACAGCATCTATTAGGTTATTTCCCAATAATATAATGGCCGAAAAATATATTCTTAACAACTTTGACACCCACGAAATGTTAAAAGAGAAATTTGGAGATGATTACACCTCATGTTTTTCTTGCGATGAACTTAAAGTTGTTGAGGTTGTCCAAACAATAACGTTGAAATAATAAGTTGATTTATTTCTTCACATAATGTATAATATGTTTAATACGAACGATTGGTAGGCGCAGAGCCCAGCTAAGCCGCAAGCGGCAGGGCCGCGATATGCAAGTCGCAAACGGAGCAAGCAGTGTTGCATCACTGAACATTGCACCGGCCAATCATCGCTAAAAACTTCTTGCAAAAAGTTTATGAAATTAGTTGATTTGTTATCTAGAAGATATTATAATATAGGTGTAAGATAAGAAAAAGAAGTCTTACAATCATCAAAATCCACAGGAGGATAAAAAACGATGAACATCAACAAGTACATTCCGAAGCACATCAACATCGACGTCGCACAGGCCGAAGCTCCCGCGTATGCCGGCACCTTCAACGAACTGTACAATCTTATTAAGGACCAAAAAGTTTCCCTTGTCACCCACGACGATGGGCAAGTCATTGGAATTTATGTCGAATCCGGAGCCGACAGCCTTATGCTCGACGATTTGGCTGGACGCAACTTCTCAAGAGCCTATTCCTGCAAACCGATGATGCAATGGGTAGAAATAATCATCGATGCAGCTCAAAAAGGAAAAGAAATCACCGACATCAATGAAAATGAAGGGACCTGCGTTATCGATGGTGAGGTCATTCAATTCACCGAAAAGCACACATCAACTCCGCGCACCACATCAGAGCACCTTCCAACCGAGGTTGAGTTGAACATCGAAGAAGATTTGGATGGCGACGATTCCGATGTGTCTATCAAGTCCTACCTTCGCGACACCTACGACCACTACCTAAGTGGAAGTGCGGATAACGCGTTTGAAGTAACACGCGAAGATAACACAATCAAAGTTACCAACATCCAATGGGGACGCAAACGGTAATTTAAGAAACAAGCTCTCTAAATAAAAATGTTAACACCTAGGGAGGAATCATTCCTCCCTTTTACTAGACAATAATAATCAAAATGGAGGAGAACTATATATGACCGTGCGAGAACAACAAATCGCCTTTATACGTGATGCAAGTGCATTAGGTGACTATCAATTGATGACAAAAACTGAATTAGCTAATGGTTATTGCGATGCTGATGAAGCTTCGCAAAGAGCCACAGCAGCTGGAAATATTAGTGATGCGTCACATTTTGAAATTTTACGCAGTGCCTATTTTTCAGCTCTAATGCTTAGATATTGGTACAAGATTTTTGAGTGGCAAAAGAACAGTTCTACACTTAATTTAGAGTTGAGTGAATTTGTTGACTGGTTGCATGACAGTCTTTATGTTGCATTCTACTACCGTACCTGGAGATATGAATTAGAAGCTATTGTCAAAGAAGGACATTTTATTGAATATAAATTAGATAAAGAAGGAAATACAATTCCTAATCCATATTATTGGTTAGTTGATGTTAATGCTCCTGACAAGATTATCAATAGATGTTGTGGCAGTATGCGTGGTCGTGTTTTTCAATATCATAATAAAGATAAGCGCAAAGCTAACACACAGACCTACAGCTTAGACAGTATGCTTGAAGCAGACGGAGATTATGCCGCTATGCTCGCAGGCAGTTACACCGATGATGAAGGAATGAAGTCGCAAGATAGCGCATATACTCTAGTTCAAACTTTATTGCGCCGTGGTGAGATCTTAGAAGCCCTGATCATTGAAAGCATTGCTTACCATGATTCATTCAAAGATGAGAAGGTGACTAAGACAGCTACTGACATTGATGAAGAAACTGGTGAGGAATTTGAATATAAATATATCTATACCGAAGCTTCAGCTAAGTTTGATCAACGCAAGCTTGTGAGATATTTAACAAGTATTGGTGAAGACTTCATTCGCAATTTCTGCGAAACATATGAAGTAAATGAAAGCGTTGGAAGTCATCTCTTAAATAGGTTGAAGAGCTTAAACAACGCGAAACTCTATCGAGCTATCGAAAAAACACTTGAAGAAATTCGACAATCACCAGAATTATTGCAGTGTTTAATCGATTAAGTTTATTTAATTTCAACAAACTATTATAATATTATTGTGAAAACAGTAAAACATGAAAAAGATGTTGTATATTATATATGATACTAATGACATGTAACAGCACATTATAACATAAGCATTTAAGAGACGCGTTCAGCTAAACAACGCCGCTAGGCAATCAAACTAATTTAATTGATCAAATATTGCGTCTAGTATGTATGAAAGTTATAAAACAAATTGTGTCATGAAAGGAAACAAAAACATGGAAAACAAGTTTGTCGCTGGAATCGAACAAGAAGTAGCTTGGAAGTTAACAGAAAACGGTCTTGATGCACTCAATACCACTTTTGACTCCTGCTTGGACTTATTCTCAACCATTGGTGCTCTTCGCACTAGACAAGATGATGAGATCATAACCAAATTCATGAAAGCCTACACTGAACAGCCTTTAACGGCTATGAAGATTTTGTTCTACGCTCGCGACATTGAAGAAGGTCTTGGTGAGCGCCGTGTATTCAGAATCTGTTTGAAATGGTTAGCACTTAATCGTACTAATGACGTCATCGCCAATATCTACAATATAGCTAAATATGGTCGCTTTGATGACCTGTATGAACTTGTCGATACTCCTGCTGAAACAGATATGTTTGAATTTGTTAAAGTTCAAATATTATCTGATATTAAAAATATGTCTGAACATCAACCTGTCAGCTTACTCACTAAATGGTTGAAGTCAGTTAACACATCTTCACCAGAAAGCGTCCGTTTAGGCAAATTAACAGCTAAGCGCTTGAATCTTTCTGAGCGTGAATATCGTCAACTCTTATCTACCATGCGCACCTACATCGATGTTCTTGAAAAGAAAATGTCCGCAAAAGAATGGGACAAAATCGACTTCAATAATGTTCCTGGTGGGGCAATGAAGAAATATGTTGGCGCATTTTACAAACACCAAGAAGAACGCTACAAGGAATACCTTGATGCTCTTAAGACTGGCAAAAAGATTACTGTTGTCAAAGACGATGGAACCGTTGTCGAAAAAGAAGCTAAGATTAACACTAAGCATCTTTACCCATACGAAATCATCGAAAAATATATGCCAGGGGAATTAGGACATATCAAAAACGTTCAACCTGAATTAGAAGCTATGTGGAATGGATTAAATGACTGGATTAATGGTGTTAACGTTAACATGATTGTCATTGCTGATACTTCTGGATCAATGGAAGGACGTCCAATGGCAACTTCAGTTGGTCTTGGAGTCTACTTTGCTGAACGCAATCAAGGCGCCTTCCACAACAAGTTCATGACGTTCTCAAGCAAACCAAGCTGGATTACATTGAAAGATACGATGACGCTTGCTGACAAGTTACATGTTGTCCCAGACATCGTTGACAATACAAACCTTGAGGCTGCCTTTGATTTGATCTTAAAGGTCGGCGTCGACAACCACCTTACAGATGATGATATGCCTAAATCACTTGTCGTCATCACCGATATGGAATTTGATGAATGCGTTGTTGATAATTCCATTATATCTAGACAGTGGTATCCACTTCCAACAAAAATGACCTTTTACGATAATATGAAAGACAAATATAATCAATATGGTTATAATTTGCCGGAAATAGTGTTCTGGAATGTCTCATCTCGTCAAGATACTTTCCATACTCAAAAGAATACGCCGCATGTAAGAATGGTCAGTGGACAAGCAACCAGCGTATTCAAAACCTTGATTGATGGCAAAAAGCATACTCCTTATGAATTCATGCTTGAAGTTGTCTACAATGCGCGATACGACGCTGTTGTTCTAGGTTAACATTATTTTAATAAAGGCACATACAGCTAAATAACATCTATGAAGAGGGAAAAAGGGCGCAATTGCCTCTGGGCAAAATGCTCATCTTAAAAAAGTTGTGTCTTGAACTAACTACAATTCTAGTACAAAGCGGGCTTAATGTGTAAATTATGTTCTTAGAAATAATATCAAACCATAATGATAGATACACAGAGTAAATATAAAGCATAAAATCGTTGTTGTCTAATGTTTTTTATCTACCTAATGTAAAACTAACAAATAAGGAGAACAAACGTATGCGTAAGGGTCTGAAAGAAGAAATATTAAATCGCTGCAAAATTAATGAGTTAAACATTGATAATGATAAAGCTTATATTGTTAACATTGAGGTCGGTGATATTCCTAAAGAGGAAATCATGAATATACTGAAGCAAGTTGCAGAAGTATTCAAGCAGCAACTGAAAATTGACCGATGTGTTTTTGCACCAATGTCAGATGGTAAAGAGTTGTTTAGCATTCGTGATCTGACCGATAATGAAGCTGAACACATTACCAAATTATATGATTTGACCAAACAGCGTGAAACTCCAAAGGGTTCTGAATAATGAACTCTTTTTCTTTTAGTTGACTTTTGTTGCTTAATATCATATAATATATATATATATAAAAGAGGAAAACAACATGAAAAAATTAGACTTAGATTTTGCTGGATGGTTGTGGGCTGTCAGTAATAACAAGGAAAAAGAATACTATGCAGAATATTATGGCGTCTATAACGAGTTTACGACAGACATAGGTGGACGCATTGTTTCTCATTTTCTTGCAGATGAGCCGCGAATCTTGACTATTGCTTTTCGACATTTGCTTTATGATTGGAATATTCAATTATGGACCACATTTCCAGAGACCTTTAAAGCATCAACTGGATATCAAACAAAAATGGATATGGACATATGTTCCATTTCTTGGTTACTCTTCAATGCACTTTCACATAATCTTGAACTAAAAATCATCAAAGAGGTGGTTAAGGGCGATTATGAAAAGCTGTGGTCTGATTTGAATGCAAAATTTCTTGGAGAACAAAAAGATGAATAATGAAAAACTGATGCGACCACAAGTCAAGCCTTGTCCAATCTGTGGAAATACACCGCTACTTGACTCGTGCTCTTTAGACCACGGCAATGGTCACGGCTATCCAGGATGTTACGTCTACTTGCTAAAATGTGATGTATGTGGTCGCGTTGAAGCACAAAGCAATTCCATTGGGTGCTCTGATAACGAAGCCAAAATTCAAGCCATTATAAATTGGAACGCAGAGGTAGATAAAATCGAACATTTCCTCGCTAACAAAAACAAATAAAAAAACAAAAGTAGCATAACAGCCGCCCTTCACATATTAGTTGCTAAATTATATAGATATAAAAGGGAGATATAAACAAATGAGTGATGAAAAAAAACAGAATGTTGATCTTTGTCCTGAATGTGGTGCAGAATTAGGGCACGACGGTAATTGCTACAATATTTACTGTTCTAACTATGATCCACTATCTCAATATGAACCGCATCAAATTGAGGTGTCAGCCATGATTGACGAACTGGCGCAAAAGCATGGTGTTACAGATACAGATATTAGAGTTCAACTTGGCATTGGAACAGACATTGAGCTTGAACATACCGATGATCGCAAAGAGGCGGAACAAATAGCTCTTGACCATCTAGGCGAGACTCCAGATTACTACACACGTTTGCTAAAAATGGAAAAAGAAGCGAAACAGGTAACAAATAAATTAACAGAATCTCAATCTCAAGAGATCAGTAAAATTTATCGCGATCTGAGCAAATATTATGATGTAGACTTAGATGAATTAGTTTATGGTTCAGATGGATTCATCAAAACTGTTTATCCAGATGGTTATGGTATTAATGCTGACATCGTATATGTTGAGGAGTTGTGGAACGAGTTTGAAGAGTGGGTAAAAGCTAACCGTGGAATTGATTTCAAAGCGATTCGCGCTAGCAAACATGATGATGATGATAAATCCTTAGATGAATGAGTAGATAGCGTCCTTGAAGATGAAGACATTAGAGAGATAATATATCAAATTAAATCAATAACTAATTTTGGAGATGACGCTTTTATTCAATACTATCCAAATTCTAAAACATTTGAGGTATCAATATGGCATTCACGTCGTCTAACAAATCCACGTTCAGTAGAAAATCTCGCTAACAAGACTCTTAAAGGTCTTCAAAACGAATATCTAGAACTTGGTTTTACGCTTGTCGAATCTGATTATAATCAAGATACTGAAGAAGCATATTTTATTCTAAAAATTAATACAAATGGTAAAGAATTATTAACAGAAGAACTTCCGACTCCACATAGTGATGAAGATGAAGAAGATTTTATAGCTCGGTTTATGAAAAATAAAATAGCTATTAAAGAATTCCCAGAACAACGTCAGAGACTTGCTGTTGCATACAGTCAATTCAGATCAAAGAAAGAATCGCTTACAGAAGCAGTTGCTACTAAGCAAACAATTGATGGGATAAATGTTGAATTAGATGACTACGATATTGAGCTCAGAGAAGACCACGTTGTCGCGTATATGAGATTGTCATCTGTTGATAACAGCGATGTTGGCGTTGAGTTGCATTTCGAATATAACGACTATGTAGCAAATGCAGAATTTTCTTGGGAACCAGATACAGCACCAACGTACGTTCCATATGGCGAGATTTATGTGATGTATGATAATGGTAAAGGAAGTCTCGATTCAGTGCATATTTCAGAAATGGTTCCAGAAGATGAGGTATACAAACTCGATAATGGTGACCAAATCAATAGAGAAGAAGTTCTACAAATATTGCAGGTAAACGAAGAACAGCTACAAAAACTCGAAAAAGCTGCTCGTAAGATTGCCAGCGATGTTCTCAGAAAACGCGTTGCTCAATATATTGCTGATGATTCAGACTATTGGCCGGAACGAAACACTGAACCAGATCGCGAGTAGGTAGATATATGATTATGAAGAGAGGTGTAAAAGCTTCTCTTTTTTTATTATATGAAAAATAATATCAAACCATAATGTTTTAATTAAGTTGATATATCTTTTGATTTATCGTATAATATAATTACAAGGGCTTAATGAAACAACTTGAACAGAGCTATATAAACAATCATGGAAATTATAAAACTACCTAATCCTATCTTAAGAGAAAAGTCAGAAAAGGTAAATATACCTCTTTCTAAAGAGAACAGAGAGCTCATGACTTCTTTATATAACTATGTAAAAGAGAATGAGGGGAAAGTTATTGGCATATCTGCAGTTCAGATTGGTGAACTAAAAAGACTTTGTGCTATCAGATACAAAAGAGATGATAAATCTATTTCTTATCAGCTTGTGAATCCCATCATCATTTGGCACTCAACCGACAAATATGCTTTGTCTACAGGTGAGGGTTGTTTATCTGTCGATGAGCATCATGATAATCTAATAATGAGATGGAATAAAATAAGGGTATCTGCTTTTGATTGCATAAAAAACAAGAACATAATAATTAATGCTTCAGAATTTGATGCAGTTGTTCTCCAACATGAAATAGACCACATGAATGGAAAATTATATATAGACTATATTTAATATAAACCAAAAGTTGATTCATTCTTAATTATCATATATAATTATGGTATAATAAGACCTGGAGGTTTATATTATGAAATGCTACATTGTGACTGTTGCTGAAGTTGCTACAATCGGTTATGATTATGAACATTATGTGTTCACAGACTATGATAAAGCAAAAGCGTATTTTCATAAAATTGTTGAAACTATGCTAAATCAAAAAGATTACACAAAAGAAGCTATTGACGACCTGCTAGAAGACGGTGATGATGAATTTTTCAGTGACCCTGACGATGAATGGTTCATTCGTATTGAACAAGGAAATCTAGCGGAGGAACACAACATGAAATATTATTATGGAGATTCAATGAAAGAAGCTATGATGAATGAGCCGGTCGAGATTAAAACGACCGATGAACTTGAAGCTTATCGTCAAAACTATTGGGTGGTTATTCCAGCCAGCGATGTTGATGATGAATGCGACTGCGAAGAAGGACAAACAAAAATCTTGGTAACCTTCGACACCGACAATCAAAATCTACAGCAAGAATTCGAATCTCAGGCTGATGCGTATCGTTATGCTAAAGACAACATTTTGAATCTACCTTGCGTTACCAAATGCTGGCAATCTGACCTGGATACCGACCTTGGTTATGGAAATGATTATGAAGAAACTGATATAACGCAAGATGATGATGAGTTAGCTGAAATGCTTGACCAGTATGTTTAAAGAGACTGTAAGAATATTGATAATCAAATCATGCATCCATACTTTTAATTTTGCTAAATTATTAGAACAAACTAAACCAAATAATTAAGTTGATTTATTTGTTACTTTATATCATAATATAAATATGAATATAAAAAGGAGAACAAACGTATGCAACAAATTACCAAAGAAATGATTTTACAAAACTTCATCGACGCAATCGAATACAAAGATGGTTATGTCGACAGTGAAGACAAAAAACTTCTAGAGAAAGTTATTGGTCGCGAACTTGAAAACTTATCTAAATGGTCACTTAGCGATTATCTTGACTTTGCAGATGATGCCTTGATTGATGGTGTAACCTATGCATTGCGCGAAATCGACCTTTTAACCGCAGATGACTTTGGTTTACCTTCAACTGCTGAAGTTCGCTTCGATGAACTTGGTCAACTTGATGATGTAGAAGAATCTATTGGCGAATGGCTCT
>Ga0172371_10004392_pt1 | contig 21394 bp, 26 predicted proteins | sample Lak12m_FD_114543 | JGI IMG/M metagenome (GOLD analysis project Ga0172371, IMG submission 114543) | Freshwater microbial communities from Kabuno Bay, South-Kivu, Congo - kab_022012_12m | ecosystem: Environmental > Aquatic > Freshwater > Lake | place: Democratic Republic of the Congo: South-Kivu... | reverse complement strand
AGAACCAAAAACATAGATGAATTATTAATTGAATGGGAAGCTAGAAGAAACTTTCCTGATTTATTTAAAAACCCAATAACTTATTTACAAACTGTCCTTGTTCCACATTAGTTGACAGAACCTCAAATACGGCTATTGCAAAGCCAAATTAAATCTGCTAATATTTATTTAGAAATTAGAAACTCTTTTTCCCCCGCCCTTCGCGAAAGGCGGGGGCATATGGCCAAAAAGGGAGTTATTTTTATAGAAAGAGACACCATGACTTATGAACTTACGGTAATATGCCGTGACGAAAATGATGAAACTGCAAAAAAACTAATTGAAAAAGCAGATGGTAAAATTTTAAATGTTACTGATCTTGGTCGCAAAAAATTTGCCTATAACATTAAAAAAGATTCTGCTGGTTTTTATATCAGTTATTTTTTTGAAATGGAACCACAAAACTTACTAGAAATTGACAAAAAATTAAGATTAGAACCGAGTATTATTAGATTTTTGCTAATATCTAAAAAAGTTGCCAAAGAAGAGGTAGTAAAACCAAGGGTAGAAAAGAAGCATGTAGTTGAAGCTGAAGGTGAAAAAATTACCAAAGATGAGCCAAAAGATGAAATGCAAGAGGAGGCTAAAATTAAAACATCAAAGGTAGAAGATAAGAAATTAGACGATAAAGAAACTGAAGTGTCAAAGAATTTAGAAAAATCAGCAAAAACTAAGAGGGCAGTTATATCAAATGAAAAAGTAGAAGAGTCAAAAGAAGTAATCGTTAAAAAACCGGTAGCCCAAACAAAGAAAGACGAAGTTATGGTTGAATCAAAAGAAAAATTAGAAACTGAATCAGAAAAGGAATTCGAAGCAACAGAAAAAGAAAGATTAAAAGCTTTAGAAGAAAAATTATCACAGCTTTTGAAAGACTAATTTAAGCTACAAATCAATAATCATTAATGCGCCCGCCTCCAATTTTACTGATCAAGAAATTTCACTTTCTACGATCAGTGCAATTTACGGCGGACTTCCCGAACTGTCTCGCTTCTGCGAGACCCACGGGAGCGGAGGAAATATGAGTGGAGATTTTAATCAAGCAATAATTATGGGCAATTTAACCAGAGATCCTGAAATGCGATATACTCCAAATGGTCAACCAGTAACAACATTTTCTATTGCCACAAATCGCAGATGGAAAAATAATGAAGGCCAATTGCAGGAAGAAACCGAGTTTCATAATGTTGTAGCATGGGGCAAACTTGCTGAAATTTGCGGTCAAATACTTTATAAGGGAAGAAAGGCATTAGTTAGCGGAAGAATAAAAACCCGTCACTGGGAGGGTCAGGATGGTTCCAAAAGAACTGTAACCGAAATAATCGCTGATACCATTAGCGCAACAGGCTCTCCAAAAACAAGCGGAGAATCAAGCTTAGTAGCTGCAACAGAAGAAACGTCAACGCAAACCAGTCAAAAATCTGCTGATAATGCAAAGCCAGCAAAAGATAATGCCGACGATGAAATTAATCTTGATGAAATTCCATTTTAAAATTAACTAATAATACTTGTAAATAAGTAAATAATATCCTAGGAGATACATGAGACCATCAAATAATGTAAGAAAAAGAGTATGCCATTTTTGCAAAAAAAAGATTTTAGAAGTTGATTATCGGGATGCAGAAACATTGCGAAGATTTCTTGGGGTTTGGTCAAAAATCAGAGGCGGTTCTGAAACTGGAACATGCGCTAAACATCAAAGACAACTGACTCAAGCAATAAAACGCTCAAGATTCATGTCAATGCTACCATATGTAAGTAGATAATAATGAAATAACTGTCACAGAATAATTACGCAGAAGGTCACAGAAAATAAAATTAAATCTGCGTTTCCTGTGAAATTTTTTTGCGATAGGAGCTTCCATGCTAAACCTAACCGATCTAAAAAATGGTGTGATATTTACAATGGACGGCGATCCATTTGTTGTGATGTCAAGCCAGCACACAAAACTCGGCCGTGGCGGGGCAATACTTCGTGCTAAAATTAAAAACCTATTAAATGGGACTATTGTTGAACGTACATTCAAAGGGGCTGAAAGTTTTGGGGAAGCCAATGTTTCAAAAAAGAAAGCTCAATACCTTTACCATGAATCTGGCGATTATTTTTTTATGAATAATGATGATTATGAACAGTTTTCTTTTAGCGAAGAGCAAGTTGGTGATAATAAAGAATTTTTAAAAGAAGGAACGGAAGTTGATGTAATGTTTTTTGATGGCAAAGCAATAAGCATTACCTTGCCGATAAAAATGAATTTTAAGGTAACTTATACAGAACCAGGGTTTAAGGGAAACACTCAATCAACAACTACAAAGCCCGCTACCATTGAAACAGGAGCGCAGGTCTACGTGCCGCTTTTTATTAACAATAATGATATAATAATAGTGGATACTAGAACCGGTGAATATGTGGAGAGAGCGTAACTAGGATAGTTTTCAGTTTTTAGTTTTCGTCCGCCAATTGGCGGAACAGTTCTCAATGAGTTTTTAAACTAATTTACTGAAAAATTATTGAAAACTGAAAAATTAAAACTGAGAACCTGCCTCATCGGCAGGCAGGCTGAGAACTAAAGTAATAAATAATATATGCTTATTCAAACATCTCGAATCATTAATTTACCTCTTGGGGCGCTAGACGACCAGAATAAAATTGGATTTGTAAAAGATTTTGTAATAAACCCCGAGGATGGTAAACTCATTGCCTTTATCATTAAAAAGGGCTTTTTAAATTTGGAAGAAAAATTTTTAGCATCGAGTTCGGTACTTGAATTTGATCCGAACGGATTAGTGACAAAAAATATTGAAAATCTGCTAAATGTTGATGAAATTGTTCGAGTTAAAACAATTTTAAAAAGCAAAATTAAAGTACTCGGATCAAGGGCTTATACAAAAGACAAAAAATATCTCGGCCGTGTTCATGATTTACTAATTGACACTGAAAACTATCAAATATGCAAATTTTATATTGGCGGTTTTTTTGAAGACAGAATAATTCCTTTTGATATGGTAATAAAAATTGTGCGCGGGAAAATAATTTTTAATAATGATATTAATCTCGCAAACATTGCGGTATCTCAAGAAGCTACGACCTAATATATTGCTTTTATAGTAAATCTAATATGAAAAAACATTGGATAGCATTTAGGCTAAATATTCAATCTTATTTTGAATATAGAGCTAACTTATTTATGCAGCTTGTTTCTAATGTCCTCTACTTTTTAGGATTAATTATTTTATGGGTTGCGATTTATGAGGGTAGAGATTTTGTTGGCAACTATTCATTTAATGAAATGATAACCTATATTATTATTGGTGGCATAATTGGCGGCTATATATCTTTTATTAGCATAGGAGATAGTATAGACAATTGGATTAATCATGGTTATCTAAATGTTTGGCTTTCTAAGCCTTATAATGTTACCCATTATTTGTTTTTTGATGATTTGGGAAGGAGAATGACCAATATTTGGCTGGAGGCGATTGCCTTTTTGGCTATAATTATTCCTTTTAGCAATTATTTGATATTTCCTCACAAATTAATAACCTACTTAATAGTTGTCGCATTAATGTTGCTCGGAGGCCTTTTAAATTATTTGTTATTTTATAACCTGGGAATATTAGCATTTTGGATGGAACAAACTTGGGGAGCTCGTTTTGCGCTTAGAATGATTTCAACTGTTGCTTCCGGGTCAATTATTCCATTATCGCTACTTCCGGGGTTGTTTGGAAAAATTATTCTTTTTCTACCTTTCTCATATATGATATATTTTCCAAATCAAGTTTTTTTAGAAAGACTAACCAACAGCCAAGTTTTAAAGGGGATTTTTTGTGAAGCAGCATGGATTTTGGGACTCTATATTTTGTCATTATTTTTATGGAAAAAAGGTCTTAAAAGCTATACAGCAAAGGGCGGGTAAATGAAAAAATATTTTAAATTGTTTATATGTGCTTCCAAAATAAGCATCATGCAGCAAATGGATTACCGCCTTAATTTTTATTTTGCCGTTTTTGCCAAACTTATCAGAATTGGAATTTATCTATATTTTTTCAAGGCAGTATACCTAAATGTACCGCAGATTGCTGGATGGAGCTTGTATGAAATTGTTCTACTTTTTTCCATTTATAGCATTGTAGATTATATAGCAAACATCACATTTGCAAGAAATTTAGTATATAGCTTGCCATGGGAGATTCAGTCTGGCGATTTTGATTTAAAATTAACCAAGCCGGCCAACAAGTTGTTTATGAGCGCATTTATGGATATTGATATTATGGATTTAGTAAGTTTTGTGCCGATATTATTTATTTTTATATATTCGATTTATAAATTAAGTATAGTTTATGCTCTATCAAAAATATTACTTTTTATTTTGTTAATATCAACATCAGTAATATTTATATTTTCAATTTATGTTTTAGTAAGTTCAATATTTTTTTGGACAATTCAAGGACGCGGGCTTGGAATGACCGTATCTCAAATTATTGGACTTGGACAGTGGCCAACCGATATTTACAGGGGAAATTTGCACACTTTGTTTAATATATTTTTACCAATAGTTATGGTTGCAACCTTACCCGCTAAAACGTTAATAGGCAAACCAATTGATTTATGGTTAATTGTTTATGCAATACTTATTACAATAATGTTACTTATAATATCTTTGATATCATGGCAAGAAGGCTTGAAACATTATTCATCAGCATCGAGTTGAAATCAGCACAAATTTCCAGTTTCCAGTTTTCAATTTTCAATGAAAACTGAGAAATGAGAACCTGCCTCGCGGCAAGGCGGGCTGAAAACTTATTTAAGGAGTAATATGAACATAATTGAAATAAAAGATTTAACGAAAACTTTTTCTTATCACAAGAAAAAAGAAGGACTTGTAAATTCACTGGTAAGCCTTTTCAAGCGGGAATATTTAGAAAAGAAAGCAGTGAACAAAGTGTCTTTTCAAATTAAAGAAGGAGAATTTGTTGGTTTTTTGGGTCCAAATGGAGCTGGCAAAACCACAACACTAAAAATGCTTTCTGGGATATTGCATCCAACATCTGGCGTTGCAACTGTTTTAGATTATAAACCTTGGATTCGCCAAAACGAATATCTAAAACAAATTGGAATTGTAATGGGTCAAAAAAGCCAGCTTATTTGGGATATTCCTGCTGTTGACACATTAAAGTTATTTAAAGAAATTTACGAAATTCCAGATAGTGAATATAAAAAACGCTTAAATGAGCTTGCTAGTATATTAAACATCAAAGATGTTTTAGATGTTTCAGTAAGAAAACTGTCATTGGGTCAGCGAATGAAATGCGAACTTGTTGCTGCGTTGATTCACAGGCCAAAAGTTTTGTTTTTAGACGAGCCAACAATTGGTCTTGATGTAGTGAGTAAAAAAAGAATTTGGGACTTTTTGTCAGAATTAAATCAAAAGGAAAAAACTACAATCATATTAACTTCTCATTACATGGAAGATATAAAACGACTTTGTAAGCGGGTGATAATTATCAATAACGGCGGCTTGATTTATGATGGAATGCTAAAAAATTTAGTGGATAAGCACTTAAAAAATCGAATAATTAATGTGGATTTTAGCAAAGAAATTTCTGAGGAAAAATTTAAAAATTTTGGCGAGATTATTAAGTTCGAGGATTCCCATCTTACCTTGTCGGTTAAAAATAAAGATTATAAAAAGGTTACCAAAACTCTCTTGGATAAATTTCCAGTTGAGGACATTTCCATCACCGCTCCCGACGCAGAAGAAGTGATTAGGGAGATGTTTGAGAAGAGGTAACTATTGTTTTCAGTTCTAATTTTTCAGTTTTCAATGATTTTTCAGTTATTTATTTTTAAAACTAATTAATTTTTTTAATTTTATTGAAAAATGAAAACTAAAAACTGAAAACTTATGTGAATACTATCGTTTTTGTTTATTTTTCTGTCTTTATCCAATACTTATTTCCATCAGAAATAACTTCAATTTTGCCATTTTTGTCTGTTCTAAATATGTTAGAGCCTATATTTTCGTATTTATTTAATGTAGAAATTGCAGGATGGCCGAATTTATTATTTTCTCCTACGGAAAAAATTGCTGTTTCTGGGTGAACTAAATTAATAAAATCAACATTTGCTGCATTGGCGCTACCATGGTGAGGGATTTTTAGCACATCAGTTTTGAGTTGTTGCCCATAAACTGCAAGCGAAGACTCAACAGTCTCTTCTATATCGCCAGGCAGTATTACAGAAAAACCATCATAAGTTATTTTTAATACTAACGAAGTATTATTAAAATTATCAATTTTTACATTTTTATATGATTTTTTGGGCCATAGGGCCTCAATATTTATTTCATTTTCACTTTTTTTAAAACCCGCCTGAATCAACTTCAGAGGGATTTTTTTGTCTTTGATGGTATTTAGCCACGCAAGGTAATCTGGCGTTGAGTGGATTGTGTCTGTTGACCAAATTTCGTCAATATTATAGCGTTTGATAACCTCAATAAGTCCATCTAGGTGGTCGGCATGCGGATGGGATAACACAACTACATTTATTTTGTTTTCAAAATACGGCATTGATTTTTCAAGTTCCGATAAAACTTTGTTGTCCGGCCCGCCGTCAATAAGCATTATAAATTTGTTGGGAAATATTACAAGTGTTGAGTCGCCTTGACCAACATTTAAAAAATTAACATGTAAATATTTATCGGGCGAACTGACATTGGTTGCGGTAAGGATTACTATAAAAAAAATTAACACTCCAACAATACCAGCTGTGGTTTTAGAATTTAATTTCATTTTCTATCCTATTTTTATTATAAAATTTAACAATGATCAAAGTTAAAACAAAATAATAAATTATTGGAAAATATATGGTTTTTACGTTTAAATTTATAGAGGCGTATGGAATTTTTGAAAAAGTTGCGACAATAAATAAAATATATTTTAATAACGGCCAAAGCGCAAAAGAAAATATTTTTCCAAGAATAATGTTTATCATTCCAAAAATACCAGTAAGAAATCCAAAAATCATTGCAGGCGGTACTGCCATAAGGACAAACACATTAGCCAGGGGCGCAATCATACTAATTTTACCAAAACTGATTAATAAAATCGGGATTGTAGCAAGTTGTGCGCCTAGCGTTGAGGAGATAAACACCCTAAATATTTTTGGAATTCTCCAAAATATTCTATCAAAAATTGGTGTCAGATAAATAAGGCCTAACATAGCCGCAAAAGAAAGCTGAAAGCCCATATCATATCTTAATATTAATGGATTTAAAACTACCATTATAAACCCTGTAAAAATAAGAATATTAATAATCTTACCCTTTCTTCCAATAAATTTGGCAAAAATTAGCAGCCACGCCATAATGCCAGCCCTAAGAATAGACGCGGATCCGCCAGCCAAAATAACATAGAAAATAATTCCAATGGTTGAAAAGGTAAATAAATATATTCTAGAAAAACCACTCAATATCTGTAATAAAATATTGGTAACAATTTCAGTATTTTGACCAGATGCCACTACAATATGAGAAGTCCCGGTTGTATTAAAATTGTTTAAAGTTTCCTTTGGAATGTTATTTTTAAGTCCAATTGTGATCCCGTTTGCAAGTGCTGCAAGAGGTTCATGTAAGTTATTATTTATTGCTTTTTCAAAGGAATCTCCGGCTCTGACAATTTCATTTTTGAAGTGACTTTCTTGGTTACCAGAAATTAGTTCAATTGACTTTGGAAACGAGATTATTGAAAAAATTTGTGATTTGGCCAGGTAGTTTGGATAATCAAAATTATCAAATTTTTCAGGTTTTTGAATTTTGCCAATTACTTTAATTTTGTCACCATAAATATACTTTGGAAACACTTGAGTTGTAACCAAGACTTTTTGATTCACCAAATTATTTAATGATGAAGCCTTTACTCTTAAGATAACTTTCTGAGTGCTGCTAATTTCGGGTTTTTCTAAAATATTTCCTTCAATTGTAACAATCTCATCATATGGCAGGTTAGTTGGTGTAGACGAAATTAAATAACTTTTACTATAAATTATACCCGAAAGGATTATTAGTAATAACAAAATGATAAATCCAAATCTTGAATTGCTAAATATCGTAAATTTTACAATAGTTAATGCTAAGATAGCAGCAATTAAAATTATTAGAATCGTTGTATCAACAACAAAAAAACTGGAGATATATATTCCAAATAAAAATGATAATAATATAGCTAAAAATATTTTAGATTTTGGTAAATTAAAATATATATTTTTACTTGACACGGGCATAAATTAATTGTAACATAATATGCGTAATTAAGGAGAACAAATGAAAAAACCAAAAGAAGAAAAAATAGAAAATAATAATAAATTTGTCGCAGACTTAAAGGCCGAAATTGATACTATTAAAAATGAAAAGTTACGGCTTGCTGCTGATTTTGAAAATTTTAGAAAGCGAACTGAAAGCCAAAAAATTGACATAATTAGATTTGCAAACGAAGAAATCATTTTGGAAATTTTACCAGTTCTTGATAACTTTTCAAGAAGCGCAAGCCATGTGCCAGAAGATATTAAAGCAAATAATTGGGTAACCGGAATCCAATATGTAAGTAGACAGTTAGGAGATGTTTTAAAAAATCATGGAATTGAAAAAATTGAAGTAAGGGTTGGTGATGAGTTTAACCCCAATATTCATGAAGCAATAGGGTGTGAGCCAAATGACAAATGTAAACCAGACCAAATATTTGAAGTTGTTGAAGACGGCTACAAACTAAATGGCAAGGTTATCAGGCCTGTCAAAGTTAAGGTTGCAAAATAAAAAATCGTATCGTTAATATATCTAAGCACCAATAGCTGGCATAGTAGCCAGCTATTGACAAAATGTAAAGCATACTTTACAATTTTAATTGGTGATGATATAATTAAATTAAGAAAAATTAGATAAAAGGAGCTCACATGGGAAAAATTATTGGAATTGATTTGGGTACTACAAACTCAGTGGTAGCTGTAATGGAGGGTGGAAAAACTAAAGTAATTAATACGGCAGAAGGTAGTAATATTTGTCCTTCGATTGTTGCTATTAACAAGAATGGAGAAAGATTGGTTGGCCAGCTTGCAAAAAGACAAGCTGTGACTAATCCAGAAAATACTATTTATTCAGTAAAGCGTCTTATTGGACGTCATTTTGATGATAAGGAAGTGCAAAAAGATATTAAATTAATGCCATATAAAATTGTAAAAGCCGGTGAAGGCGTTAAGGTTAAAATGGGTGACAAAGACTACACCCCACAAGAAATTTCTGCCTTTATATTGCAAAAATTAAAAGCAGACGCAGAAGCATATTTGGGAGAAAAAGTTACAGAAGCTGTTATTACGGTTCCCGCTTATTTTAATGACTCGCAACGCCAAGCCACTAAAGACGCTGGTACTATAGCAGGCTTAGATGTAAAAAGAATTATTAATGAACCAACTGCGTCATCTTTAGCTTATGGACTTGATAAAACCAAGGAAGGTTTAATTGCAGTTTACGATTTTGGTGGCGGAACATTTGATATAACAATACTTGAAATTGGTGATGGCGTATTTGAAGTAAAATCAACCGGAGGAGATACTCACTTGGGCGGAGATGATCTGGATTTAATTATTATGGACTGGCTTTGTGAAGAATTTAAAAACAAAGAAGGCGTTGATTTAAAAAAAGATCCACTTGCCTTACAGCGTGTTAAAGAAGCTGCAGAAAAGGCAAAATGCGAACTTTCAACATCACAAGAAACAGAAATTAATTTACCATTTATTACCGCTGATTCTGACGGGCCAAAACACTTGGTTACTAAATTATCAAGATCAAAGCTGGAAGGGCTTACAAGGGATTTAATTGAAAGAACCATTCCGCTTTGCGAACAAGTAATTAAAGATGCTGGCGTTAAAACCGATGACATTAAGGAAGTAATTCTTGTTGGTGGTATGACCAGAATGCCATTTATCCAAGAAACCGTTAAAAAAGTGTTTAAAAAAGATCCTTCGAAAGGAGTAAATCCTGACGAAGTCGTTGCACTTGGTGCCGCAATCCAAGGCGGAGTATTGGGCGGAGAAGTTAAAGATTTATTACTTTTAGACGTAACTCCCCTTAATCTTGGAATTGAAACCATGGGTGCAATAATGACCCCGCTTATTGAAAAAAATTCTACAATTCCAACTAGCAAATCACAAATATTTTCAACAGCAGCTGATAACCAAACTTCAGTAGAAATTCATATTTTGCAGGGCGAAAGAACAATGGCATCTGACAACCGAACTTTGGGAAGATTTATTCTAGACGGAATTCCACCAGCGCCAAGAGGGGTTCCTCAAGTTGAGGTATCATTTGATATAGATGCAAACGGAATATTAAACGTTAAGGCAGTGGATAAAGCAACTAGCCGGGAGCAAAAAATAACTATAACTGCTTCATCCGGACTCTCAAAAGAAGAAATTGAAAAAATGAAAAAGGATGCTGAAATGCATGCCGATGAAGATAAAACAAAAAGAGAAAATTCAGAACTAAAAAACCACGCTGATACTTTAATTTATACTTCAGAAAAAGCACTTAAAGATGCCGGCGATAAAGTTGCGCCAGAACTAAAACGAGAAGTTGAAGATGATATTACTAATCTTAAGGGTAAACTATCTGGTGGATCAAATGAAGAAATAAAATCTGCTACCGAAAAACTATCAGCCTCAATCCAAAAAGTTGGTTCACAAATGTATAAAGAGAAAGAAGCTCAAGGCGAGGCTAAACAAGAATCAGCTAGTAATGAGCCTGAAAATAAAGAAGAACCAGAGAACAAATCCAATGAAGACAGATAACAATATGGTAGTATTTTTTTCACAAACCGTTCAAGTCTTGAGCGGTTTGTGGTATAATAAAACATATTATCTATAATAAATTGGGAGGATTATGAAGCTTGCTAAGTTTTTAATAATAGGTTTGATTATGACCATTAGTTTTGCTGGATTAAGCTGTAAAAAATCAAATCCCAATCCAAATGTCACGCCATCATCAACTACCTCGGCAAGCGGTACTAATGATTTGACAACTGTTATTCCATCAAGTCTTGATGTTTCTTTAAAAACTTATTTAGATCAAGCAAAACTGAGAGCTCGCGAATGGAAACAAGATGCAGTTCTCGCTCAAGTAACCGTAAAATTGCCAATTGATCTTGTAGCTGGTGAAGCTAGTCAAACCTACACATTTGGGTCTGCATCGGACAGTCTAAATTGGTGGACAATGTCAATTTCTGAAATAACCGGAAAATATGTCCGCGCTATAATTCCTAAAGAAGATTATTTAGGAAATAGTTTAACCCCGATTAATGAATATTACTGGAAGGAAAATTATTTGAGCGCTTTTCAAATTGCTGAATTGTTTTCTGGTAAGGAATTTAGAAAAAACAATAAGGATGTTTTAGTAACAATAACACTTGCAAATGGCGAACCAAAGGGTTGGTTATGGTGGAATGTTGAATATAAAACCCAAGATGGAGAAGCAACAAATAGGGTGCTGGTTAATCCATATGATAAGAGTATCGTTGATGAAACCGGAAATATAATTAGCAGATAAGCTAAAATTAAGCAATATAATTCAGGATAAAGTGTCTTGAATTTTATTGAATTTAAGGTATAATTAGGCCATGAATGAAGATTATTATAAAATATTAGAGGTTGAAAAAACTGCATCTCAAGATGAAATTAAAAAAGCCTATCGAAAGATGGCTCGACTTTATCATCCAGATTTGGCAGGCAAGCACAATGAAGAAAAGTTTAAAGAGATAAATGAAGCATATCAGGTGCTTTCTGACCCCCAAAAAAGAGCGCGTTATGACCAATTTGGAAAAGCCGGGGCAAACGCTAATAATGGATTTTCTGGCTATGGCGGAGGATTTAATGGTGCGGAGGGTTTTGATTTTAATGACATTTTTTCTGGCGGACGATCCGGAGGCTTAGGATTTTCTGGTTTTGGTGATATTTTTGAGGACCTATTTTCTAACGCTTTTTCTCAAGTTCAAGTTGAGCTTGCAATCAGCCTAACCCAGGCTATACTGGGCGATAAAATTCAGTTTAAAAATCAAGATAATGACATAATTGATTTGGTAATTCCAGCCAATGTCCAAGACGGAACTACGTTTAGAATCCGCGGCAAAGGGAATCAAACCAAAAGAGGCAGAGGCGATTTGCTAGTAACTATCAGGATTAAATACCCAAGGCATCTGACTAGAGAGCAACGAGAGCTATTTGAAAAACTCAAGCAAACAGGGATCTAATCAGGCTAGTAGAATAAAGTTTTCAATTATTCAATTTTAAAACTAAAAACGAAAAGTTTCATTGTCCTCACCAGGAGGACCCGCCCTGTGCGGGAAAACTGAGAAATACAGACTGAGAACTTAAAATAAATATGTGTTATTTATTTTAACATTTTGTGTTATAATAAATTTGCAAACGTTTTTTCTGTGGAAAACGATTTATTTGAATAGGAGGGATGCTCAATGACGACTGTTCCAACGTGGGATTTGTTTATAGTCTTGTTTTTTATAATTGGTGTTGGCTATAGTTATATATTACAACGCGACAGAGTTGTTGTTACTTTAATTTCGGTTTATGTTGCACTAGTAATTACTCCACTTCTTGTAGGCCCTGTGTCCGGTTTTTTTACCGGAGAAAACACAATGGTCGGCAAGTTTTTTATAAACTCCGATATTTCTCCCTTTACAATTCAAGCAATAATTTTTGGCATAATTGTGGCATTGGTCTCAGCAAAAAGCGGCATATCTGGACAAGAGTCAAAAGGAATGATGTCCTCAGCCGAAATATTTTTTTACAGCTTAATGACAATCTCGCTTATCATTTCTTCATTGCTTTATTTTATGCCGGAAGCGCAACGAGCCGGATTTGATGAAGCATCGAAAATCGCTCATTATTTAATTAAATATCATACTTTAAATATTATTGGTCCAATTGTTGTTTTAGTGTTTTTAGGTTACCGTAGAAGCTCAGATTAATCTTATTGACAATAAACAATAAATAGTTTAATATTTAAATCGAACCATTTATGGTTTTTGTTTTAATTTTTGGGCCCGTAGCTTCCCACTTCGTCCTTGCAAGCTCGGACTTCGAGGGACAAGCAGTAGTTGTAAAATGTATTGTTTGTCTGCCGAAGCTCTGGTTTTAATCAAGCGTATAATTTGGGCCCGTAGCTCAGTGGCCTGTCTCGAGTCGGCAAGCTTGCGAGCCGAGGCGGATAGAGCAGGAGTATTTATAGTATATTATGTATATGTTTTAAAAAGTGATTTAGATAATCACTTTTACACAGGTCAAACCAAAGATATTGATGCCAGACTAAGTCTTCATAACAGCGGAAAAGTTAATTCTACAAAAAGATATAAACCTTGGAAAATAGTATATTATGAAAAATATATAACCAGAAATGAAGCAGTTAAGAGAGAAAAACATTTAAAATCTCGTGCCGGAAGAAAGTGGTTAAAACAAATAGATACGGGCCCGTAGCTCAGTGGTAGAGCAGTTGCCTTTTAAGCAACGTGTCGTGAGTTCGATCCTCACCGGGCCCTCCAAAAAACCGACAGTATCTACTGGCGGTTTTTTGAATAAAAAATTATTTGACTTACGCATAATAATTAGATATTATCGGAATAATATATGTACCCTTGCACCTTACAAACTAGGGGGAAAATAAATGTCACGAAAAAGAACCAATCCATATGGAAATTTGTTACCTTTGCATGCTATTCGAGGAGAATATCCTATTACCCTTCATAGCCAAATTATACACTTCTTTAGCCCCGATAGAGAGATTTTTATACCCATCGGCTGGAGCATGGATGATTCGCCGAGCAAAGAGGAAATAGAAGTATTGAAAGCTATTTTTCCGCAATATAGTTCTGGTCCACTTTGGGAGCTGTATAAAGCCTATGATAAAAAGGGCGATCATAAACCTATCTATCAGGTTGCGGAGGATGCAAAAGAAAATTTTCAATGGATACTATTAATGAGGGAATTGTGTTTTTTCTCGTTTCTAACAATACCAATAGTCATCGGCAGTCGTTTTTATGGATCGGTAACCCTATTTTTTACTCGTCCAAACATTGTTGCTGGTAAGATTGTTGCCGATTACCACCTAACTGAAGAGATTATTGATGATTTAGCGAGACTTATGGAGCAATTTTATGGGCCGAAATTTACCAAATTGTATTGGGCATTTGAAGCCAACAAATATATTGGTAAAGAACCCATTGCGGCCTTAGGTCAAACGTGGAGATAAATTAGGCCCGTACAAATTACGGACTTCAAGCGGTATCCAGCCCGCTTTTTTAATTGACAAAACAATTATGATGAAATATGTTTAAAATAATCTTATTAAGGTGGTGAGCAAAGTGTATGAACATTTACAACCAAATGCTTATTTTAAGAAGTTCATTGATATTGACTTTAAAGGCTTAGTTAAAAAAGGTATTAATTATTTAATTATTGACCTTGATAATACCCTTGCGTTAAGACATGACACGTATTGTGTTAAACTTGATATTTTGGCATCTTTTAGGCATGCAAAGCAAGCTGGAATTAAAGGATTTTGTTTGCTTTCAAATATTGGAGTAAAAAAACAATATATTTTTTGGGGTTTTGACAGAATCGAAAGAGTGGCCTTTTTTGCTTCAGAATTTAATACAAAATATTTAGCTTTAGTTTGGCCAGATATTAAGCCAATGCCCGCAGTGTTTTACCAAGCTATGGATTTGCTGGGAAGCAATCACGAAAATACCGCTGTAATCGGAGACCAGATTTTTACTGATATCAAGGGCGGAAATAGTGTTGGATGCTATACCATTTTAGTTAGCCCGCTTGGTAAGCATCATTGGATAACATATTTAATTAAAGGAAGACGAGAAAAACGAGTACTAAAATATTTTCAAGAGATTGGCCTTATGCCATGATTACGATTCTTGACCAGGAGAATAGTGCGCTATTCTCCATTTTAATTAGCTTAAATTATCCTGCAAATTTTGTTGCAAAATAGAGAACTACTATACCTAAAATTGTCATAATTGTTGTTAGGGCTTTGGGGTGCTGGTGGTGGCTTTCGGGAAGTAAATCGCTTGCACCAATATAGAGGAAAAATCCACAAAAAATAGCAAGAATTAACCCAAGAACTTTATCCGATACAGTAAAAAACATCGCGCAAATTATTCCAATAACTGGTGCAAAGGCATCGGCAATTAACCACGCAAAAGCGGTTTTTGATTTGCCCTTATTTTTAATAATGTAGTTGATGGTATTTATGCCATCGGAAAAATCATGAACTAATACTGCTACCGCTACAACAGCGCCAACAGCAGTTGAAACTTTAAATGCGAGTCCAATTCCAAGTCCATCAAAAAAACTATGCACACAAAGCGCTAGAGCCCCATGAAAGCCTTTGTGGTTTTGATTGTCACAGTGATCTTCGGCCCCGTGTGCATGAATAGTAAAGGTGCGGTCTAGAATCATAAATAAAATAAATCCAACGGCAATAAGTGAAGTTGTTGTTGAAGTGCTATAATAATTACTCGTTAGGCTAATTGATTCAGGGAGTAAATCAAAAAACATAACGCCAATTACAGCGCCTGCTGAAAAACCTAGGATTAAATGCAATTTATCTTTAAACTTAAGCGCAAATAATCCGCCAAGCATTGTAAAAACAAATGTTAATACTCCAAATAATAATGTCATATACCCTTTAAAAAAATCAAAATTCTCCTCACCAGGAGGATCTCCTCACCTGGAGGACGTACCTTGTGGACGCGCCAAATGCGAAAATTTTTAATTAATTTGTATTAATATAACTAGATTGGGCACCAAAGTCAATGTTTTGTGTTGACATTTCTATGGTTTAACAGTATCATTTAGTTTAAATATATGAACCTTTACAAGCCGAGGTGATTCGATGTGATAAGAAGTGTTATCACAATTCAAGTTGATTCTCAAACATATCTTAGACAAATAACTCCGGAAGATTCGCAGTACCTGATTAATTTGATTGATAATAATCGTATGCATTTAAGTCAGTTTGGCGACAAAACTTCAGAAAAATATCCAACGTTTAAATCAGTATATGTGAGAAATTCAACCCAGAAACTAAATGAATTAAGGTTTGGAATCTGGCGCAAAAACTCAATGCGCGAGAATATTCTAGTCGGATTTATTAAAGCAACTTTCAAACTTGCGAATGAAGCCGAAATTGGATATTGGATCGGGTCAGAATTCCAGAGTAGAGGCATTATGACTATTGCGGTTAAAGCTTTAATTGGTTTTCTGCATGAAGCCAGGAAGCTTGAAATTTTTACAGCAACTGCGCATAGGGATAATCAAAAAAGTATTGGGGTTTTAGAAAAATCCGGATTCAAGTTTCATTGCAAGATCCCAGATAATAATTCACAAAACTTCTATGTATTATTAGTAACTTCAAACGAACCATAAAAGCGAGAAAATTTATTTTCCGCTTTTTTATTAATTAAAAGTATGAAGTAATTTCCACCAAAATGGTGAATTTGTGATTGAAGTTTCTAATACTGCCGGGATACTTACGATCTGATTATTGTATTTAATATCAATTGTTCCAACAGAATAACCTTTTATTTGAGGTTTATCTATTTGATTAAACGAAATATTAATTTCAGGTTTTAAACCAGGAACCATTAAAAGTGAATAGCTTTTTTGGGTAACAACATTAACTTTATTTCCCCATGGCAAGGTAATTGACCCAACGACCTGATTTTCTTTTAGAATTTCCTCGTACTTAAAATTATTAGCATTATTTTTAATAAAATTTATTGTGTCATTAAGAACAGCATATCTTGTTGACGCTCCCATTATAGCGCCAATAATAATCGAGTCTTTACTGTTTATTTGGCTTGTGTACGCAAAAAGTAAACACCCTCCAGCCTCCGGAGTTGTGCCGGTTTTAATGCCTATGACTCCATTTTCTCCAAGTAGCGTATTATAATTTTTAACTTTTCCTGCAACTGGTAAACCAGCTTCCAATTGATTTGCAATTTGAGCTAATACCGGATTTTCTAAAAATTTTTCACCAATTATAATAAGGTTTTTTGCGCTACTTACAGTTTGTGCAGATAGTCCGCTAGCGTCAGCAATATGAGTTTCGGCTAGGCCCATATCAGCAACCATTTTATTTGCATAAGCTAAATAATTATCAATTGATCCAAATGCCCAAATTGCCAAGGTCTCAGCGACATTGTCGGCTGAAGCAATTAATATAGCTTGCAAGGCCTGATATTCAGTTAAATTTTCACCAATCGCGATTGGAATATTTGATCCATTTTGACTAACAATATTTTTGTAAATATCAATGTCACCTTGGGTAATTGTTATTGTTGGACCCTGTTCGTCTAAATTTAATGGTTTTTCTTTTAAAACTGCAAGCGTTAAAATGGTTTTTGCAATACTTGCTATGGGTTTTGACGCCTGTTCGTTTTGATGAGCCAATAGCCCATATCCTTGGGCACCAACAGCACTTTCGCCATAGCTTGGCCAACTAAAGTTTCCGGTAAGGGTTGGTGAGCTTATAGCCTCTGCAGTTGCAGTTAATACTGGCATTGGTCGAGTTAGCGCAAATATAACATATATTCCAACTAAAATGATTATTACAAAAATTAATTTATATTTAAAACTAATTTTGAATCCAGATAATTTGTTGGCAAATTTATTTTTCATATCAAATTATTTATTTTTAAATTAGTTTAATTATAACAATAAAATTTTAAATTTGTTATGTGTATAAATTTGTATTTTATAGTCTAAATGATATCATTAAGATAGTAAATTATAATGTGATTTTTTTTATTTTTGAAATAATTTCGTCACGCGAAGAGGAGAAAAATATGGCACATCATGGGGAACTATCAAGAAAATCTTCTGGAAGTTTGCTTTCAAATATGATTTTAGGTGGTCAAGATGGATTGGTAAATGTACTCGGAGTAATTTTGGGCGTTGCTGCAGCTTCAAACGATCATAGAATAATTATTGCAGGTGGCCTTGCGGCAACTTTTGCTGAAAGCATATCAATGGCAGCAGTTGCTCTTACAAGTAAAATTGCAGAACGGGATCATTATATTTCCGAGCTTGAAAGAGAAAACAAAGAAATTAAGGAAATGCCAGAAAAAGAAGAACAGGAAATCAGAGAAATATATAAGGCAAAGGGTTTTGAAGGTGAAATTTTAAATAAAATTACAAAGCAGATTATGTCAGATAAGGTTAGTTGGGTAAACACTATGATGCGGGAAGAGTTAGAACTTAATGAAGTGAAACAAAGGGAAATTTACGTTGGAAGTTTTGTGGTTGGATTTTCGGCTCTTGTTGGGTCATTAATTCCTTTGACACCTTTCTTTTTTGCATCAATTCGCATGGCTGTAATTTATTCATTGGTTATATCGGCAATATCTTTATTTTTTGTCGGAGTTTATAAAGCAAAAACTACTATCGGAAAGCCAACAAAAAGTGGAATTCAAATGATGCTAATTGGAATGGGCGCAGCACTTGCGGGATATTTGATTGGTAAACTTTTTGGTGCTCAGTAAAATAAACTTGAGCAACAAAAAGTTTTATTATTAATGTTTAATGTGTATAATTATTATGTAAATAAATGTTTATGCCGGTAATAATGGCATAAGGAGGAAAAATGAAATGCATGTGCAAAGCTTTAATGGGTTTACTTGTAATTGTTTTTGCATGGTGGGCAGTAGATTGGGCTAAATGGGCATTAACAGTAATTGGCGCCTTAATGTTTGTGCTTTCTGCAACAGGAACTTGCTGCTGCAAAAAAGACGCATGCTGTGAAGCAAAGAAGTAAAAAACTAACAAAAAAAATAGAGCGTGCTCGGGCTAATTCAATTGTCTAGGCAACTCTATTTTTTATTTATTATATTGACATATGGAGAAAGCAGGTTTATAATTAACGCATATTTGTCCCTTTATTTTTAAATAAATGAGGTAGAAAAATGCAGGAATCATCAACTCGCACAAGTGGCCAAAATGAAAATTTTGGCAAAAAGGCAAGAAACGAAATGCTTGAGAAATTCATTGATTTCATGATTCATAAATACGAAAGTGAATTTGCCGCTGAAATTGATCACACCAAGATTGCTGATAAAATCGCCCAAAAATATGTTAATAACCACAACCGAAGAGTAGAAATATTCTTTGTCAGGTTACTTATTTGGTTCTGGCAGTATGAAAATTTGGAAAATCCTGGAAATGATGCTGCATTTAGAATATTTCATCTTGCAAAAACACTAGAAGAAATTGGTTTTGAAGGCTTAGTAATAAATTGGATTACGAAAAACTCAATATTTCGAAATTCGGAACCGTTGTTTGAAGAAGACATTGACGAGGAAGTTCAAGTTGCAATGTCATCGGAAGGCGCTGCTAGGCTTATTAGCACTTATTACTATTTGCTTTGGGCAATCAATTACAAACAAGGCACTAACTATAATGCAACAAAAAATCTTATTTTAGATAACCTCTCACATGTGTTTAAAAAAAGAATTACGAAGACTGGAATTGCGCGGCTGTATGAAACGCGCCTTAACGAGCTTGTAAATACATTTTCCTGCAAGCCGAAGATACTTTAGAAGAAGGCGTTTTTTTATCTGCACCCCGCGGGGTGCTTATTTTATTATAATATATTCCATGGTTGCAAACATCATAAATATATGCTATTATATGAAGTAAGGAAAATTATGCGAAGACATCTTTTAAATACTACCAATGCTAAATTTAACGTATCTGGGATTATGTATCCTGGTTATTTTGTGTTAAATCTAGCCAAAAAAGTGTTTAAAAGGGAAATTATAAATATTTAATAATTTTTGACCTCAAAATCTAAAGACTTTTTCGGCTAGATAGGCCGATTTTTTAGTTTATCTGGAACATTAACAATTAGGAGGAAATGAAAATGAACGAACTACAAATGGTGCGAAACATCAGGTTGTACTATCAATTTCAAGCGACAAAGGAGCCAATATTCTGGGGGGCAATTCTAATTACCTTTATTCAACATGCTGCTAACATGAATTTGGCACAAATTTGTATCATGGAAGCTGTTGCCGTAGGCATGCTGTTTATTTTAGAAATTCCAACAGGGGCGCTTTCTGACCTCATTGGCAGAAGAAGAACAATAGTAATCGGCAGCTTGTTTATGGTAATTGATAATATTCTATTTTCTCTGGCAACAGAACCTATAATGATATGGGTAGCAAATACAATATGGGTATTTGGATATACTTTAATTTCTGGCGCTGATTCGTCGTTGTTATACGACTCGCTTAAAGTCATAAAAAGGGAAGGTGAATTTAAAAATATTGAAGGAAGGGCCATATCGTATAAATATCTAATTGTCGGAATCTGCGCAATATTTTCCGGCTATTTGGCATCAATTAATTTGAGGCTTCCGGTAGCAATAAGTACATTTCCGCTAGTATACAATATGATAATCGCGTTAAAATTTACCGAGCCGCAGGCGGGAAATTGTTTAAAATATAATATTCTTTCTCACTTAAAGCAAATGAAACTATCTGTATTATTTGTAGCAAACCATATTAAAATAAAATGGCTTATAATATTTTCCGTCGTAATAAGCACTACTTCGCACATCTGGTTTTTTACTTATAACCCATATTTTGAACTTGTGAAACTACCAATAACCTATTTCGGTTGGATATTTTTTGCACTAAATATGATTGCATGCGCTTCGAGTTACTTTACAGATTGGATAAGCAAAAAAATCAATAATAAATTAAGCGTTTCTTTGATGCTAACTTTTCTATTTTTACCCATATTATTAATGGGAACGTTTATTTCAAAAATAATGGTCCTCGCTGTATGTTTGCAAAACCTAACCAGGGGCTACTACCTTCCATTTATTGCCCATTTAGTTCATGACCACATAGAATCCAGCCAGCGAGCTACAGTTTTTTCTATTCGTTCGGCAATGGTTTGTTTGGGCCAAATGATTGGGCTCTGGATTTTTGCAATGATATTAAATCATTCTAGTTTGCCGTTTTCCCTTCAAATATTGGGCCTATTTACCTTTATTTGTAGTGTTTTTTTGATTTATAGATTTATAAAAATTTTTCCTGAAAAGTAGCGATTTTCCCGGGCCAGGTGCCCGGGATTTTTATTTAGCCTACTTTTTAATCTTATAATACGTATTAGATAATTTAAGAATGTTACTTTAGAGTGTTTCGTATTTGCTCAAGTTTTTGATTAATTTGTTCCCTAATCTTAATGGGGTTTAATGTCTTGTAGACTGATCGTAGCATATCGCGT
>Ga0172371_10004390_pt1 | contig 21397 bp, 15 predicted proteins | sample Lak12m_FD_114543 | JGI IMG/M metagenome (GOLD analysis project Ga0172371, IMG submission 114543) | Freshwater microbial communities from Kabuno Bay, South-Kivu, Congo - kab_022012_12m | ecosystem: Environmental > Aquatic > Freshwater > Lake | place: Democratic Republic of the Congo: South-Kivu... | reverse complement strand
TTCCGGATGTCGGGCGGAAGCAACAACGGCTTATCCGGCTCGTAGGGTTTGAATCGTTGGTCTGTCATGAACAGGCCCTATACCGCCCCCTCGCAAAAATGTAAAGCGTTCTGCGACAGGCTCATAGTCGAATACTGACTTCTGTTCTTCCCGGGGCAATTCGAAGAGGCTCTTGATGGCCTCGGGACCGTATCCGGGTCCCGGCCACGATTCAAAGCCGGGCGCCGGTACTTGTCCGCCCGAAACATGGCCGACCAGTTCCCCCCCGGGGCTCGTAGGTTTCATGATCCCTTTCTTCTCGCTTCCACGGGTGCCCGCCTTCCGCGCTGCCATTTCCTGGAACACGCAAGAGACACTCACCGTCACGACCGATCACGTCGGATTTCATCCGTTGGCTCACAGGAGCTCAGATCATTGTATGGTATCCCGAGCCGAGGCGCAAGGCCATAATATCGCGATATTCGTCGTTTTTCGCGGACATCTCGCGCCGGGAGAGTGCCTCTGCAACACAATATGCCGCTATATGGCCTGATTGATCCGTCATAACAGTTGGTTACCGTCGTTATTTTTCCGGCGAACCTCTCACTCGGCAAAATACCGCCTGCGGCGCACGCGCAACTCCTTGGTCAGGTAATGAACCATCCCGGTACGATTGTTCCCGAGGCACGGTAGACGTCCGGAGCCGGTTGTGACAACATGCTTTCAAGCAAGCAATACCCTTGAGAGCCGTCCCTTTCAGGAAACAGTTGCTCCGCGCGCCGAGTTCTCTTATAACCTATGAGGCTGTCCAGGATGGCAATGACTGCCCGAGGTCTCGGCCGAGTCCTCGTCCTCAGAGAAGGATCGCAAGACGTCGGGCGCTGCTGCCGGCCTGCTCGCAAGGCCGGCAGCCATCGAGCGTTTTTCCGAGGTACGAAAAAGTTATTCGCGCGCCTATCCTGCCCGGCGCCGGATCGGAGCGCGACAACCGCGGGCCGGATGTGGCGGCAAGACCCTGGAACGTTTATTACACAACACACCGGGAGGTGGTTCATGGTGAGAATTTTGGCCCTGGTGCTCTCGTCTCTGGCGCTGGTGTCGACCGCGTGGTCTGCCGAGCCCGTCATTCTCGGCGCATACCTGTCCATGACCGGCGGCGTGGCAGCCTACGGGCAGATGGCGTGGAGCGGAATTTCAATCGCAAAGAAAATGGAGCCGGAAGTGCTCGGCCGGCCGGTGGAAGTCAAGCTTGTGGACACCAAGTCGGAGAAGGTCGATTCGGCCAACGCGGTGTCTCGACTCATTGAAAAAGAAAAAGTGGTCGCGATCATCGGGGAAATGATATCGGGGAATACCATCGCCGGCGCGGAGCCAGCGGAGAGGAAAAAGATCCCCATGGTCTCCCCCACTGCCACGAATCCTATCGTGAATCAGGGAAAGAAGTATATCTTCCGCGTCTGTTTCCTCGACACGGAACAGGGCAGCGTCCTGGCCAAGCTCGCAAAAGACGAGCTCAAGGCCAAGACCGCCGCGCTTATTTACGACGTTTCGCAGGACTATTCGGTGGGGCTTGCAACGTTTTTCAAGAAGGAATTCCTTGCCGGTGGCGGAAAGATCGTTACGGAAACGAAGTTCAAGAGCGGTGACCGCGACTTCGATTCCCAGCTTAGTATCATCAAAGCCGCGAAGCCCGACGTCATCTGCGCGCCCATCTATTACACGGAATGTGCCCTCATCGCACGCCAGGCCCGGCGGAGAGGTCTCGACATGCCGATTCTGGCAGGAGATGGTGTCCAGGCTCCCGAACTGCTCGAGCTGGGCGGTGACGCGGTGGAGGACATCTATTTCACTACCCATTTTCACAAGGATATGATCACCAGTGCACGGGGCAAGGAGTTTCTCCGGTTGTTCGAGAAGGACACGGGAAAGACCGAACCGGATGCCTTCACCGCCATGGCCGCGGACGCGTATTTTATTACCGTTGACGCGATCCGTAGGGCAGGCTCTTCCGATCCGGAAAAGATTCGCGAGGCTCTCCTGTCCACAAAGGATTTTGAAGGGGTCACGGGGAAAATCACCATGAAACCGGACGGTAATCCGTTCAAAGCAATGGTGATCGATCAGGTGAAAGGCGGAAAATTTGTTTACGTGACGACCATCAACCCATGATATCGTGACGAGCCCCGACGTTCGCGGAAGATTTCCCCTATCGCTCGCTTTCTAAATTCGGCCCAGGATTCTGTCCTCCGGAGATTGCTTCGTCGCTCCGCTCCTCGCAATGACATTCGTGGAACCTGTCATTGCGACCCCGCTCCCAGCGGGGGAAGCAATCTCCGCAGATGAAAGATACCCCGCCGAATTTGCGGCAAAGGGCTCTTGGCATGGTAGTAGCCGAAAACAAGTCCCGCGCTCTGCGCGGGATCACAGCCGAGGGCACAGAGAACGCAGAGATGTGAAGGCACGCTTCCATGAGCCTTGACTTTATAATCCAGCAGATCGTCTTCGGTCTCACCCTCGGGTGTCTCTATGGTCTTTTGGCCATCGGGTACACCATGGTGTACGGGGTGCTCCGCCTCATCAATTTTGCCCACGGCGACCTTCTCATGGTCGCGTCGTACGCGGCGTTTTTCGGCATCGTCATGTTCAAGGTGCCGTGGCCTTTGACGCTCGTGCTTGCCATGGCGCTGACCGGTCTCATGGGCCTTCTCATAGACCTCGGCGCGTATCGCCCCATACGGAAGGGCCCGCGCATCAGCGCGCTTATAACGGCCATCGGTGTGTCGTTCCTCCTGGAAAACCTCGGTCTCGTGATCCTCGGGGGACGTCCCAAGTCCTTTCCCATCCCCGCCATTTCCGAGGGAACCATTTTCCTGGGGGCGGTCGAGGTGCCGGTGCTCTCGCTGGAAATATTCGCCGTAACCATCATACTGCTTGTCCTCGTGATGGCCGTGGTTCACCGAACCCGGATCGGCATGGCAATGAGGGCCCTGTCACGGGACATGGAAACGGTGGCCCTCATGGGCGTGGACGTGAACCGGGTCGTTTCATTCACGTTCGTATTGGGGTCGGTGCTCGCCGCCGCGGGCGGCATCATGTGGAGCCTGAAATATCCCGCCGTTGAGCCGTTCATGGGCGTGATTCCCGGACTCAAGGCGTTTGTTGCCGCGGTGCTCGGGGGGATCGGAAATGTGGGTGGAGCGGCCCTGGGAGGGCTCATCCTCGGTGTGGCCGAGATCCTGATCGTTGCCCTGAAACCCGAGTGGTCGGGATACCGTGACGCCATCGCCTTCGCCATGCTCATCATTATCTTGTTGACGCGGCCCACCGGCATTATGGGGGAAGAATTGCCGGACTGACCTTTGGAGTGCAGGACGATTCCCACGTATTGCGGGTGGCGATCATGCCAACTTCGGAACAGCGGCTCAAGGGGCTGAGAAAACAGCTTTGGTGGGACTTTATCTGGATTTCGATTCTCCTGACCATCTTGGGCCTCGGAACTCTGGCCGGCCTCCTCTTTCTCTGGAGCAAATAATCCGGAAAGCTATTCCCCACCTACCTGCTTCAGGAAATCCGGATGAACCGGATAGCCCAGGCTTATGGCCTCGTGCGCGTGTTGCCTGGCTTTTTCCCGATCCCCTCGATGATAGAATGCTACGGCGAGATTGTTGTGGGCCACGGCGAAGCCGGGGTTGATCTCCACGGCCCGCGAGTTGTGCTTGACGCTCTTTTCGACCTCTCCCGCCGCCAGGTAAGCGTTTCCGAGGTTCAGGTGGGCCACGAGCGAGTCCGGGTTGATGGCCAGCGCCCGCTCAAAGCTCTCAATTGCCTGATCCACGATGCCCTTGGCCATAAAGGCTATACCGATGTTGATGCAGCCCTCGATGAGGTCCGGCCGAAACTCGAGCGCCTTGAGACTCTCATCGATACAGCCGTCGTAATTGCCCTTTTGGAGGAGAACACCGGCCAGGTTGATTCGCGCTTCGAGCAGTCCCGGTTTCAGTTGCAGGGTCCTGTGAAATTCCTGAATGCTTCGATCCCACTCTCCCCGCTGAGCAAGCGCCAAGCCCAGGTTGTAGTGGGCATTGGCGGAATCGGGGAGGTTCACGACATCGAGCTCCAGCTTTTTGATTAGATCGTCCTGCGACGAGCTCGCAGCAGCTTCGTCGGACATGTTTTCGCTCATTTGGCCTCCGAAAAACCGTGGATTTGGTGTAGAATTATTCTTTCGAAGCCCCGGAGTCAAGGCCCTGGATGAAGGTTGCACCGCCGTCGACCGGCTGGCACTTGATTCGTCGGCGCAGAAGCTCATAATGTCAGAAGAGAGCTTGAAGCAGGGCGAAGGGATGAGCGGACATTCATACCGATTGATCCTGGAAGGGACCACCAAGGAGGGTCTGGTCCGCAGCGAAGTGGTGAGCCGGCTCGCCGTTCTCTTCAAAATGGACGAGTCTGCCGTTGAACGGTTGCTCTCGGGCGCCCCGCGCGTGATCAGAAAGGACCTCGATCTCCGAACGGCAGAGAAATATCAACGGGCAATCGACCGAGCAGGCGCCGTTGTGAGCATCGACTCATCACCCGAACCTGTTCCCGCTCCGGTTCCCGAATTGGACTCGCCGCCGGAAGAGGGCTCTCCTCCCAAAGAAACCGCTCCTCCTGAAGAAGATCGTCCCGTGTGCCCTCGGTGCGGTTACGTGCCCCGGAATGACAACGACGTCATGCTCGTGCGCGGTGACTGCCCTCGTTGCGGCCTCATGGTGAGGCGCATGGACGACGTTGCGACCGGTCCCGCGGCCGAGTCCTCGGAAGATGAAGAGGCCCGTGCCGAGAGCTCGATCATGGAGGTGCTGGAACAGCACACCGCGGCGTCGCTGTACCGACGGGCCCTCGCGTCGATACATAGCTTCGGCATGGGGCTCAGCGTATATTGTTTCCTGGTGATGTTGTTCGTTTTCTGCTTCTTGCCGGTGAATTCGTTCTTCGGCGAGATTTTCGCCAGGTTCCCGCAGACGGCCTACAACGGATTTCCCAAAGTGCTCGTTGCTGCGAGCATTGCTCTCGTCACTTTTGTGGCCCCCCTGTTTTATCAAGGGCGCTCCTTCGGGCAGAAGGCGCTCGAAATCGGTATCCTGTACGGGGAAGAGGTTCAATCGGGCGGTCTCCTGCTGGCCCTTGCCTTCAGAAGCGTGGTTATTCTCTTTCTGAGCTACGCTCCGGGACTGGCGCTGCTCCGAATGGCGGAGCTCTTTGCCTGGATGGGCTTTGTAGCCCATCCGTACCTGACCATGGCAATGACAGCGGGCATCACCTGGCTCATCGCGTGGACGATCGGGCTCAGGAGCCCTGGGAAGCGAGGATTGCTCGACCAAGCCGCGGGAACGCTCCAAATCGAGGAGCTCCCACTGCCCCAGGACGCCCTGAAACGAGCGCTCCAGCCGTTGGCCGCGGCCCTGGGTTTCCTACTGGTGTTTTGGGTCCTGCTTCCTGGCCTGTTCGCCGCGTTCGGGCAGTGAGGCGGCGGCCATCCGCAGTAGAACCCGCTGTAGGGGCGGGGTTTACCCCCGCCCGCATTTCGAGAATGGCTGAGCGGGCGGGGGTAAACCCCACCCCTACGACCAATCGTGCTACGATTTCGACCGGTTTCGGCATTTTGAGACAGTCTCGGATGCCTGTCCCACCAAAGCCTGCGCCGGAGCTTCATCCCGGAACTGTCGGTCCAGAGGGCGCCGAACGCGCGACCGAACTTATGAAATTGAGCACTCAGACAATCGTAAGAGACAAATTTCTCCGCGTGCTCTGCCACTCTGCGATGAAGTAATCCTGTCAGCGGGGCGTCACGTTTCCACGATTCCGACGTCGGCTTTCTTCGGGGCCTTCGGCGGGCTTATGAGGGCCGAGCCTTCGAGAATCGCTGTGCCGTCCTGGTTCACGCAGGAGATCTTCAGCTTGACTCGATTCTTCTCCACGACGACCTCCGCGACTTCCACGCGAGCCGTGACAGTGTCGCCGATGTGAACCGGCGCGAGAAACCTCAATTCCATGGTGAGCAAAATCGTGCCGGGTCCGGGCAGCATGGTTCCCACCACCGCGGAGACGAACCCGGCCGAGAGCATGCCGTGGGCGATTCTCGTCTTGAAGAACGTCTTTGCTGCGTACGTCTCGTTAATATGCGCGGGGTTGAAGTCGCCCGTGATGCCGGCATAGAGGTACACGTCCGCTTCAGACACGGTCTTGGTGAATTCGGCCGTCTCTCCTAAGCAGAGCTCTGCAATGGTCTTTCCTCTCATGGCTGTCTCCTTGCGGTGAGCGAATCCGGTGACGCACCTCAGAACCAGGTCTTGTGACTCCAGATGTCCTGTTCGAGGCTCTTCTTGTCTTCCTGGAGCATGAGGTACATGGAGGCGTTTTGAATGGCCAGCCCCCCTTGATGGGCCAGGGCGTTGACCAGGTTCACCACGTCTTCCGGACAACCCTGGTCATGCTCGCTGAAGAGCCTCATCAGGCCGATGACTTCATCCCCGACCCGGATCGGGACGCAGAGCATCGCGGCGATCCCCTCTTTGCGCGTTTCTTCCTGATACTGAGCTCTTTCCTCAGTCCTGAGGAATATGGTCTCCCCTTTGAGGCATCGCTCAACGCTCTGTTCCACAGATACCGGGCCCTTATTGAGGAATTCCTCGCTGAGGCCGTAGCTGGCCATCAGGTCCAGCGTTCCCGCGTCCTTGTTGAGCAGCCGGATCGCGACCCCCTTCAGGCCGAGCGCGTCCGCGACCTCGGCAGTCAGGATGTGGAGGATCTGCTTGATGTCCAGACTGGAATTGACCGCGGATGCCAGGTCGAAGAACAGGCGGGAGTTTCGGTTGAGACGCTCTATGAGCCGAGCGTTTTGAATGGCCATGCCGCCGTGCTCGGCAAGTGCGGCCAGGAAGCTGATCTCATCCTCGGAGAATTGCCGGGGAGTAGCGCTGTACAGGGAGAGCACACCGATTGTCTGGTCCATGACCATGACGGGTACGACAAGAATGGAGGCTATGCCTTCGGCTTTCTTGGCTTCGTGGTGCTCGAGACGAGGGTCCGTGGCCGCGTCGTAGATGGAGAGATAGCCGCCCTTGAGGACGTTGTCCACCACCATCTTCGCTTGATAGGGCCCCGCGTGCAGGTAGTTTTCCGAAAGTCCTTTCTGGGCCACAGGGACGAAGACGTCCACTTCCCGGTCGGCCAGGAACAGGCAGGCCGCTTTGCCGTTCATGGATTCAATCGCGCTCTGAACGATGAGGTCCAGCAGGGCCTCTTTCCCCAAGGTCGTGCCAAATGCCTTGCTCACTTTGCAGAACGTTCTGAAATAATCGGTCTTTTCGTCCATACCTCGTCTCCTTGCCGGCGAGCGCCGGCAGCCGTTTCACGGAAAAGGCGAATGCACCGGGGAGGAACTCTTTAGCGAAAAAGTCGCTCCCCGGACCCCTCTTCAAAAACTCTTAATATATTAGCGGCTCCCGCCGGTCGCCGCACCGCTTGGTACTCGGGCCTTCAGGCGGCCTCTGGATTCTGTGCCTCACCGTCCCTCTCTCTGAGCCAATTGACGATCTTCGGAGCGAATTCCCGCTGGCACTTGGAGCTCACGTAGATCCCGATATGCCCGGTGTCGAGGCATACATCCTCGGTGTCCGTGCTGCCCACCTTGCCGGTGAGCAGCTCACAAGCGCCCGGCGGCACGAGGTGATCGAAGCTTCCGTAGAAATTCAGCAGCGGCATGGTGAGGTTTTTCAGATCCACGCGTTTTCCGCCCACCACCAGCTCGCTCTTGATAAGGAGGTTTTTCTGGTACAGATCTTTGATAAATTGCCTGAACGTCTCTCCAGGAACGTCGGGGCTGTCGAAAATCCATTTCTCCATCCGGACGAAATTCTCCACGAACGACTTATTGTCCATGTGCTCCAGAAAACCAACGTACTTGTCGAGCATCAACCTCGCGGGGTTGAGGAGGAGAAAACCGAAGTTCATGATGTCTCCCGGCATATTCCCCAAGGAATCCACCAGGCGGTCTACGTCCATGTGCTTCATCCAAATGTGGAGAAGACCCTGTTTGGTATCGAAATTCGTCGGAGTTACCGTGGTAATGAGGTTCCTGATTCTTTCGGGGTGCAGCGCGGAATAGATGACACAGAACGTTCCACCCATGCAGATTCCCATCAAGTTGATCTTGTCAAGATGGTGCCGATCGCGGATGAAATCGATGATGTTGTCCATATATCCGTTCACATGATCGTCGATGGTCAGGTATTTGTCTTTGCGAGTCGGATACCCCCAGTCGATCATGTATACGTCGAGCCCTTCTTTCAGGAAGGTTTGTACGACGCTCCTCCCGGGTTGCAGATCGAGCATGGTTTCCCGGTTGATCAGTGCATAGACCACAAGCAGCGGTGTCTTGAACCTGCTCGCTGCGGCCGGCGCGTAATGTTTCAACTTTACCCGATCTTCCTCGTACACCACGTCGTACGGAGTCGTGGCGATCGCGGTATCGAGCGGCTGGAGCAATACGTCGGCAGCCTTCTGAGCCGTGGTTTGAGCCTTCTCCACGTCCTCCGCCAGTTTGGAGAGGAGAAGATCGACCGGTATCTTGGGTTTACCCATGACGCCACCTCCTTGGGGAAAGGCGAATGCGGGGGGAGACCTTTTTTGAAAAAGGTCCTCCCCCCGCATTCGCCTTTCCAAAAATTTTTAATATATCGGCGGCCTGTTCTTCTTTTCGAGCTCTTTGACCCGCTTCTTCAGCAGGTAGATTTCTTTGTAGAGCTCGTCCATGTCCTTCTGGGTCGGCACCGGTAGGGCCTGGAGCGCATCCTGGAGAATTTCGCGGCGTGCCACGACGAATTCGCTGAGGGTTTTGAGGGTCTTCCCCAGGGCTTCGTTGTATTCGGACGATTTGAACAGGGTCATGTAATGGCCCTCAAGGGTCTTGACCCACATCCGATAGTAATCCTTGGAGGTCTGGGGCAGAGATCCACGGTCGGCCATTGACGTCAGCTCTTCCTGCATGACTTTCATGGATTTCTCGACCGGCAAGTACAACATCGAGACGAATTCGGAAATCGCGGCCTGAAAGATGTTGAATCGGTCCGCGGCCTGGTTGAGTCGTTCCTGATAGACCCGGGTCAATCCGAGGGCCGGAACGTTGAGGTACTGCCTGAACTCTTTCTCGTACAGATCGGTGAATGCCTTGAACGCCTCCTGGTCGAGGTTTTCAAAATTGTACGCCGCGGCCGATCGTCCGGCCCGGCCGGCAGCTTTCAGCCACTCCTGCTGCAACGAGAAGAACCCGTTCCAGGCAGGTTGCATCATCTTCACCATGATGTCCGGGAGGGCGTTCACTCCTTTGAACATGCCTTCCAGGCTTTCCGGCTCGATCGCGAGGGAGGAAAATGACTGCCACGTCTTCACGGAGGATCTCCACGTATCGAGAGTGCCCCTGCGGGACATCGCATCGGCCGAGCCGGGCGCGGCGGCTGTCTGGGGCGGAGCGGTGGCGCTCCGGGTCATAGACTTCCAAAAATCAGTGGACGTCTTCATCCATGCCTCCAGGAGCGACTGGGGACCGGATTTCTCTTCTGTCTTCTCATCCATGACTCACCTCACTCGGCCGACAAGCCTCTTCTCAGGCGTGAACATCGAGCGACGATGCAGGAGAAACGAGATTGGGCTCCATCGAGCGCCCATACGAATTCGCGACCGGATGCATAGCATCGCTGACCCCTATTCGGAAATTCATCCTCGGCAACGTCGGGAAGTGTGCGGTTCGCTGCAGAGAAGACCTCCCGGCAATAGCACGAGTTGCAATAGCAAAGTAACACTCACTTGAGGGGACATTGGCATCACATGGCTCCCCTGGGCTCGGGTTACCCCCTTGGAGCGGAGCGGGAAAACCTGCCAGGATGGTCGATCGAACCTCCCCGGAGTTTTGTTGACAGGTTGGGGCAAAGATTCTACTATGAGATGAGAATTTTGAGAATAAGTTTCTTCGAGCTCCGGAGGTCCAAATCGTGGATTCCTCTGAAAACGACGGCTGTGGCCCGCTCAACGACCTCGTCCGGTTTCCGTTCAAGATGGCTTCGGCCTACTTTGACTTCTTGAAAAGCGGTGTGTTGTTTTTCAACGGCATGAGCAGGGCCCACCTTGACTTCATCGTCCCTTTTTTCAGGGCCGGCAATTCGTTCTGGGCGGAAGAAGAGGTCAGGATTCCGCGCTCAACGCCTGAAGTGAATCTGAAGGACTACATCGAGCTGTTTCGGTTCAATTGCCAGATTGCTCAGCTCGGGTGGAGAAGCTCTCAAAACCAGGCGCTGGAATTCCACATCAGGGAATACAAGCGGTTTGTGCAGGCAGCCATGAATACGCTGCTCGGCACATCGGGCGAGACCGTCGACCAGTACCTGTCGGAAAAAGCAGAAGTCCTTGAAAAACTTGTCGTAGAATACCCTGACGCTATATGGGCAATCGGGCCGGAGTTCGGATTTCATCCCGAGAGCGGTGGCTATCGCAAAGCAGCCGAAACGGACAGGATGGACCTCTACGAAGTACTGCCCACCGAGGCGGGCGTGGAAACGAGGCCGGAGCTCAAACCCATCGTGATTGCCCATCCCTACGTGCTCGGCCCCGGCATTCTGGCCTTCCTGCCAGGGGAACAAAAGAGCTACCTGCACGCTTTTGCAAATCAGGGAATCCCGACGTATGTCCGCATCGTCAAGGATATACACGCCAGCGAGGGCGTCCAGAAAATGACCGGCGAGGACGACGCGCGGGATACTGCATACTTTTGTCGATTCGTCAAAGAGAGGCACGGAAAGCCTGTGACGCTCAACGGTTTCTGCCAGGGCGGATTTATCTGTCTGGCGGATCTCCTCTCCGGTGAGCTTGACGGCCTCGTGGACGCGCTCATCACGTGCGTTGCGCCGATTGACGGCACCCGCAGCAAGGGGCTGGTGGACTACCTCGAGCACATAACGCCCCGGTTCAGGGATCTCCGCTATGCCACAAAACACCTCCCCAACGGCAACGAGATCATCGACGGCGAAGTGATGAGCTGGGTGTACAAACTCAAGAGCATCGGCCGAGAGGCGCCTCTGTTCACCTATTACCGTGATATCAACCTGTTCGAGGCGATGCACCGCCGGGGAATTGAAGGGGTCGGCAAAACGGCTGCGGCCATCAACCATTGGCTCCTGTACGGTCGGACCGATATTCCCAGCGCGATCACGCAAATGAGCTTCGATTCGTACACCATACCCATATCGAAAGAGGGGGATTTGCCCTTCAGATTGTTCGGCAGGCGGCTGAATTTTTCCTATATCCGTGAAAAAGGCATCAAGTTTCTCATCTGCTACGCTGCCAAAGACGATCTGGTGGACCCGCCGGCCGCTCTGGCGCCCTTGGACTTCGTTGAAGCGGAGCTCGCGGAGTTCCCCAAGGGCCACGCTGCCATTGCTACGTCGTGGTCGGACCCGAGGACCGAGTACGCTTTGCACAAGGCTCTTCCCAACGGCCAGCGAGGGCCGGTGAGGTTCCAACTCGACTTGGATCTGGATCTCGAAGAAAAGAATGTTGTGAATAATGCACCGGTGGTAGCGGTTGGATGATCCGTTGACGAGCCGGTGAAAAACGTATGCGGCGAGAGACTTTCCTAATAATCCTCTACAGTGCCGCTCATTGAAATTCGCGGCACTCTTCACCTACGGGAAAGCCAGTGAGACTTCGTTGACTTTGAGTAAGATCCCCGCGTGGCGATCATCCACAACTTCTCGGAATCTCATGGTTATGGCCGACTGATAGTGGAGCGCATTTCCCCAAAAGGACGTTGAGCCTTCTTCGAGATTCAGTTTCAAGTTTTCCATCCTTTTCAATGCGCCCCACTTTAACGGTTTCTTTTTAGTGTTGAAAGTGTCCTGGCGGGAGAGGCATCTTTGAAAGAGGATCGTTTCGCGAACCCCTCTTGCAAGGACTTCAGGTATTCCGGTCCTTCCGGATTACCAATGGCCTGAGAAGCGTCCGTCTTAGCAACCGACACCCGTTTGATCGAAAGGAGGAGGCGCGATGAAGGAAGTGTTCGAGCAGGCGACCCAAATGATGGAATCCAGTTGGAAGCTCTGGCAACAAATGCTCGCTAAATCGCCCTGGGTACAACAACCGGAGGCCGCGTTCCTCGACAAGTGGAATTCGTGGATTTCCACGATGCGTTCCGGGTACGAACTGAACACCAACACGTGGAATACCTTTCTGGAGCAGAGCGAAGAGACGTTCTTCAAGGCCCTCAGGCAGACTGTTTCGCATAATCAGACGGCGGAAACGCAGTGGCGAGAAATGTGGAACGGACTGAAAAAGGCATGCGCGACGCAACAGGAGCTGGTCAAGAATCAACTGGACAAGATGGAAGAGCTGCTGTCGAAACCGGAGTAAGTGATCGTTCACCGCAGAGGACGCAGAGAGACATTTTCCGGAATCATGCCGTTGGGAAAGAAGCAACGGCCAAGAGCAGTGTCATTGCGAGGAGTGCAACGACGAAGCAATCTGTTCTCGCTGTTTGGAGATTGCCACGGGCTTACGCCCTCGCAATGACAGCCCCACTCTTTGCCAAGTGAATAATTCCGATATTCTTTCCGACTGGTTACGTGATGAAGTCCTGCGCAGCATGCCGACTTCAGGGTTGCGCACGATGCGGCGCCTCCGCCTTGGCGTACGAACCACATCCTGCAGAGGCTTCAAGCATTCTTGCCTCCGCGTTCTCTGCGGTGAATTCCTATTTCCCGGTCAATGGTTGCACCTTTCCTTTCATGCCCGGTATCAGGCATGACGCTCGGCATTATCCCTTGTCCAAGACGTCGCGGATCCTCCGTGCCAAGGTCTCCCCGGTAAAGGGTTTCTGAAGGAAATTCACGCCGGGTGTCAAAACCCCCTGAGAAACGATGGCAGTCTCCGTGAAACCGGACATGAAGATTACTTTCAGGTCGGGTCTGCTTTCGACAAGACGCTCGTACAGATCTTTTCCGTTCATTTTGGGCATGACAACGTCGGTGACCAGGAGATCGATCCGTCCCTGATGCGAGTCCGCCATCCGGATCGCCGCGTCGGCGCTTCCCGAGTCGTACACGGAATATCCCAGCATTTCGAGGACTTCGCAAATGAGGTGACGCACCGTGCCCTCGTCTTCCACGACGAGAAGCGTCTCTCCGCCGCACAGGACGGGCTCGGCTGTCACGACTCCCGGCGCCAGTTCCCGGCAATCTCGGAGGCTCGGCCAGTAGAGCCTGAAGGTCGATCCGCACCCGGGTTGACTCTCCACCGCAATATGCCCCTGGTGCTGTTTGACGATACCGTAAACCATCGCCAGGCCCAGTCCTGTTCCTTCCCCTTTTTCCTTTGTGGTGAAGAACGGTTCAAAAATCCGCGAAAGTGTTTCCGGGCTCATCCCGTGGCCGGAATCGCTCACCCTGATCAATACGTGGGGTCCCGGTCGGAGGTCGGGGTTCTGCAGGCAATCGGCGTCGTCAAGGATCGCATTGCTCGTTTCAATGATGAGCTCGCCTCCCCGGGGCATGGCGTCTCTCGCATTTAGCGCGAGGTTCAGCAGAACCTGTTCAATCTGGCAGCGGTCCGCTCTGATGGTAGCCAGCGACGGGGAAAGAGCGGTCATGAGCCGGATGTCTTCCCCGATGACCCGGCCCAGCATTCCTTCGAGCTCACTGATGACGCTATTGAGATCGAGAACCCGGACGTCGAGCACCTGTTTGCGACTGAACGCAAGTAACTGGCTTGTGAGAGCCGCGCAACGTTCCGCGGACCGAATGATCTGGTGCACTTTGTCGTAATAGGTTTGCTCCGGGGGAATTTGCTGAAGCAGCATCCGGGAATATCCCAGGATGACGGTGAGAACGTTATTGAAATCGTGAGCAATTCCACCGGCGAGTCTGCCGACCGCTTCCATCTTTTGCGCTTGGAGCAGTTGCTCTTCCAAGCGTTTTCGTTCAGTGATGTCGCGCACAACGGCAAGCAATCTGTTCTGGCCGCCGATCACGGCCCGTTTAAGGTTTACCTCCACCCAGAAGGACCTACCTGTCCGGTCGCAGGTCAGCCATTCGAAGAGCTGCGGAGAACCCTCGGTGGCCATCCTCATGAACTGAGGCCATCGAGCTGCGGAATCCGGCGAATCGTCGGAGCTCAAATCCTGCAATGTGAGGTGTCGGGCCTCTTCGTGAGAATAGCCGAACAGCTCGCACATCTTTTGATTCACGTCCAAAAGGGCCCCTGTCTTGGCATCGTGAACAAAGATGGCATCGTTGGCCGCATCAAAGATGGCCCGATAATTGGCCTCGGATTCACGCAGGGCCGCATCGGTGCGTCGGCGTTCGGCGACCTCCGAGAGCAACCTCTCGTTGGTTTCTTGGAGCTCCGCGGTACGTTCCCGGACCCGCAATTCCAATTCGTCGTGGGCCAGCTTCAGCTCTTCCGAATGCTGTTGGACGAGTCGGATCTGCTCCCTTTCGGCCGTGAGGTCCTGGTAGAGGACCAGGATGAATTGCTCGCGAGCCAATCTGAGCGACCGCAAATGCATGCGTCCCCAGATCAGTTTCTCGGGGGTATTGAGCGCCAGTTTCCTCGTCCGGGATTTTCGATCCGTCAGGGTCCTGTCGATGAGCTCTGCGGCCTGAAGAGCCTGGTCCGGATCGGGGAAGAAGCTGCAAAACAGGCACCCTTTCATCTGCCGGCAGCCCGCGAGTGTTCTCTCCCAGCATTCGTTGGCAAAGATCACGCGCTGTTCCCGGTCCACGAGGAGCGTGGGCATAGGGAGGCCGTTGAGCAACTTCGTCAATGAGTGAGCCTGCACACTCCTCAGATCGAAGCTCCCCGTTTGGGTGGTGTCAACGGTAATCAGGCCCGTGAGGTCGATGGTTTCGGTGAACAAATCCCGTTCTTCGGTCGGAGTACCAATCGGCGTGGGTTGCGAATTGCTCTCAATCATGTCAGGCCTCACTTGCGTCTCAGCTCCGTACAATTCCAGTGTGGTGCTCAGGCTGATAAGTGATATTATTTCTGCACGTTCTTAAAATTTGCGCCTCTCAGACGCGCGCCCACCTTTTCCAGCTCGCGGCTCAGGTCGCGCAAAATACGCTGCATGATCGGTTGTTGTTCGTTGCGGTAAAAGACGAAGAGACTCATCATGTTCATTTCGTCCGCGGATTTGGACCTACTCTCCGCCCCCAGCCTCTCTGAGAGAGGCTCAAGAGCTCGAATGACCTCTTTCATGTTCCGGAATCGCGCTTGGGGATCCCGCCGCGTCGCACGGGTGACGAACGCCCTCAATTCCTCCGGGACGCCAGCCGCCACGTCTCCCGGATCTTTGACGTCCTCTCGGAGGTGCCATTCCAGGATTTCTGTTTCATCCTCGGACGGACAGGCCTTCTTCCCGGTGAACATCTCGTAGGCCGTCATTCCTAGGGAATATATGTCCGATCTCTCGTCGAGCGCGCCACGAGCGATCTGTTCCGGAGAGATGTAATGAACGGTTCCGCACGCTTGTTCATCCATGCTTCCTGTGGGCCGCGCGAAGCCAAAATCTACGATTCTCACCCGGTTGCCGGTCTGAATGAGGATGTTTCCAGGTTTGATGTCTCCATGAACCACGCCATGCTCGTGGGCATGCTGTAACCCGGAGCAAGTCTGGAGCAGAAAATTGAGCATTTCCGCCACGGTAGGTCTTTCCTCGTCTCGCAGCACGAGGGCGAGGGATCTACCTTCGATGAATTCCATGATGATGAAAAACGTGCGGTACACCTCCTCGACGTCGTAAACTTTGACAATATTCGGATGATTGAGCTGAGCAATGGTTTTTCCTTCGTTGCGAAACTGCTGAAGAAACGAAGGCTCCATGGCCATGTGGTGCTTCAACATCTTGATCGCCACCGGCAGGCCCAGACTTGCATGGTACCCCTTGTACACGAAGCTGCATCCCCCCTCGCCGATGATCCGTTCGATGAAATATTTGCCGATGCTGCGCTCTGTCTGCAACAGAGCTTCCGAAAGGCGATCCGTCACAATGCGGGTGAGGATTTGTCTGAGTTGCGGGTACTTGTCGCACGTCTGATCGAAGTCATCCCGGCTGACCGCCCACAACTCCATGTCCGTTTCCGCATCGACATTGGCGTTGCGCTTTTCTCCCGTCAGGATGGCCATCTCTCCGACAATCTGGCCGGGGCCGAGGCGACCGACAAGGTGGGCGCACCCGTCCTTTTCTTGATTTACGAGGCAGTGCCCCTTGCGGATGATGTAGAATTCGTTCCCCTCGTCGCCCTGGGATATGATACGGCGGCCTTGCAGGATTTTCAGCCGTTGCATCGTCGCAAACAGGCACCTCTTGGGCCCTTCGGGTATGGCCGCCAGATAGGGGCTCCGCAGGAACCACTGGAAGTCCTCCTCGGTGACCCCTGCGGGGAGCCCGGTCGCAAGATTATTCTCCATTTGAATCCGCCTCCTGAAATGGCAGGATTTTCCCCGCACTCGGTTCCTCAATTTCGCGGTCGGGCGGTGTTGAGGCAGTGGGCACGGCCCATGGCCTGGCCTGCCAGCGGTCTTGGCCCTCGTGGACCCGCAAGAGATAGATGCTCCTATCGCCGGCTCTTACCTTGAAGTACAGATGGTCAGGATCGTACCACGATTCCAGGACGTCCAAGACTTCAAATTCCCGGTCTTCGACGCGGAAACTAACCGGTCGCTCGTTGGAACGGGACCCCGCGTAACTGGAGACTTCGGCTGCAACCCACAATTTTTCGAGGTCGCCTGGCATAACCCCCCCCCTCCCACCGATTCTCTCGGCAGTGTGTTGGGTGGATACGGAGCACGAACAAACGGGTCGCGGGTGTTGCCATGCCACCGTGCGGACGGCCCCCGGCCGAAAGCGGACCATTTTAAGCAGTATACCACGCTATGCGCACAACGCACCTCAAAACGCGGTTTCTTCGGAAATGTGCTGGGGAAAGATTTCTTTCGCGGGAAACACTGTCATTGCGAGCGAAGCGAAGCAATCTCATCGGGTCGAATGCCGAAACGCAGAGATTGTCCCGCGTCTCGCGGGCTCGCTGCGCTCCTCGCAATGACATGCTCTCAGCAATCGATCAATCCAGGCAATAAAAAGGTCTCCCCCCGCGTTTGCCTTTCGATCTGAAGGGGTGATATTCCGAGCAAGAGTGGGTATAGTGTCGGCCGGCGTCGGTCGGGGCAGTGGCACGGAAGCAGACGAGGCTCTCTTTCGAGGACCGGCCCCGCACGACCGGCGACCGGCGCCAATCACGTAGGGGCAAACCTTGTGTTCGCCCATCGAAGCGGAGAGTGGGCATGACAAATCGGCCTGAAGAGCCGTCCGATGCGTCCTCCAACGGAGACGTCAGCAAACCGGAAACGCCCCAGAGCTGGCCTTTCCGAGACAACCTGTCCACCTTGCAGCGCATGCGGGAGCAGGCCCGACTGGGTGGCGGCGAAAAGCGCGTTGCTCAGCAGCACTCGCGAGGCAAGCTCACGGCGCGGGAGCGGTTGGATCTCCTCCTCGACGACAGCTCATTCGAGGAATTCGACGTCCTTAAATGCGGCCGCGGCGGGCATCTCGGCGGCGAAGAGGAACACCTTACCGACGGCGTTGTTACGGGTCACGGAACCATCGACGGCCGGGAAGTCTTTGTCTTCAGCCAGGACTTCACCGTGGTGGGCGGCTCCCTCGGAGAGGCACATTCCGAAAAGATCGGCAAAGTGATGGACCACGCGGTGCGGGTGGGTGCGCCGGTCATCGGCCTCAACGATTCCGGAGGAGCCCGCATTCAGGAGGGGGTCGACGCGCTCGCCGCGTATGGGGAGATCTTCAATCGCAACGTTATGGCCAGCGGAGTCATTCCCCAGATCTCGTGCATCATGGGCCCGTGCGCCGGCGGTGCGGTGTACAGCCCTGCCATGACCGATTTCACCTTCATGGTGGAAGACTCGTCCCACATGTTCGTCACCGGCCCCAACGTGGTGAAGAGCGTCATCCACCAGGAGATCAGCTTCGAGGACCTCGGCGGCGCGACGGTCCATTCCCGAAAGAGCGGGGTGGCTCACTTCGTCCTTCCTAACGATGTCCTGTGTCTCCGCGAAATCCGGCGCCTCATCAGTTACCTGCCGTCGAACAATCTGCAAAAACCACCGTTTCTGGACCTCCGGGACCCGATGGACCGAACGGACCCGGCGCTGGATTACCTTGTTCCCGCCAATCCCAACCAGGCATACGACATGAGAGTGCTCATCAACAGCATCCTCGACGGCGCGGAATTTTTTGAGATCCACGCCCATTTCGCACGGAATCTCATTGTGGGATTCGGCCGGCTGGGGGGCCAGGTGATCGGGCTCATCGCAAACCAGCCGAACTATTTGGCGGGAGTCCTCGACGTCAGCGCATCCGTCAAAGGGGCTCGATTCGTTCGATTCTGCGACGCGTTCAACATTCCACTCGTCTGTCTGGTGGATGTGCCCGGCTTCATGCCCGGTCCCGAGCAGGAGCACGGCGGCATCATTCGACATGGGGCGAAGCTCCTCTACGCATTCATCGAGGCCACGGTGCCCCGCATTACGGTCATTGTGCGCAAGGCATACGGAGGAGCGTACATCGTCATGAATTCCAAACATATCGGCGCTGACATCAACTACGCGTGGCCCACGGCTGAGATTGCCGTGATGGGCCCTCGAGGGGCTGCTGAGGTGATTTACCGCAAGGAAATTCAGTCAGCGGCCGATTCCGCGGAAGCTCTCCACGAAAGGGAGGCCCTCTACCGGGAGACGTTCGTCAATCCGTTCCTCTCTGCGAAACGGGGATACCTGGACGACGTGATCTTTCCCAGAGATACCCGGGGCCGACTCATCCGGAGTCTCCAATTTCTCGAGGGCAAACGGAAAGACAGACCGAAGCGCAAACACGGGAATATCCCGCTGTGATAGTGGAGCGCCTGGAAAACTACTGAAGATTTCGAGTTGCGTATCGAGGAAGGCTCAACGTTCTTTCAAGGAAAGGCGCTCCACTATCGGTCGGCCATAGGCCTGGGATTCCGACACGTTGTGGATGAGAACTATGCGGTGATTTCACACACCGCCAACGAAGGCTCACTTGCTTGTCCGTATGTGAAGAGTGCCGCGAATTTTAATGAGCGGCACTGGAGGTGCAGTTGTGCTCGAAAAAATCCTCATTGCTAACCGAGGTGAAATAGCCGTTCGGATCATTCGGACCTGCAAGCGGTTGAAGATCGGTACGGTTGCGGTCTATTCGGAATCGGATTTCCGGTCCACGTACGTGCAGGAGGCGGACCAGGCCGCTTTCATCGGCCCGCCGCCGTCTCGGGAGTCGTACCTCGACAAAGAAAAGATCGTCGCCGTGGCCCTGGCTCACGGTTGCTCCGCCATCCACCCGGGGTACGGTTTTCTCTCGGAAAACGCGGATTTCGCTCGCATGGTCGACGCAGCCGGACTCGTCTTCATCGGTCCCCCGCCCGAAGCAATCGCCACGCTGGGTGACAAGATCGCTTCCAAGCTGGTGGCGATTCGAGCGGGCGTGCCTGTGGTGCCCGGACACCACAATCCTGTCTCCGGCCCTGAGGAGGCCGCGACGATTGCCCGGGCCATCGGCTTTCCTTTGCTGCTGAAACCGGCTTCAGGTGGAGGCGGGCGAGGGATGAGGATCGTGACGTCCGAGGAAGAGCTCATACCGTCGCTCTCGGCCGCGCGCGAAGAAACGAGGAAAGGCTTCGCGGACGATCGAATCTTCATGGAGCGTTACGTGTCCCGGCCGCGGCACATCGAAGTGCAAGTCATGGCCGATCGGTATGGCAACGTTATCCATCTGGGCGAGCGGGAGTGCTCCATTCAGCGTCGGCACCAGAAGGTGATCGAAGAGAGCCCTTCCACGGCCGTGGATCAGACTCTCAGGGAGGAAATGGGCTCCGTTGCCTGTGCCCTGGCACGGGAGGTGGGATACACCAGCGCGGGGACGGTCGAGTTCATCATGGACCCCGAGAGGAACTACTACTTCCTCGAGATGAATACGAGGCTCCAGGTGGAACATCCGGTCACGGAGATGGTGACCGGTCTCGATCTCGTGGAATTGCAGCTCAGGATCGCGGCCGGTGAACCGCTCACGCTGAAACAGGAAGACGTCAACGTCAAAGGGTGGGCCATTGAGGCGAGGATCTGCGCTGAGGACCCAGCACGCGGCTTCCTGCCCACCACGGGCATGGTCACCAGGTACGCCATGCCCCGGGGCGAAAACATCCGCGTGGACGCGGGCATTGACGCCGGCAGTATCGTGACCATCCATTATGACAACCTGCTGGCAAAGGTGATCTCCTTCGGTGAGACGAGGGAAGATGCGCGGCGCACGCTCGTTCGCGGACTCAACGGGTACCACATCGAGGGAGTTACCACCAACGTTAACTTCACGAACGCCATCGTCAATCATCCCGCATTCATGGCCGGCGATCTCTCCACGGAGTTCATCGAGGAGCACTTCGAGGCCGGTCAGAGCAAAATCCCGCCCGATCCGGAGAACATCGCGTACATGGTCATGGCCGGCGTGCTCATTTATCATGTCCGCAGTAGTCACGTTCGGGCCTCGCTCAAGCCGATGGCCGCACTCGTCGGAGGTGCTGCTGTCGAGGAGAAATCTCATCCATACATCGTCCGCGCGGGAACGGACGTCTTCGACGTGGAAATGGAAGGGGACGAGGCATCCCGCCACTGGATCATCAGGGTGAACGGCAATGCCTATGAGGTCATTACCCCCGAATTCGAGTTCTATCGACGGCGGCTGGTCCTGAAAATCAACGGGACTTCGCACATGTTCCGCGCGCGGTACACCGACAACCACATTCGGTGCTTCTTCTGCGGCATTATCCGCACCCTGGAGATCTACACTCCCAAGGAGTGGAACCTGACCCGTTACATGCCCCAGGTGGAGAAAGAGGTCCAGGAGAATGAGCTGAAGTGTCCCATGCCGGGGCTGGTGGTAGCCGTTTCCGTCGAGGAGGGGGCGCACGTTCAGCGCGGTCAGGAACTGCTGCGCATGGAATCCATGAAGATGGAGAGCGGAATCGCGTCGCCGCGGGACGGTCTTGTCGAGAAAGTCATGGTCCGCGCGGGTCAGACGGTCGAGACCGATGAGATATTGCTGAGGTTCAAGGGGTAAGGTGAGAGGAAGGGAAGGGCCTTGGGCAAGCGGTAATTCTTCACCGCTAGTTCAAGAATCCGTAACCGTTCACCGCGGGGCCTCAGAGGCCGCCGAAATCTGAAGAGAAGAATTCCTGAGAGTAATCCGCAGATTTCACAGATGGCCGCAGATTGAAATCGTTCGTTGCAAAGGCCCAGAGGG
>Ga0172371_10004385_pt1 | contig 21411 bp, 14 predicted proteins | sample Lak12m_FD_114543 | JGI IMG/M metagenome (GOLD analysis project Ga0172371, IMG submission 114543) | Freshwater microbial communities from Kabuno Bay, South-Kivu, Congo - kab_022012_12m | ecosystem: Environmental > Aquatic > Freshwater > Lake | place: Democratic Republic of the Congo: South-Kivu... | reverse complement strand
GTCCGGCCCTGCCTTCTCCCGTCATTCAGAGCATGCCCACGTGGCTTTTCGTTCCACTCGCCCGACGGGCGATATCGCGAAGAGCACGGCTTGCTTACGCTTCCTTCCGATAACGACCAACTCGCGGTTAGACGGTGTCTGTACAATGGTCGACGGGCTGAGATCCAGGTAGTTGGTCAGGCCTCCGAAGTTCAACTGGACGCCGAAGCCCCTGGAATTGAAGTATAGTGATCGGTTCGGAGGATCTAAGGTCGAGTCAATCACGGTGCCGGGGCTTAACGGGTCACCTGTTCCCCACTCCAACTTCAGTCGGTCGGGATCGTAAATGAAGCCAATGTAATATTTGCGGTATCCACAATCTGCACGCGTCTCGGGATCGCCATCAGTGGCCGCTGCTTTGTACGGGAACCTGATCATAAACCCGTCCTTGCCGTACGTTTCCCAACCCTGGGTCACAAGCTCGGCCGGGGTCTTGGGCTCAAAAATCAGACCGATCTTTGATTGCTGACCTATCGCGCGCATCCTTGCCATGTTCATGGTACTGTTGAACGAGGCGAGCATACTGCTATACTGTTGAAATTCGAACCAGTTCCCGTAGAATGCCCCTCCGATGGCCAGGACAATCCCGATAATGGCCAGAACCACCACCAGTTCCACAATGGTGAACCCCCGCGCCCGACCAATAACGGCACCGGAGGTTCCTCCAGCGTCCGGGCCGGACCGGTAATCCGGCCGGGCCCGCCTGCACAACCAGAAATGGCGAAACATTTAGTTCTCCGTTTCGGTCCAACCCTTTATCTCGAGGCTACTGCCGGAACCTCCGCCTCCGCCTCCTCCTCCGCCGCCGCCGCCCCCGCCGCCGTCGATCTCCACTCTAATGATCGTACGGTTACTCATCTGGATGAAGAGGAAGCGGCCCTGTGAGTCCAGGACCGGGTTACTCGGCAAGCCCTCGCCAAGATCCACCCTGTACGCCACGCCGTCAACCGCCTCACCTATGACTACACCGCCCTGGCGGAAGACGTTCTCGAACGTGGTGCAGTCGAGGCTGAAGGCGTACAGGTAGCCGTGACCGCTGTGGTTACATGGATCGGTTGGCGGTACGTAAGTGGTGACGAAGACGTACGGCGGCCTGGTGGCAGGCGCCCAGATTAGGGCGTCGCTGGTCACGCGCTCGCCGGCTAGAGTGCTTTGCCCCAGTGTGAAATCGTACACGCACTGGTAGCACGCCGATGCGCAGGTCTCTTCGCAGCAGTCCGGAGTCGTGACTCCGTCTAACTCCGTGTACCATTTGCAGTTCGTGTTGAAGCTACGTTCGCGGGTCCCGTCGGTGTTGGTGATGGGACCGCACAGGCTCCTCAGGTATACGTTGAAGCCGCTGGTACCTATCTCGCTTCCGACAGCACCTGTTGCCGCGAGCGTCGGCGGAGCATAAGTGATGGTCGTCCCTGAGACGGTCGTGTCGCCGATCAGGTCACGCAGGTTGTAAAGAGTCATCTTGGCGGGATCGCTCTTGTCGTCCTTGCCGATGAGTACGTCGTCGTACTTGCCTGTCCCGAAGACCAACCTCAGGTACCCCGTAGCCTGGCTGCTCACGATGTCCTTCTTCGCCTGCGGTTGCACCGTGATGGGTTGTCCCTTGGACCGGTAAAGGCTCCAGGTTTCGGCCGAGGCCGTGTCTGATTCGTCAACCCCCTTGGTCACCCTCATGTCAACCCTGATTCCTTGGGTTCCGGTCCCCATGAGATTGAACTTGATGCCGTACAATACTCCGTTCATGTCCCCCACGTAAAGATGATCAACGTAACCGTCAGTCTCGGACACTATGGTACCGTCGGTCTTCTTCCGCAGGTAATCCAGCGCGAGCACATCCGACATCGCGTAAGGAATACCGTAAATATCCCGGTTCCTCGTTATGTACGGGAAGAAGGTGCTCGAGTAATGATACTGGATGTACGGCCACACGTACCTGAAGAGGTTCTTGCCTGTAGCAACGTCCAGGGCCAGAAGGAACGGCTTCTGCATTGCAGTGGGCAAGGTCGCGTCAGGATCGGTCCCATACAAGGAGTCAAATTTCCTGTCATAGATCCTGAATCCTCCGCCGATAAAAGCCACGTGCCTGTTGCCGGCAAGTGCCGGATCGGAACTTACGGGCTGGCCAAGATCGTCCGGGTCCTCGGTGGCGAGATTTATCGTCCCCAGGTTGACCCTTGCAAAGGCCGGCTTGGACCACGTTACCGGCAAGAGCTTCAGATCGTCGTATTGATCGTACGCGGATTGTATTTTCGAGTAAACTTCGCCATCGTAGCTGATCAGGTCCTTGATGACCGAGTATTCCCACAGAAGCTTCGGGTTCTCGGCATCCGTCACGTCCAAAGCAAAGTAAGAGTCTCCGCCGCCGCGAAGTCCACCGATGATAACCGTCTTCCACGCGCCGTTAATGAAGACCTGATACGCCTTTGGCGCCAGGTCAACCATTGCCCTGTGTTTGCACCCCGATTCGGTGCCGTAGGTCAGTTCGGCAAGCTGCTTCTGTTCCGAAAGCAATGTCGTGGGCATGAAGGCCCAGAGTTCCTTGCCGCAATCCGTGCATCCTTCATCCACGTTGTTGGCGTACCTCTTGGTCGTACCTATGTACCGCCCGAGCACGAACGCGTGGACCATTCCGTCGTTTGCCCCCACGAACATGACCTGGGGACCCTTGGCCGCCAGGCGTGCCGTATAGAAGGTCTGATAAGATGTTTGGTCGGCCGTTCCGGAAGGATACCGTCCTCCCGGAGAGCTTACGTCGTTTTCAGATACGGCAAACTCCGACGGGATCCCCTGTATGACCGGCGTGGAGAAGACGATGTCTCCCAGAGGCCAATCCATACGGTTACGTAGGTCCTTGGTCTGCGCGTTATCGTATCCTCTTAACCACTCAACCAGCTTCTGCAGATCCGAACTTGCCTGAGGCCCGCTTGGGATTTTCAGGAGTTGCCTCCACATCTCAAAATCATTCCCTTTGGGAATCTCGGACGCCACCTGGGCCTTGGGCAGGCCCATTAGGGCTATCGGATCGGTAACCTTCGGTCGTGAGGTCGTGTCATCCCACTCATGTTTCCGTACGTATACCGTTCGGTCATCGCCCTTGTTGGCCGTCACCCTCGTCTGCAGAACTACGCCGGCGTCCCAGCAGTGCTTGGTGGTTATGTCCTTGCACAGCTTGATGTTCCCCTCCGCGTCTTTGTTCTCCTCGCGCTCGAAATCGTAGGTTTCGATGACCTCACCTTCCACGGTAACCTGGAACGGCCAGAAGACCTCGATGTGGCCCGACCAGAAGTACCGCTTCTCCAAGAGGCTCGGGCTGGGGTCATTCGCGTCGTACACACCTCGGACCACCAGGTCGCCGAGGTAATCTACGGTCTGCTGCTGACCCTCTTCAGGGGCTTCCTTGTCACGGTAGACCGTTGCCACCGCGCCGCCCGCGCCGCCTGTAGCGCCTGCCATGGCCTGGAGGGCTGTCCTCAGTCCCCGCTCTAGCTTGACGCCGTCGTCAGCCTCGAAATAGTTGTCGGGGATGCCCTTGTCACTGGAGACCCCCAGACCGAGCCTGTCCCATATACGGTCCCACTCCTGGCAGCAGACGTGATAGTTTGCAGTATCCGAGGGATGGCACTTGTTGACGGGCATGTTGTACAGCGTGTCACCCATGGCATCGAGATCGTTGAACTTGATAAACTTGCTGTCAAAGCTGCCCCAACTTGTAAACGGAAACGGCCAACCGGTCTTTGCGGTACAGCCTGAGGAGGACTCTGCGGGGAGATCTTTGAAGCTGCCGAAGATGGCAGTACTTCTTAGGGCTCTCTTGCCCCTCACATCGTACACCCCTGTCCCGCCGAAAGAAAACACCGCGTAAACCTCCGCGTTGGGCACTGAATCCCAGTCAGTACCGTCCGCGGATGTTCGCAAGGTGGAGGTGTGCAGCTCATGAGCAGCACGCGCAGGATCTCTGGGATCGCCGGGATCAGGCGGGTCATCTCGCCAGTAATTCGTGTCTTCTGGGAGTCCGTCGGTTACGAGCAGCACAAAACTCTTCCGACAAGGTCTGAATATTAAGGATGTTCCATCGTAATCGAGATCGTAATAGGGGTCCTTCGATGTTCGGGGACTGATGAAACTCGTGTTTGCCGCCGCGGGAACACTATTGGCGGTTGTATCGTTGGAGCTTCTCCCGCTTGCGTTCTGTTTGAAGTAATGGAGAGCCTCGTACATGGTCCCGGACGTGGGCGTCCCGCCTATGGGCGATCGTTCCTTGTAAGTAGACTCGTCATAACCTGAAACATTCGGCTGGTCGGCCTGTATGGCCTTCACCAACTTGTTCATATCCGTGTTGTCACACCCTACCACTATCTGGCCGCAATCGTTGTCGCATGCGCCGGAGGGGCTGCTCTGGAAGGACATAGCGCCCAGACGGAGATCGTTGAAAGAAGCTTGAACAACACCACTTCTCTGATCCGAAGGGACCTTCAGCCGGACCTGCATGCGCTTTTTCGTGGTTCTGTTTCCAAGCTTGGACGCTAACGCCACGCCGTTGTGGCTTGCATCCGAATCCTTGGTGAGAGCAAGGTTCGAGTACACATAGTAGGTTCCACGATAAGAGGACCCTGCTCTTGCGTAATCCGCATAGGCCTGGACATAATAAGTCCCTGCAGGGAGAGCCTCTTTTTCCCAGTGCGCATGGCCATAGGCCCAGTCAGCCTGGTTCCAGCCGTAGTAGTCGTCCGCGTACTCGCTGTCCGGCGTCACCTGGGAACCCGAGCCGTCGGCCTTGAAAACAAGCACGCTGCAGTACGGATTCGAAAACGCGGCATGCATGCCTATTGATACGAATGTGGGTTCCGTAATAGTGAAGGACCACCTCTCGTAGTGGCCGTAGTCGTTTTTCTCTCCCGCTCCCCTGGGATCGGACGTGGAAATGCTCCCGGAATGCTGATAGTCCCTCACGGTAAGAAAAGTGGTCTTGTCCCAGTAGTTTCCCGTGCGCCACTCGTACTTCGAGTAACCCGGTATCGTAGTACTGGTGGTCCCCAAGGAGTTGCCAAGATCAACAAATGTCTCGGCGTTGAGGTTCGTACTCTCAGGCACCGCGCGCCTGGAACCCTGGCCCTTGAGATAGCAGTTCGTATCCCCTGTCGGACAATCGGCTCGGCCTCCTATGAGGGCCTTCAGGGCAGCATCTATCCTGGTTGAAGTGAAAAAGTTCAGGACATTTCCGCTGATCGCGGTGGTGAAACTGCCTATTGTGCGCTTCTCGAAATAACCGACCGAGTCACCCGTCCCGTTCCATGTCGCTGTTATCTTGAAGGAGGTACCGTCAACCACCGTGACGGCAAAAGCCTCTCCGTTCAAATTCTTGTGGCTGTTAAGCCCTGTCAGAATGACTACGTCATTCGTCGCGAGCAGGTGCGGAGATGTCGTCGTAAATTTTATGGTGCCTGAGTTTCCATCTTGGCTCTTGGTTATCGGCGATGTGGTCCTGCGACGCACCTGGCCTGTGGTATCCGACTCCCCGCCCCAGGCTGCGGTTATCTTGAACTGACTGCCGCCGGCCCAAGTGACCCTGTACGCGCCCCCGTTGAGCCCGGTATGTTTGTCAAGCCCTGAAACCACGGCAATGTCGCCCGCAAGAAGGCCGGGGTTTGCTTCGCAAGTGAACAGGATTGTGGTCCCACCTCCTCCATCTGCGCTCGAGATTATAGGGGTGGTGGGGTTTGATTCCGCAAAATATTCCTTGTTGGCCGCGGAACCGTCGTAAGCATAATATTTATTGGAATTGAACAGACCGTAATAAGTTACTGTGGCAGTATAAGTGCTCATGGGGAGCAGGAGATCCACGTACTGAGTCTGGGACGAATCCTTCTTTGTAATATAGTTGAAACCATTGTAGCCCTGGAAGGCAGGCAATTGCATGCTTCCTGAATAGTCTAATACAATCATTACATTGGGCCTGGTACCCGAGCTTATGGGAGGGGGCAGTCGGCACTTGCCGTCAAGATAATATTGAGACGCGTCACAGGTGGCAGCGGCGCCCAAGAGCAGTGCCGCAAGAACTGCCAGAAGAATAGCCGCCAGCGTTGGTTTACAATGCGTAGCCATGTTTGTCCTCCCGCTTGGGTACTACCATTATCTGAACGTCATTTGCCTTGGTCGTGACCGTAACACGTGTCCCCGCCTTAATTTCGACGGCTTTACCCTCGGTTGCTTGCTCATCTTTGATTGTTACCTTCTTGCCCTGTAACCCGATGACCAACGGGACTCTCCCCGATGCCAGGACGAGCTTGTCCGCCGAGTACTCGATCACTTCCAGCGGTCCCACCGTGGATGGTGCATCCGACCTTTTGTTGAATTTTGGCGAGGAGTCCAGAGTGTCCGCCGCGAGCACGAACACCGGCGCGTGCTGCAGGGTCGGCCTGAAAACCACTTCCTGTGCCTCGACCTGGGCCTGCCACGGCGCAAACAAGGCAGCCATTAGGATGGCTAGTGCGACGCCCAGCGCAAAATTCAAGCGTTTTAAGGGCAGCGGGCTGTTCATAGGGGATTCTCCTTTCGTCGGGAAAAGAGCCGGATCGGGAATGTGATCGGCATCGGATACCTGGAGCGCTTTCCGGAAATAGTGTCCGTTTGGCTACGCGAGACGCTGAATGACTCACCGTAACGAAGCACGCCCGTCGCCCCGGCGAAAGCCGGGGTCCAGAGGATATTCAAGAGCCTGGATTCCGGCGTTCGCCGGAATGACGGAATGCAGCTGAGCATACCGGATAAGAATTCCGGCAACTACCATATAGTGATTGCCGAAAAAAATGTCCGATAAGGGCTAGGCTCTCGTGGACCGGGAATCTTGCCCGGCATTCTTGGGCGAGCAAGATGAAAGTGTCCCAGGACTCTGGTAGCAGTTGAGATCCTGGCACGATTCGGCGAGAGGCTGTATCGGGCAACCCTCACCCTCAATGCTGGTGACTTAAGCCGCACGCCTCCTGTCCGGTACTCCGTCTTTCGACGAGGCCAGGGCCTCGTCATTCCGGCGCAAGCCGGAATCCAGTTTCCTCAATCCCTCGTCCCGCGGGATTCCTGGACCCCGACGTTCGTCGGGGTGACGGTTCGGGTCCATGACCTTCTCCTTAAGTCACCAGCATTGACCCTCACCCTTCCCTCTCCCACGGGGAGAGGGGACTCTTGGAGCCGACTGCTCTCAACCCTCTCCCTCAGGGAGAGGGCAGGGTGAGGCGTGTTCGTGGTACGATGCAGCCTCCACGTCTAAATCTGAGACAGTCTCGGATGCCTGCCCCACCAAAACTTGGCCAATTGCCAAGAGGGCAATTTCCATGCCAAGTGTGTAATTTTAGGAGCTTAACCTCAGTCAGTGGAGAGACGGTCGAATCGAGCCTCGTACGCTACCCTATCACGTGACAATTTGCGTCAGCACCCGAGCGCGGTAGAATTTTCCCCTTGAAATTAAAAGGGATCTTGGTGTCAAAACACTTTACACCAGAAGACGGAGTATTAATTAGTTTTATATGGCGAATCCGTTTCGTATTTGGCGAGCTGCTCTTCCAGCTGTCCTCCTATGATCTGACGGAATTGGCTGTAATGTTCGGCCCTCACGCAATATGTGAAGAAGTTCACGAGTCTTTCCGGTTTGTTGCGCATCAGAGTGAAGAGGCTCTTCCAGAACTTCCTTCTGGACGGATAAATCAAGCCCTGCCTTATCAGCGTCACCACAAGGCATTTCACCTCGAAAAGGTAAGGCATCTTGAAAGCCTTGGGGATCGGCCACGGCCTCATCGCGAGCAGGTGGGCCACCACTCTATCCAGGTAGTTGCCCATTTCATATAATGTCGAGTAAAGATTGATGAATTCCGCGACGATCTCCTTCATGGGCCTCGTGGGGACAAAGTTGATCAGGCCGGTCTGGTTGGAAAGGTGCTCGTAATCGCGGCAAATAAGCCTGCCCTCCCGGTCCATCCGCAACCACAGGTCGGTTCCGGGCCCGGCCTGAAGCAGCGTGATCAACATCTCGGGAACGTGATTGCGCTCTGCAAAGGCGATCAGCCTTTGGTCCGCGCCGGGCTTTTCGTTGTCAAAGCCGATGATGCAGCCCGCGATAACCTGGATACCAGCTTCGTTGACTTTTCGGCAGACCTCGCCCAGATCCTTGCCGACGTTCTGGTTCTTGCCGGTAAGCTTGAGGCTCTCCTCGTCCTGCGTCTCGATACCGAGGAAGATTTGGCAGAAATGACAGCGGCTCATCAGGTCCAGCACTTCCGGCTCGGAGGCCACGTTCACTGAGGCCTGGGTGTAGAACTCGAAAGGACGTCCCCGGGATTCGCTCCATGCGAGAAGTTCCTTCAGGAGGCGCCTGGCCCTTGCAACGTTGCCGATGAAGTTGTCGTCCACAAAGAACACGGCCCGCCGCCAGCCGAGGTCCCTGAGCACGTCCAATTCCGCGAGGACCTGTTCCGGCGTTTTCGTCCTGACGCGGTTACCCAGCATGAGCGTTATGTCGCAGAACTCGCATTTGAACGGGCAGCCGCGGGAGAATTGGACCCCCATGTCCACATACTGGTCAATATCCATGAGGTCGTATCTGGGGGCGGGGGATTTCTCCATGTCCGCCAGAGCGCTTGCCCTTATGATCTCGCCCGATACTCCCTTTTCCAGCTTCTCTATGACCTGGGACATGGTGGTTTCAGCTTCGCCCACAACCACGAGATCTGCACCGGCCTTGAGTGCGTCTTCGGGATAATGAAACGCCCACGGCCCGCCCACCACGACGGTCTTGCCCCTTCGTCCGCCTTCCTTTATGGACTCGATTATGCCCTTGTGCTGAACGGTCATCCCGGAGACCATCACGATGTCGTGTTTCTTCCAGTCGTCCTCGGACACCGTTTGGAACACCAGATCCACAAGTTTGGGCTTCCAGCCCGCGGGCAGAAGCGATGCAACGGTCAGCAATCCCAAAGGCGGAATGAGGGATTTTTTGCCGGATAGCTTCAACACGTTTTCGAAGGACCAGAACGTTTGAGGGTAACTTGGGTTTAACAATAGGACGTTCATGTGGGGTCCGGTCTCCCTTGGGAATCACTCGCGATACTTGGTCTGTCCCTGGGCTCTAACCGGTGTGCAGTCGAATCGGAGCGGTTCGCCGCGAGGCAATGGGCGGACCGGAAAGCAGAGTCCCGGTGGACGGTTACCATTCTTTGTCACGGACGATAGCTCAGAATGGTGCAAATTGCAAGGATGCCACAACGTTGACGGCAACCATTCGGTTATGACGGATGCCGAGAATTTTCCCCCATCTCGATTTGCGAAAGGATGGCGATGTTGGCCAAGATCTAGGTGGGGCAGGCATCAGAGACCGTCTCACTAACGAGGAGCAGGATCGAGATCGTGGCACGATCCTACGTCAGAGCGGTGATGAACTATAGGGCCGCTGCTATGCAGGCATTGCGGGACAGACAACAAACCTGCTGTAGGGGCGGGGTTTATCCCCGCCCGTTGTTCCAGGACCGATGAGACAGGCGGGGATAAACCCCGCCCTTACAGGACATCGTGCCACTGATGTGGCTCCTTTGGGAATTCTGAGACAGTTTCATCCTGCCTGCCCAAGACCGGCGGGCAAGATGCCCCCCCCACCAGGAGATCGCCATTACCGGACATTATTTCCGGCAATTACCCTAAGCCCAGGTTTCCATCACCCAACTCAAGCGAATGGTTGCCCCCCCCACAAAAGACCTTGATTTCCAATTACAGGTGACTAATGTCGGTACGAGTCTTCCCCGAGCTTCCCCCCCAGCACCTGGAGGACTCAAGGCCTCCGGGACTTGCGATGGGGTCCCGGAGGTTCGCATTTTGGGGGCATTATTTGGGAATGTTTCCGGGGGACAACTTTTCTGCAGAAAAGTTTTCCCCCGGCCCCCTTTCAAAAGACTCCCAACATATCAGCGGCTTCCGCTGGTCGCCGCTCTCTTGAAGGGTCACCGAGTGCCGAACAAGAGGTTTGGGAGGCGACTGACAGTATTCTCGTGCTCGCAAAATAATAGGGGCGGGGTTGGAACCCGCCCCTGCCTGAATCGGCGTTCGCGTCACTACAGAATCAATCTTGAATCGTTCTACTAGAACACGCCTTTGACCTTGCCGGTCTCCACATCCACGTCAATGCGGCGGAACGCGGGGTTGGATCCGGTGCCGGGCATCAGGGAGATGGCTCCCGCAACGGGCACCACAAAACCGGCACCCTTGTAGGTCAGAATGTCTCTCACCGGAAGGATCCAGCCCTTGGGCACACCTTTGATGTTCGGATCGTGGGAGAGGCTTAGGTGGGTCTTCACCATGCAAGTGCCAAGCTTTGCGGTCTCAGGATCGGCTTCCATCCTCTTGGCTTTGGCTTCGGCCTCCGCTGTGTATGTCACGCCGTCAGCGCCGTAGACCTCTTTCGCGATGAGTTCGATTCGCTCGCGGAGCGGTACTGACAGATCATAGAGCAACTTGAACTCGTTCTTTTCTTCGCACGCGTCAACGACTGCATCAGCAAACTCGAGTGCACCGTCGCCGCCCTTGAGCCAGTGCTCGGACACCGCGCAGCGGGCGCCTGCGGCTTCGGCCAGTCTTCTCACTGCTGCGATCTCGTCCTTGGTGTCCGTGTAGAAGGAGTTGATACAGACCACGGGATTGATACCGGCCTTCTTGACGGTCTCGATGTGCTTGATGAGGTTGGCGCAGCCTGCCTCGACCCAACCCACGTTTTCTCCTGCGTACTCTTTGGGCATGGGCAGACCGGGCCTGGGAACAGGTGCTCCACCGTGACACTTGAGAGCGCGGATTGTCGCGACCACCACGGCGCAGTTAGGCTTGAGGCCGGAGAAGCGGCACTTGAGGTTCCAGAACTTCTCGAAGCCGATGTCAGCGCCGAAACCGGACTCGGTCACGTGATAATCGCCGAGCTTCAGACCGACTCTGTCGGCTATGATCGAAGACTGGCCGATGGCGATGTTCGCGAAGGGACCGGCATGGACGAAGACCGGCTGGCCTTCAATGCTCTGGAGCAGGTTCGGGTTGAGGGCTTCGACCATCCATGCGGTCATGGCGCCGTCCACCTCGAGATCAGCCGTGGTTACGGGGCCGCCGTTCTTGTTGCTTGCCACTACGATGCGGCCCATGCGCTCGCGCATGTCCTTCAGGTCGGTGGAGACCGCGAGAATCGCCATGATCTCGGAGGAAACCGCGATGCCAAAGGTGGAACGCATCATGAACCCGTCCATCTTGCCGCCGAGACCAATTATAATGTTTCGCAGCGACTGGGCGCAGAAGTCCATGATCCAGCCGAATTCGACGTTTCTCGGGTCAATGTTCAGCCTGGGCTGGCCTCTTTTGGCCCATTCTTCGTCATCGTAATTGAATTCATGCTGCATCCGGGCCGTGAGTGCCACCATAGCCAGGTTGTGGGCGTTCATGATGGCGTTTATATCGCCGGTGAGCCCCAGAGAGAAAGGTGTCAGCGGAACGCACTGTGCTAAGCCGCCGCCTGCCGCGGATCCTTTGATGTTCATGGTGGGGCCGCCGGACGGCTGCCGGATTGCCGCGCACACGCTCTTCTTGCGTTTTCCCAGGCCTTCCACAAGACCCATGCTGCTGGTGGATTTGCCTTCACCAAGGGGCGTAGGCGTGATTGCCGTAACGTCAATGTACTTTCCGTCGGGCCTGCCGGCAAGGCGCTTGAGGACCTTCGCGAAGTCCACTTTCGCGACATAATGGCCGTGAGGCAGAAGTTCTTCTTTGGTCAACCCCAGCTCATCTTGGAGCTGATAGACTGTCTTCATGGTCTTTTCGGCTTCTTCGGCTATCTGCCAGTCAGCCATCTTGGTGGGGTCCAGAGCCATAGATACCTCCTGTGGGACTATTAAACGCGCAGGCTTTCCTGCTCTATCGTTTTGTGCAATGGATTTCGGCTTGGTAACGCCAGGCGAGAAATCACGTAATCTTACTCCTTACCCGGCGAAAAAGCAAGCAAAAACCCCCATCGGTCGCTGTGACGATCAACAAGGAATATCAGCTTGGGTTGTTTTTCAAGTGGGATACTAGATCGGAAAACCGTCCAATCCCCTACACGCACTTAAGCGTGCCTCCCGCACGGGAGTTTTTTCGGACGGTTCCCGGAGGCCCCGCGTCGCACGCGGGGTCGCAGAAAACCTTCCCAGGCAGCATTTTCGCCGGAAGAATCCCTTCCAACCGGCCGGACGGACCCTTCCCACGGGACTCAGGCAGAGCGCAGGAACGCAGCCGCATTCTTGAATACGGCCAATCCGTCTCCCTCATCGGGCAGCTGTTCCCTTGTCCACCTGGGATGCTGGGTCCGATGTACGAAACACTCCGGATGCGGCATCAGCCCGAAAACCCGCCCGGTGGGATCGCAGATCCCTGCAATGGACTGCTCCGCACCGTTCGGGTTGTAGGGGTACTGTGTAGTGGGTTCGTTGCGATCGGGCCATGCGTATCTGACTGCCGCCAGATGGGATTCAACAATGTTTATAGCCAGTTGCGGGGTCCGGCAGATGAGTTTACCCTCCCCGTGCCGCACCGGAAGATACATGCGTTCCAGCCCTTTCGTGAAAACACACGGCGAGTCCCCGTCCACAACCAGATAGACCCACCTGTCCTCGAAACGACCTTTATCGTTGGCAGTAAGGCTAACGTCCCTCCGCGAGTAATCGCCGTCCAGGGCCGGGAGCATCCCGAGCTTCACCAGCAACTGGAAACCATTACAGATCCCCAACACTAGGCCGCCTCCGGCCACGAACGACATGAGCCGCTCTATCAGGCGCTCATCGTTGACGCGGGAGTGGCGGATGCGGTTTGCGCACGCCTGAGCTGACCCCAGGTCGTCTCCGTCCAGGAATCCACCGGGGAACACAATTATTTGATAGTCGCGGGGGTCCACCTCACCCTGGGCGAGGAAATTGAGATGGACAAGGTCAATCCTATCGAAGCCTGCAAGCTCCAGCGCATGGCGAGTCTCAAGTTCGCAGTTTATGCCGTGGCCTGTGGGGACAAGCGCGGTGATCTTCATACTAGGGGCTGACTCCGCTCATAAATTCTCTCTCAGAAAAGCGGCTTCACTGATTCCACTGCCATATTCAGGTAATTTGTAGGGAAGATTCCGATGTAGAGCACACCCGCGACCGCGATCGTGAGGGCCAGCACCGTGCCTGGAGCGAACTGGATCTTTGCCGGTTCCGCTTCGGGCACTTCCATGTACATCTTCATCACAACCCGGAAGTAATAGAAGACCGACGCAGCGCTAGTGAGCACACCGATTATGACCAGCCAGATGTATCCGGTCTTGATTGCCGCGCTGAATATGGTGAATTTTCCTACGAACCCTGCCGTGGGCGGTATCCCCGCCAAAGAAAAAAGGAAGATTGCCATCACCACTGCCAGCAGGGGATGTGCGTTGGCCAAACCGCGGTAATCGTCAATACTCACGTTGGCCTCGCCCTTACGTCCGACAAGAGCGACTACGGCAAAGGCCCCAAGATTGGTGAGGGTGTACGCCAGCAGGTAATAGAGCATTCCGGCCGTGCCCATCTCCTTGCCGGCCACCATGCCGACCAGTATGTAGCCCGCGTGTGCAATACTGGAGTAAGCCAGCATACGTTTGATGTTGTTCTGCACGAGAGCCGCCAGGTTGCCCAATATCATGGTGAGGGCCGCAAGGATCCAGAGGATCTGCACCCAGCTAACCTGCAAAGCGGGCAAAGCCTCGAAGAAGACTCTGGCGAAAGCTGCAAAAGCCGCTGCCTTGACACCAACCGACATGAACCCCGTGATCGGCGACGGAGCGCCCTCGTAAACGTCCGGGGTCCACATGTGGAACGGCACCGCGGCGACCTTGAATCCGAACCCGACGAGCAGCAAACCCATGCCTATCACTGCCATGGGCCCCCAGGAACCTGCCTGAAAGTACTTCAGGACAGCGGGCAAGCTCAGCGATCCAGCGGCTCCGAACAGAAGGGCCGCTCCATAGAGGAACAGGCCGCTGGAGAACGCTCCCAGCAGGAGATACTTCAGGGCCGCCTCTCCGGACTTTGCGTTCCCGGGAAGAATCCCGCACAGCACGTAAATGGAAATGGAAAGAGTCTCCAGGCCCACAAAGATAACCAGGATGTGATTGCCGGAAACCATGAACATCATGCCTGCCGCGGAGAACAACAGCAGTACGAAGTACTCGTAGAGATCCATGCCCTCGTCGGCCAGGTAGCGGATGGACGTGAGAATCGTCAATCCCGTGGCGATCAAGATGACCACGTTGAAGAACCACGAATAGGCATCCAGGGCCACCAGCCCTGAAAAAGCAGGTTTGTTCAGCGCTCTCAGGGGCGAGTTGACAGCGAGGGCAGCCAGGACTCCCGCCAGGCTTATCAGAGCCCCCAGGGTTGCAGCGCCCTTGCGCACGAAAAGACCCGCAAGCATCACCACCAGACCGGCCAGGCAAAGGATCAGCGCCGGTGAAATGCCGCCAAGATTGATCTCGGGTATCTGAATCATCCCGATTGCTCCTCATCCTGATGACGAGTGATCAGCGATACTGGACCGCCGTGGAGTTCAGCACCACACGCGTGGAATCCGCGGCGGATTGCTTCTTGACCTTTTCCATGTCCAGCACCGCGGCTCGTTTCTTTTCCACCTGCTGGATGAAGTTCTTCACCGAAGGCTCCATCGGTCCCAGGAACGTGTTGGGGTACACGCCGATCCACACCACAAAGATAAGAATCGGCATCAGCACAACAACTTCACGGGCGCACAGGTCTTTCAGCCCCAGGTTCTTGGGATTCGTAACCTGCCCGAACATGACACGCTGGAACATCCAGAGCATGTAAACCGCTGCGAAGATTACCCCCGTCGCGGAAATTATCGCGTACCAGCGGAACGACTCGACTTTGAACGCTCCGAGCAGGATGAGGAACTCGCCCACGAATCCGTTCAATCCCGGCAATCCTATGGACGAGAGTGTGAAGATCATGAAAAAGACGGCAAACACGGGCATCACCTTCGAGAGGCCGCCGAATTCCTCGATGAGCCGGGTGTGGCGGCGCTCGTAGATCATACCCACGATGAGAAAGAGTGCGCCGGTACTAAGCCCATGATTGACCATCTGGAGTATGCTGCCCTCAAGCCCCTGGACCGACATCGCGAACATACCCAGCATCACGAATCCAAGGTGACTTACGCTGGAAAATGCCACGAGCCTCTTCACGTCCGACTGCACCATCGCGACCCAGGCCCCGTACAATATGCCGATCACGCTCAGGAGCCCGATCCACCAAGCAGCATCCATTGCAGCATTGGGGAACAAGGGAATCGCAAACCTGATGAATCCGTAGGTCCCCATCTTGAGAAGCACAGCGGCCAGCACAACACTCCCGACGGTGGGCGCCTCGGTGTGTGCGTCGGGGAGCCACGTATGGAACGGGAACATGGGCACCTTGATTGCAAAGGCGAGGAAAAACGCCAGGAACATCCAGAACTGGGCGTAGAGCGGGACCGGGAAGTCATATAGCTTCAAGAGGTCGAAGGTGTATACGCCCGTCGCCTGGCCCGCAATGAAATAGAGCGCCAAAATGGCGACCAGCATCAGCAGGCTGCCGACTATTGTGTAGAGCACGAACTTGATCGCAGCGTAGAGCTTTCGAGCCGGGTTACCCCACACGCCTATGAGCAGGTACATGGGGATGAGCATGATTTCCCAAAAAACGTAGAAAAGGAACAGATCCAGCGCTACAAAAACTCCGATCATCCCCGTCTGGAGGAAAAGCAGGCAGATGAGGAACTCCTTTACCCGATGGGTGATGTCCTTCCACGAGGCCAGTACGACAATGGGCCCCAGCAACGTGGTGAGCAGGACAAGGAACAGGCTTATGCCGTCAATTCCCATCTTGTATGAGATACCCCATTCCCGGACCCAGACGTGGTTCTCCATGAGCTGCATGGCAGCGGTGGAAGAATCGAAAAGTCCGTAGACAAAGAGGCTCCCCAAGAAATCCGCCAACATGCAGACGAGTGTGACGCCACGCATAAGACCCTGGGATTCCCTGTTGAGGAACAGCAGGATCACCACGCCCGCCAGAGGCACAAATGTTAGAAAACTCAACCAGGGGAAGGAAACATTCTCCATGAACGCCGTTCCTCCGTGTTCTATCTCAAGACGAGATAACCGATAACCGCCAAGGCGCCGACGAGGATCGAAAGCGCGTAGTCTTTGACCAGACCGCTCTCGAGAAGCCTCAAGGCGCTGCCCCAACTGCGGACAACCGCGGCCGTTCCGTTTACGATGCCGTCAATGATTGCATCGTCAAAGGCTCTCCAGAGGAACCGGGAGAACCTGACGATGGAATTGACGAACATCGTGTCGTAAAGCTCGTCCATCCAGTACTTGTTGTAAACCAGCCGATGCAGTCCCGGGAGCCGCTTGATCACGCGGTCCGGTGCAGCGGGATCGGTGACATACATCCACCGTGCAAACAGAAGACCTACCACCGCTATGGCCAGGGAAGTCCCCATCAGGACCAACTCCAGCGTCAGTGAGTGGTGGGCCCCGTGGTGGGCCGCCTTGTCAATTATGGCTTTGGCCGGAGCGAAAACAGGCCCGAGGAAGTCCCCGAACACGTGCCAGCCCTGGAGGATCGGGATGCCCACCGAGCCGCCGATCAGGGACAGAAAGGCCAGGATCATAAGCGGGACAGTGATCAGCGGAGGCGATTCGTGCAGATGATGGGCCGCGTGCTCGTCCACCCGTGATTTTCCGTAGAAGGTCATGAAAACCGACCGGAACATGTAGAAGGAAGTCATTATCGCGGCCAAGGCCCCGACTATCCAGAAGCCCATGTTACGCTCGAAGGAATAAAACAGTATCTCGTCCTTACTGAAGAAACCCGCGAAGGGGAAAATTCCCGCGATGGCCAGGGTTCCGAACAGATATGTCGCGTGAGTGTACGGCAGGTGCTTTCTCAGATCACCCATCTTCCTCATGTCCAACTCACCGGACATGGCGTGCATCACGCTCCCCGCTGCGAGGAAGAGCAGGGCCTTGAAGAAGGCATGGGTCATGAGGTGGAAGATCCCCGAGGCAAAGGCCCCCACACCACATGCCATGAACATGTAGCCGAGCTGACTGATGGTGGAGTACGCCAGTACCCGCTTAATGTCGAACTGGGTCATGCCTATGGTTGCTGCGTAGAATGCCGTGGCGCCGCCGATGATTGCCACCACCGTGAGAGACAAGGGCGCCAGGGCAAACAAGACGCTGCACCGGGACACCATGTACACACCGGCAGTAACCATTGTGGCGGCATGGATCAAGGCGCTGACCGGCGTAGGACCTTCCATCGCGTCCGGGAGCCACGTGTACAGCGGAATCTGTGCGGACTTGCCCGTCGCTCCAAGGAACAGCAACAAGGTGATGACAGTCACCATTGTCCCGCCGTAAGCCAGCTTCTCAGGAGCTGTCGCGAACACGTCGCTATAGTTGAAGGTCCCGAACGTCAGGAAGATCAGGAACGTGCCCAGCAGGAAGCCGAAGTCCCCTACCCTGTTGACCACGAAGGCCTTCTTCCCGGCATCGGAAGCGGATCTCTTCTCGTAATAGTAGCCTATGAGCAGATAGGAGCACAGCCCCACACCTTCCCAGCCCACAAACATCAGCAGGAAGTTGTTGGCGCACACCAGAATCAGCATGTTGAAGACGAAGAGGTTAAGGTAGCAGAAGAACCGGCGAAATCCTAACTCTCCGTGCATGTACCCGATGGAGTAGATGTGGATGATGCAGCCGACGCCGCTCACCACCAGCATCATCACCATGCTGAGAGGGTCCACCAGGAAGCCTATGGGAATATTGGCATCACCGGAGAGCATCCACGTGTAGACGATCTTCTGAACCGACCGGGAGCCGGGAGCCATACCCAGAAGCTCGATGAAGATCAGCACTGCCAACACGAAAGACGCGCCTACGGATCCGGCACCAATCCACCCAATGGCCTTTTCGGAGAAATTCTTTCCGATGAGACCGTTGATAAGGAATCCCATGAGAGGAAAGACCGGTATCAACCAGACCAGATCAATCATTCCAGGCTCCCTGTTAAGAGGTTTGAGGTCATGGCTTTCGGTTACCCCGTTGAATCGTTAGCAAGCCGCTGCCTCTTACCACTTCATGAGGTTCACGTCGTTGACGTTCACTGTGCCCCGCTGCCTGAACACGGCCACGGCTATGGCCAATCCTACGGCCACTTCCGCTGCCGCGACCACCATGATGAACAGCACGAAGATCTGGCCCTCCACAGCGTTCAGGTAACGCGCCAAGGCTATGAACGTCAGGTTGACGGCATTCAGCATCAGTTCCAGGGACATGAGGATAATGATGAGGTTTCGTCGAAACATCACCCCCAGGATCCCGAGCGTGAACAGTGCCGCGGACAGGAATAAATAGTGTTGCAAAGTGACCATTTCCGTTGTTCCCAGGACGATTATGAGCGTCTAAAGATCAACCCTGCGGAGTTCTTGATCTCTTTCGGGCCAGAATCACCGCGCCGATCATGGCTGACAGGAGCAGCACCGAAGTGATCTCGAACGGGAGCAGGTAAGTCGTGAAAAGCTCGTTTGCCACGATCTCGGTATTGGACAGTCCCGCGTACCGATCCGGAGTCACTGCCGGCGCAACCTTCGGCGCGACGGCCACGATCACCGACCCCACAAGGGCCAGCAATCCCAAGGCCATCAATATGCCTATCCAGAGCCGTGCAGGAAGTGCCTCCACCGGCAGCCGAACCTGATCGAGGTTCAGGAGCATGATCACAAACAGGAATAGCACCATCACAGCGCCTGCATAGACGATGACCTGGACCATGGCGACGAATTCGGCCCGCAAAAGCACAAAGAGACCGGCGAGCCCCAACATCGTCATGATCATGAACAGGACGTTGTGGATCGGTCTGCGGAGTAGTACCACGCAACAGGCGGAAATCAATGTGATGGCGCCCAGCACGTAGAAGAGCACTGCTTCCATGGATTCTCCAGAACCTCCATATTCGAACGGCAGACCCCTCAAGGCCATTCTGCCGCCCATACATTGTCGCCGGACTAGAAAAACTACCTACCTCTGAATCAACCGGCCTTCTTCTGAGACTCGTACCTGGGAACCGGCGGCTCCAGCAGAGTCTCCTTGTCCAGGATAAGGTCCTGACGACTGTACTCGGACAACTCGTAGGCCGTGGTCATTTCAATGGCCTGTTTGGGACACACCTCGACGCAGAAACCACAGAAGATGCACCTGCCAAGGTCTATTTCGTACTTTTCCGGATACTTCCTGTTGTCGGGCTCGGCCGCGGCCTCTATTTTTATACACTCCGCGGGGCAGACCGTCGCGCAGAGCATACACGCCACGCACTTGATCTTTCCGGATTCGTGTTTCGTCAGAAGGTGCCGGCCGCGCCACCTGGGGGCCACGTCCCACTTTTCCTCGGGATACTTAAGAGTGATCTTCTTGGAAAAGAAGTACTTGAGCGTAAGCTTTAGACCCTGCAACAACGGGAGAATCATCTTATTGCGACCTCACGGGAATGTCGGGCCTGGCCCGTTGAGTTCCTGCGATCTTCAGGTGAAAGCTTTCTGCGAACCCTTGCCTGCGCCGGAAGCCTCACCTGCCGTACTGCAAAATCAGCGTGTAAACGAAGGCCGTCGCCATCACGTTGAAAATACCGGCAGGCAGAAGCACCTTCCACCCGAAGGTCATCACCCGGTCATAGCGAAGCCTCGGATAAGTTCCACGTATCCAGACGAACAAGAACACGAAGAAGAAAGTCTTGCCGAGGAACCACACTATTGGCGGCAGTATCGGCCCCTGCCAGCCCCCGAAAAACAGCGTGGTCATCAACATGCTCAAGAAGAGCAGGTGCGCATATTCGCCCAGGTAGAATAGACCGAACTTCATCGAGCTGTACTCGGTCTGATATCCGGCCACGAGTTCGTTTTCGCACTCGAGGAGATCAAAGGGGGTCCTTGCGATCTCGGCGCTCCCGGCTATCAGAAACAGCAAGAAGCCCAAAGGTTGGCGAAAAACGTACCACTTCCACACGGCATCCTGGTTCTGGACTATGTCCACCAGGCTCAATGAACCCGCCAGGAGCAGAACACCCACCACAGAGAGACTTAGTCCCAGCTCGTAGCTTATCATCTGGGCGCCGGCTCGGACCGAGCCCAACAGAGAATACTTGTTGTTGGAGGCCCACCCGCACAGTATGACGCCGTAAACCCCAAGCGATGAGATCCCGAAAATGTACAGTATCCCCACGTTCAGGTCCGAGATCACTCCGGTGCTCAGATCGAACCGCTGGGCCATTGGCCCCAGGATCACTTCCAGACCGAGACCCTTTGCGAACGGTATGACGGCGAACGGGACCAGGGCGCAGGTCACCACAATCAAGGGCGCCACGACGTATATCATCCTGTTGGCTTTTTCAACTATGAGCTCTTCTTTGAGCAACAGCTTTGCGCCGTCGGCCAAGGGCTGGAGCAATCCCCACGGACCAACCCGATTGGGTCCGATCCTAACCTGGATCCAACCGAGAACCTTGCGCTCCAAAAGCGTCAGATACGCCACGAAGGTCAGGACTGCCACGATGACCAACAAGACCTTTATGACTAGAACAATTACCGGGAGAGCGGATTCCATAGGCTCAACCTCTCGGGTTTCTATGCCTTCTCGATTCTTACCTTGATCACGGGCTTGTCCCACCGGGTCAGCCCATTGAGCTTCAAAGCCGGGAAATGATACGGGACTATGATCGAGCCCTCTATGGCTCGCCAAGACCTCTTGACCCCCGCCTTCACCGAAGTACCGTCGGCAGCGGTTATCTTTACCAGATCGCCTTCTTTCAGGCCTAAAGCCTTCAGATCTCGGGGATGGATTTCCACGAGCCCTTCAGGGCTGACCTCCGTGAGGGAAAAGCTCCACTGTGAAAATGATCCGGAATGGAACTTCAGCACCGACGGGACAAGATAGACGGGCATCCCTTCTTCCAGCGGGCGTTTCAGAGGCGACGCGGACTGCAGATGCGCCTGGCCTCCGGGAAAGCCGCCCTCGTAGAGAAGCTCCTTGCCTGGGTCCTCGGGATCAACGCACGGCCATGCGATCCCGTACTTGTCCAAACGGCCGTACGTGATGCCCTTATACACGTCCACAAGACCGGATATCTCGTCCATGACCTGCTCAGGGCCGGCATAAGTCATCGAAGGCTCGCCCATTACCGCGGCAAGCGCCGTAAAGATCTCCATGTCAGTCTTGGTGCCTGGCATCTTGTGGCAGGATCGCAGCCTTTGGATCCT
>Ga0172371_10004383_pt1 | contig 21415 bp, 17 predicted proteins | sample Lak12m_FD_114543 | JGI IMG/M metagenome (GOLD analysis project Ga0172371, IMG submission 114543) | Freshwater microbial communities from Kabuno Bay, South-Kivu, Congo - kab_022012_12m | ecosystem: Environmental > Aquatic > Freshwater > Lake | place: Democratic Republic of the Congo: South-Kivu... | reverse complement strand
CTGCTCGAGCGCGTCGGGCTCTCCGACCGCGCCGACTACTTCCCCAGCCAGATCTCCGGCGGCCAGAAGCAGCGCGTGGCGATCGCCCGGGCGATGGCCATGGACCCCGAGCTGATGCTCTTCGACGAGCCGACCAGCGCCCTCGACCCGGAGCTCATCGGCGAGGTCCTCAACGTGATGAAGGGCCTCGCCCAGGACGGCATGACGATGATCGTCGTCACCCACGAGATGAGCTTCGCCCGCGACGTCGCCGACCGGGTGATCTTCATTGATGAGGGCCTCTTCCTGGAAGACGAGCAACCGGACACGCTCTTCTACCATCCCCAGCACGAGCGCACGCGCCAGTTCCTGCGCCACATCCTGCCTGGAAGAGATCAGGAGCGGCTGGAGGATGAGACGGCGGGGCGGGAGCTGCCGGAGTGAACCGGGGCATGGGACGGCGGGTGGCCCTCCGCGGAGGGCCACCCGCCGTCTTCTCTTCTCAGGTGCCGTGCTGAGCGACGACGCGCGTGGCGCAGGTACTCGACCATCCGACGGCCACGGCAGTGTACCGGGCGTCGAACTCGAGCGCCTCGCCGAGGCGCACCGGGGGGTCGGCGTCGGTGACGTCGACCACCGTGTGATCTGAGCTGGCGCCGACCAGCGTGACGCCCCGTCGCGTCGGCTTCAGGAAGCGCACGCTGAGGTCGATCTCGCCCATGGCCAGGATCGCCCGGCGGCGTACTCCCAGGTCGGGCCACTCGTTGAGGCGCAGGAACGCATCGGGACCGATCTCGCCGTCCGGCGCCGAGGGCTTGTCTTTGACCTCGATCACCTCAGCGTACGCCTTGAACGTGTCGGTGTACGGCGCCGGCAGCGGCGCCTCGCTGATCTCGTCGGTGCCGAAGAGGACGCCCTCTCCGATCCGCAGCTGGCTGAAGCGTGGCGGCAGCTCGCCGCTTTCGATGAAGCGCAGGTTGTTCGTATGGCCACCGCTCACGACGCGGAACCGCCGGCCGAGCCGCTTCTCGAGATCCTCGACCACGGCGACGAAGTCGCGCATGTTCTCGGGTGTGGGTAGTACGCCACAGAGGCAGTTGAGGCTGCTTGCCACGCCGGCCAGGTCGAGACCCGGCAGGTCCTCAGCCAGACGGCAGAGGTCGAGGGCGTCCTCGGGCATGACGCCCTCGCGACGGTCGCCGGATTCGATGATGATGAGGACGGAGTGCGTGACGCCCCGGCGGACGGCGGCGGCGGAGAGAGCCCGCAGCGTGTCCGCCTCGGAGTTCAGGCTGCACTGCGTGAGGTCGACGACGTCGTCGACCTCGCTGAGTGCCGGCAGGCGCAGCAGCAGCACATCGCAGTCGATGCCGAGCGTGCGGAAGCGGCGGACATTGTCGAGCCGGGACTCGGCGATGGTCGTCACCCCGCCGGCAAGGACGGCGCGCACGATCTCCGGCTCGCCGCAGACGCACTTGGTGACAGCGGCGACCTCGATGCCGTGCGGTGCGCAGAGCTCCACGATGGCGCGCGCATTGGCGCTGATCTTCCCGGTGTCGGCGACGATCCTCATGCGCGCCGTACCTTACACGGCCGATCGGGTCCGGCGCATCCCGAGGTGGTGGGCGTGGGCAGGGCGCCGGCAGTAGTAGTGTCGCGAGCATCCGGTCGGCCGTGGTCGGGAGCGTGTCGATGCGGCTCGGCGCTCGGGGTCGGCTGACCATGCACCGTTTCAGTCAGCCGGCTGTATGATCCCAGAGACCGGGAACGATCCCGCCGCCGGTCGCCGCCGCGGCGCGATTCATCGATGAGGGGGTGGAGTCCTTGAAGCGGAACCTTCAGGCCGGCGCACGACGCAACGCCGGCCTCCGCCTGGCGGTCTTTTCGGAGACCGATCTCGATGACATCCACCTCGGCACGCTCGAAGTGCTCGAGCGCACCGGCGTCAGTGTGGAGCACGACGAAGCCCTCGACATCTTCGCCGACGGCGGCTGCCGTGTGGACCGCGATCGAGGCGTCGTCAGGATACCGGCCCACATCGTGGAAGACGCGATCCGCTCGGCGCCGTCGAAGGTCGTCCTGTGCGGGCGCGAGCCCGAGTACGACGTGGTACTCGAGTCGGGGCGGGTGGCGTTCACCAACTTCAGCGAGGGGGTCCAGGTCGTCGATCAGGAGACCGGTGAGCTGCGACCATCGACCAGGAAGGACGTCGCCGACCTCGCTCGTGTCAACGACTACCTGAGCGAGTTCTCGACCTACGAGATGGCGGTCAGCGCCCGCGACGTGCCCGAGGCGACCATGGCCATCCACAACGCCGAGGCGGCCCTGCCCAACACTCGCAAGTGCGTCGGCACCGGTGCCCTGTCGACGCTCGAGGCGGAAGCCATCATCGACCTGGGGGCAGCCATCGCCGGTGGCCGTGAGGCGCTGCGCGAACGGCCGATCGTCTACCTCGGGGTGTGCCCCGTGAGTCCCTTGAAGCTGCCGCGTGACGTCACCGAGGTCATCATCTCGGCTTCACGAGCGGGCCTGCCGGACAACATCCTCTCCATGGCTATGGCCGGTGCCTCGTCGCCGGTCACGCTCGCCGGTACGCTGGTGACGCATAATGCCGAGGTGCTGGCCGGCATCACCCTGGCCCAGCTCACCGAGCGCGGCTCGCCGTGCATCTACGGCTCCTCGACCACGGCCATCGATCTGCGTCTGGCGGCAGCCTCCGTCGGCTCGCCCGAGCTGGGGCTCATCAGCGCCGCGGTGGCGGAGATGGCCCACCGCTACGACCTTCCGAGCTTCGTGGCGGGGTTGTAGGCGGACAGCAAGCTCAGTGACGTGCAGACCGGTCACGAGAAGACCCTCACCGGCCTCATGGCGGCGTTGGCAGGTGCCAACCTGATCTACGGGGCGGGGATGACCGAGTCCGGCGTCACCTTCGATGCGGCGCAGTTCGTGCTCGACAACGAGCTGGCGGCGATGGTCAGACACACGGTGGCCGGCATCCCGGTCACCGACGAGACACTGGCCGTCGACGACATCCACGCGGTGGGCTCCTTCAGTGACTTCCTCTCGCTCGACGCGACGATGCGGCGCATGCGTTCGCAGAGCCAGCCGACGCTCATGGACCGCCGCGTGCGCGAGGAGTGGCAGGGCACCGGCGGACACGACGCCTACGCTCGGGCGCGGGTCAGGGCACGAGAGATCCTCGCCGAGCACCGACCGGAGCCGCTGCCCGACGATGTGCTGGCCCAGATGCGGCGGGTCGTCGAGGAGGCCGATCGTACCGTGGGGGTGCGCTGAGGAGCGGCGCCTGTCGCAAAGCTGCGCACGGGAAACCGGTCAATCTGCATCGAGTGCCTTTACAGCCCCGTGCCCGGGGACTAGGTTCGAGACGCTTTCGAGTCCCTGGAGGATCGTCATGAAGAGGAACCCGCAGGCCGGTGCCGTGCGGAACAGCGGCCTCAGATTCGAGGTCCTGAGCGAGACCGATCTCGATGATGTCCATCTGGCGACGCTCGAAGTGCTCGAGCGTACCGGTGTGTTCGTCGAAGACGATGAGCCGCTCGACGTCTACGCCGACGGCGGCTGCCGGGTCGACCGCGAGCGGCGGGTGGTGCAGATCCCGCCCCACATCGTCGAAGACGCGATCCGCTCGGCGCCGCCGATGAACTACCAGTGTGGACGCGATCCGCGACACGACTTCGTCCTCGAGGCGGGCCGGGTCGCGTTCTGCAACTTCGATGAGGGCATCAAGATCCTCGACCCGTTCAGTGGCGAGCACCGCGACCCGACCATCGAGGACGTGCGACGCATCGCGCGTCTGGTCGATGCGCTCGACGGCATGGCCACCTATGAGTCCGCCGTCGGTGCCCACGACGTGCCGGGAGAGACGGCGCCGATCCATCAGGCGGAGGCCGGCCTTCTGAACACCGGCAAGAGCGTGGGGACCGAGGCGGTGAGCGCGTTCCACGTCCGCCGGATCGCCGAGATGGCCGAGTTGATCGTCGGCGGCGCCGACGAGCTCCGTGAGCGGCCCATCGTCGGCTTCGGGGTCTGTCCGGTCAGCCCGCTGCAGCTGCCCCGCGACGCCACCGAGGTGATCATCGAGACGGCGCGCCGCGGGCTGCCGGACACGGTGCTCTCCATGGCGATGGCCGCGGCCTCGGCGCCGGTCACGCTCGCCGGTACCCTCGTGATCCACAATGCTGAGGTGCTCGCGGGGATCACGCTCGCGCAACTCACCGAGCGCGGCGTGCCGGTGACCTACGGCTCGTCGACCACGGCCATCGATCTGCGGCTGGCCGCCGCGTCGGTCGGTTCGCCGGAGCTGGCGCTCATCAGTGCCGCCTGTGTGCAGCTGTCGCGACGGTACATGCTCCCCAGCTTCGTGGCCGGGACCTAGGCAGACAGCAAGCTCGGCGACGTGCAGGCCGGTCACGAGAAGACCCTCACCGCCCTCCTCCCAGCGCTGGCAGGCGCCAACCTGATCTACGGGGCGGGGATGACCGAGTCGGGCGTCACCTTCGATGCGGCGCAGCTGGTCATCGACGACGAGATCGCGAAGATGATCATGCACGTGGTGAACGGCGTGCCGGTGAACGACGAGACTCTCGCCGTCGACGACATCCATGCCGTGGGGCCGTTCAGCGACTTCCTGTCGCTCGAGGCCACGATGCGGCACATGCGCGAACAGAGTCAGCCGCACCTTTTCGACCGCCGCGTGCGCGAGGACTGGCAGGCCGCGGGCGCGGTCGATGCTTACGAAAGCGCGCGGCTCAGGGCCTGCGAGATCATCGAGGGGCACAAGCCCGAGCCGATCGACGCCGATGTGGCGGCCGCCATGCGCCGTGTCGTCGAGGCGGCCGACCAAGAGGCCGGGGTCGACTGAGCGTCCCGGCCGCCGCCGGGACGCTCGCTGCGGCCGCGTGGGCGGCTCGTCACGGCGCGGTGATACCGGCCGCGGCCGTGACGTAGGATGCGTGACATCAGACCGCTGAGGCCGTGAGCCCGCCTCGCTCCGGCGCGGATCGGATGGGTCCCACATGGTCTTTGTCACAGCGAACGGAACCTTGGTACACGTCTCCCGGACGCGCGGGCCCGGCAGTTGAGCGCCGATCGCTTCGTGGGGGAGCTGGTGCGTGCGATCGGGCGCGAGAGGGTGCTCACGGCTGTGGAGGATCTCGCGTGCTACGCCTACGACGCCACCCCGGCCGCGCCGCGCATCTACCCGGCGGCCGTCGTCTTCCCGGCGTGCACCGACGAGGTCGCCGCGGTCATCCGGGCGGCCGCGGCCCACCGGACTCCAGTCGTGGCGCGTGGCGCCGGCACCAGCCTGAGTGGCGGAGCGCTGCCGGTCGACGGCGCGGTGGTCCTGTCGCTGGCCGGCATGGACGCGATCCTCGATCTGGACGCCGAGAACATGGTGGCGGTGGTGCAGCCGGGTCTGGTGGTGGCCGATCTGGTCGCGGCGGCCGAACGGGTCGGACTGCTCTACCCGCCCGACCCGGCCTCGCTGGCCATGGCGACGATGGGCGGCAGCGTGGCCGAATGCGCCGGTGGACTGCGTGGACTCAAGTACGGAGTCACCAGGGACTACGTGATCGGCCTCGAGGTGGTGCTGGCCGATGGGTCGGTGGCGCGGTTCGGCGGCAGGACGGTCAAGAACGTCTCCGGCTACGACATGATCCGCCTCTTCGTCGGCTCGGAGGGCACGCTCGGCGTCGTCACCGAGATAACCGTCAGGCTCGTCCCCCTGCCGCCGGCCCGGCGGACCTTGCTTGTGAGCTTCGAAGCACTCGCCGCGGCCGGTCGCGCCGTCGCCGGGATCATCGCCGGCAAGGTCGTCCCGGCGACCATGGAGTTGATGGACAGGGTCGCCATCGAGGTGGTCGAGAGCTTCACCCACGCCGGTCTGCCGCTGTCGGCCGCCGCGATCCTCCTGATCGAGCTCGATGGTCTGCCCGAGGTGGTGGCACACGAGGCGATCGTCGTCGAGCAGGTGTGCCGCGCCGAGGGCGGCGCCGTGCGCGTGGCCGTCGATGATGAGGAGCGTGACCGCCTCTGGGCGGCGCGCCGCGGCGCCTTTGGCGCGCTCGCCCGTCACAGCCCCACGACCATCGTCGAGGATGCCACCGTGCCGCGCAGCCGCGTCCCGGACATGATCGCGGCCCTCCAGCAGATCGCTCGCCGGCACGGCATCACGATCGCCACGATGGGCCACGCGGGAGACGGGAACCTGCATCCGACCATCCTCACCGACGAGCGCGACGCCGATGAGATGAGGCGGGTCCACGCCGCCGTCGACGAGGTGTTCGCCGCCGCCGTGTCACTCGGTGGCACGCTCAGCGGCGAGCATGGCATCGGTACTGAGAAGAAGCCCTACCTGACTCGGGAGTTCGGTGCCGCGTCCATGGCCGCCATGCGCGCCGTCAAGCGGGCGCTGGACCCGCAGGGCATCCTGAATCCCGGCAAGCTCATCGATGTGCAGACGGCAGCCGGGCAGACCGGTGCGGAGTCCCGGGAGTGAGGCGCGCGGACGGTGACGGGATCGCGCGCGACGGAACGGAGCCCCGCGTGACGCACACCGGCGAGCGGCGGGTCGGTCCGGATGGATCGTGGCTCGGGAGGGAAGCTGTGCGACGGCACGATGACCTCGGAGCTCTCCGCGAGGACATCCGGCGCTGCCTGCGCTGTGGAGCCTGTCAGGCGGTCTGCCCCGTCTACCGCGAGGAGCGCCGTGAGGAGTCGGTGGCGCGCGGCAGGATCCGGTTGGCGCTGGAACTGCTCGAGGGCGGGCTCGATCCGACGGAGGAGATGGTCCGCCGCTTCGATGCGTGTACGTCGTGCGGGCGCTGCGCGGCGGAGTGTCCCGCCGGGGTGCGTGCCGACGAGGTCATCTTGGCCGCCCGGGCCGAGCTGGTGCGCCGCAGGGGCGTGCCGTGGGTCCGGCGGGCCGTCTTCTCCGGCCTCAAGGCGCGGCGGCTGTTCGGCGCCGGGCTGCGACTGGCGGCCCGGACGCAGGACGTTGTGCTGCGGCATGTGGACGGCCGTCCCGACCTGCGCCGCGCCCGTCTGCCGGTCGGACTCGATGCGCGGCGCGTGGTGGCGCCGCTCGCCCGCGTGCCGCTGCACGAGCGGGTGGCGACGGACCGCGGGCTGCGCGGCCGCCCGGACACGAGCGTCTCTTCTGCCCGCCTCCCCCTCCGCGCGCTCTTCTTCCCGGGCTGCCTCATCAGCTACGTCTATCCCGAGATCGGGGAGGCTCTGGTGCGGGTCCTGGCCGCTCACGGGATAGAGGCGGTGGTACCGGCAGAGCAGCAGTGCTGCGGCCTGCCGGCGCTGGTATACGGTGACGTGGAGACGGCTCGCGAGATCGCCCGCGAGCAGGTCGCGCGGCTCCTGGACGTGCCCGCCGATGTGATCGTCACCGCCTGTGCCACGTGTGGCATCTCGCTCAAGCGCACCTTCGCCGAGCTGCTGGCCGACGATCGACAACTGGGGGCACCGGCGGCGGAGCTGGCCCGGCGCACCGTCGACGTCACCGAGCTTCTGAGCGAGCGTGTCGAGCAGATACCGCCGCCGGGGCGCATCGAGGCCCGCGTCACCTACCACGACCCCTGCCATCTTCTCCGCGGCCAGGGGGTCGGTCGCCAGCCACGCGATCTGATCCGCGCGGTGATTGGCGTAGAGCTGGTGGAGATGGCCGCTCCCGGTACGTGCTGCGGCGGGGCGGGCTCGTTCTCGCTGACGCACCCCGACCTGTCGCTGGCCATAGGCGCGCGGAAGGCCGAGGACATCCTCGCCGCCGGCGTCGACCTGGTGACGACCGATTGCCCCGGCTGCGTGATGCAGCTCAGCGACAGTCTTTATCGGCACGGATCGGCGCTGCCGGTGCTGCACGTGGTGCAGCTGCTCGACAGGGCGTACCGTGCTCCCGATGGGCCCGGCGGACCGGACGAGGATCAGCGCGCGGACGATGGTGCCGGGACGGCCGGGGTATGGCGGCCGGCGGGTGACCGTGTAGCATGAGACATCCGCCCGGGTGGGTGAAAGAAGGGGCATGGCAGACAGGCAGTCGCGCTCGTCGTCGGCGCTGCCGGTCGCCGGGTCAGGAGGTCGACATGAGACGCACTCCGCAGGCCGGCACGCAGCGTAACGCCGGCCTGAGCTTCAGCGTCCTGGCGCCCGACGAGGTGCGGGACATCCACCTGGCGACGCTCGAGGTCCTCGAGCGCACCGGCGTGTTTGTAGAAGGCGAGGAGGCGCTCGCCATCTTCTCCGACGGTGGCGCCCGCGTCGATCGTTCCACCGGCAGCGTCCACATCCCGGCGCACCTCGTCGAGGACGCCATACGCTCGGCGCCGCCCAAGGTGGTGCTCTGCGGCCGCGATCCGGCCAACGACATCGTCCTGGAGGCCGGACGGGTCGGCTTCACCAACTTCGGTGAGGGCACGCAGGTCATCGATCTGCAGACCGGTGAGCTGCGCGCTTCGACCAAGGCGGATGTGGGCGACAGCGCCAGGCTGGTCGACGCGCTGCCGGAGCTCGATGTCTACGAGCGCGCCGTGGCCGCCCACGATGTGCCCCAGGACTCGGCACCGCTGCATCAGGCCGAGATGTGGTTCACCAACACCGCCAAGCACGGCTTCATGGGCTCGCAGGACGGTCACATCTCAAAGAAACTCTTCGCCATGGCGGCGGCCATCGCCGGCGGCGAGGGGGCCCTGCGCGCCCGCCCGCTCATCAGCTGGATCACCTGTCCGGTGAGCCCCCTGAAGCTGGTCCGCGAGAGCTGCGAGATCATCGTCGAGGCAGCGCGTCACGGCATCGCCGTCAACATCCTCTCGATGGCCATGGCCGGCGGCTCCTCGCCGGTCACGCTGGCCGGCACGCTGGTCACCCACAACGCCGAGGTGCTCGCCGGCATCACCCTCAACCAGCTCGCCGAGCGTGGCTCGCCGGTCATCTACGGCTCGTCGACGACCGCCATGGACCTGCGTCTGGCGGCGGCCTCGGTCGGCACGCCGGAGTGCGCCCTCATCAGTGCCGCGGTCGCCCAGCTGGCGCGCCAGTACCTGCTGCCGAGCTGGGTCGCCGGCGCCTAGGGCGACGGCAAGCTCTGTGACGCCCAGACCGGTCACGAGAAGACCCTCACCGCCCTGGCGGGTGCACTGGCAGGCGCCAACATCATCTACGGAGCGGGCATGGTCGAGTCGGGCATGACGTTCGACTTCGGTCAGCTGGTGCTCGACGCGGAGATCGCGCGTCTGGTCAAGCAGTTCGTGCGCGGCATCCGCGTCGACGACGAGACGCTGGCCCTCGACGATATCCACGCGGTCGGCTCCCACGGCGACTTCCTGGCCCTCGACGCCACGATGAGGCACATGCGTGAGCTCAGCCAGCCGGAGCTGATCGACCGCCGGGTCCGCGAGGAGTGGCTCGAGCGGGGCGGCGACGATGTCTATCAGCGAGCGCTCGGAAAGGCGCGACAGCTGCTCGAGACGCATGAGCCGCTGCCGCTGCCCGACGGCGTACCAGATGAGCTGCGTCGTATCATCACCGGCGCCGAGCGCGAGCTGGGCGTCGGTTGAGCGCGGCGACGGTCGACATCACCCACATGTTCGCGAGCGGCAGGAGAGGACGACAATGAAGGGCACCAGTGCGTGGTTGAGCGTGGCCGAGCGCGACCTGATCGTCGACTCGGCTCTGCGGATCCTGGCCACCGTCGGCATGAGGATGGCCGGCGCCCGGGCTCTCGACGCGCTCGAGAGGGAGGGGGCGCGGGTCGACCGGGATACGGCTGTGGTCCGCTTTCCCGAAGAGCTCGTGCGCCGCGCTCTCGGGAGCCTGCCGGACACCCTGCTCATGGCCGGGGCTGCCCCCGAGCTCGACGTGGTCCTGGACCGTCGCAGCGGCCCGCGCTTCAACCCGACGGGATGCATGGCCAAGACACTCGACTTCCGCACCGGCGAGCGGCGGGCGTCATCGCTGCAGGACCTGCGCGAGGGCACCATCGTGATGGACGCCACGCCGGAGCTGGACATCGTCTGGACGTTCGTGACCGCCAACGACGTGCCGGTCGAGCGCCGCGAGCTGCTGGAGTACTACACGTACCTCACCGAGACCGCCAAGCCGGTCGTCTTCGTCGACTGCCCGACCGGCGTGACGGCGGTCAAGGAGATCGCCGCCGTACTCGGCGGTGGGCCGGCCGGCGCCGGCCTCGAGGGCTTCCGTGCCCGTCCGCGCCTGAGCATCCTGTGTGCGGCGCGGGCGCCGCTGGAGGTGAACGGTGAGCTGCTCGATGTCACCTGTGAGCTTGCCGCGCTGGGGGCGCCTGTCTGGGCGTACACGATGCCCATCGCCGGCGCCACCAGCCCGGTGACCATCGCCGGCACGCTGGCGCTCATGTGGGCCGAGCTGCTGGGGCTGGTCACCGCCATCGAGGTCAACGCGCCCGGCGCTCCCATCCTGGCGTGCTGCGGGCCCGGTACGCTCGACATGCGGACGACCAACATGTCGGGCAGCGCGCCCGAGACCACCCTCATCTCTGTGGCCTGCGTCGAGATCGGCCATCATCTCGGCCTGCCGGTGCACAACGCCGGGGTGTCGACCGACGCCAAGCGGCCGGGCATGCAGGCCGGCTACGAGAAGGGCCTCAAGGCCCTGCCGACGGCGCTGGCCGGCGCCGACGTCCTGAGCGGCGGTTTTGGCGGCATCGAGAACTCCAACACGTTCTACCTGCCGATGGTGCCGATAGACGCGGAGATCGCGGCCCTGGTCCGTCGCCTCGTGGCGGACGTGCCCATCGATCCGGAGACCGTGATGCTCGACGCGATCGAGCGCGTCGGGATCGGCGGCGACTTCCTCAAGGAGAAGGAGACACGGCGTCGCATCCGCGCCGGCGAGCACTTCATGCCGCAGATAGGAGACCGCCTGGCGTTCGACCAGTGGGCGGCCTCCGGTCGCACAGAAGTCGGCGCCGCCGTCGAGAAGATCGAGGCGGCGCTGGCCGCGCGCGAAGAGCGCGGCGCCTACCTTGAAGAGGACCAGCGCGCTGCCCTGGCCGACATCTGCGGCATCGCGCGCAGAGGCTGACCGACCGGACTGCTCCTTGAACGGCGCGTTCGCCGGCCCCGCAGCGTGCCGGATCCGCCGCTCCGAGCCGCACCTTCGAGCCGGTCCTTGTCCGACGCCGTCAGAGGCCGGGGCGCTGTACGCTCCCCGGACCGGGTGATAGGCTGCGATGGTGTTGATGATGGCTTCAGTCGGCACCGTCAACCGCGCCTGCGGTCTCTAACCCGAGCGAGGCCTCCACTCGGCCGGGCAGTACTGCACGCCTCCACATGGGCTCGGCCGCGACGATCCCCCGTCTGCGCCGATCGCTGCTCACTGTGAGGTAGCCGTGACTACATCGTCTTCGAAGCCCAGGATCGATCCCATCGCCCCGCGTCTGCGCTGGGACGTCCTCTCTCCCACGGACATCGAACGCATCCACGAGGCCACCCTGCGGACCCTCGAGGACGTCGGCATCCACTTCCCCAGCGACAAGGCCCTTGATGCGCTGGCCGCCGGCGGTTGCCTGGTCGACCGCGGTACGCAGATGGTCCGCCTGCCGCGACGGGTCGTCCTGGACGCTCTGGCTCAGGCGCCGCGGCAGTACGTACTGGCCGGCCGCGATCCAGCCTGTGACATGAGCATCGATCTGCAGCACTGCTACCTCTCCAATGATGGCAGCGGCGTCTTCGTGCAGGATCCGCGCAGCGGCGAGAAGCGGCCGTCTACCAAGGCCGACGCGGCGGAGTCGGCGCGCTTCGTCGACGCGCTGCCGAGCATCTCCTACTACTGGGGACCGGTGGTCACCAGCCAGGATGTGCCGCCGGCGACCAGGGCGCTGCACGACGCCGAGGCAGTGTTGACCAGCACCGGCAAGCACTTCCAGACGGTCACCACGGTGGGCGAGAAGCCGGCACGGTACCTCGTCGAGATGGCCGCCGCGATCGTCGGCGGCACCGAGGAGCTCAGGAAGCGGCCGATCATCAGCTTCATGCAGTGCGCCGTCGATCCGCTGGCGCACGACGGACCCAATCTCGAGGCCAACATCGTAGCCGCCGAGCACGGCCTGGCGGCCGGCTTCATGCCGATGCCGCTGGCTGCCGGCACAGGTCCGGCGACGCTGGCCGGCGACCTGGTCGTGAACCAGGCGGAGACGCTCTCCGGGGTCGTCCTTCTGCAGCTCGTCAACCCCGGCGTGCCCTGCTTCATCGCCGCCGCGCCGAGCGTCATCGACCTCCAGACCGGCGGGTACACCGGCGGCAGCCCGGAAGACTACCTGCTCGCCGCGGCCTGTACGCAGCTTGCGCACTACTACGGGCTGCCGATCGCCATGGGCACCATGGCCACCGGCGCCAAGGAACCGGGCTGGCAGGCGGCCGTCGACGACTCGCTCTCGACCGTGGCCAGCGTGATGAGCTGGGCCGACATGATGAACGGGTGCGGCCTGCTCGGCGGCTCCAAGATCCTGAGCTATCCGCACATGGTCATGGAGACAGAGATCTATCGCATCGTGCAGAAGATGGCCGGCGGCATCGTGGTCGACGACGAGACGCTGGCGCTGGACGTCATCGCCGACGTCGGGCCCAACGGGACGTATCTGGGCGAGAAGCACACGCGACGTCACATGAAGGAGATCTGGCGGCCGAACATCTGGGACCGCACGCCGTACGATGTCTGGCTGCGCGAGGGGAAGCGGGGCGCCTTCGAGAAAGCGGTGGAGACGGCCGACGAGATCCTGGCGACCCACGAGCCGGAGCCGCTGCCCGCCGACGTGGTGGCCGAGCTGCGCGCCATCGTCGATCGTGCCGACCGGGAGCTGGCCGCATCGTGAGCGCGGGCATCCATCTGGAACTGCTCCCGGCGGCGGAGATCGACGAGCTGCGCGGCGATGTGCTGGCGTGCCTCGGCGGGCAGGCGACGGCGGCTGAGGCCGCCCTGGGCCGGGCGCCGGACGCCTGGAGGGTGCACGGCCGGGCAGCCGGACCGCTGCCGTTCGGCGAGGGTACCGCGCTCGTGGCCGGCGGACCGGCGACCGTCGTCCTCGACCCGGGCGCGCCGGCTCCACGCCCGGTCTTGGCCACCGATGCGATCGCCTTCTGCCGACTGGCCGAGGCGCTCCCGGAAGTGCGGATCGTCGCGCCGCCGGCGGCTCTGCGGGACGTGACGGGCCGGGACGCGAAGGCCGCCCCGGGCTTCGCCCGTCTGACCGGCCTTGCGGCGGGGTTCGCCGCCACCGGCAAGCATCTGCTGGCGACGGTCGCCGACGCTACTGAGGCGCGGGCGGCGGTCGCGATGGCCGCCGCCGTTGCAGGTGGCGGCGACCGGCTCCGTGAGCGGCCGCCACTTTCTGTCGCGGTCGCGCCATCCGGTGATGCCGCGGCCTGTGCGGCGGCTCAGGCGGGCGTACCGGTGCTGGTGACGGCGGCGCCGGCAAGAGCCTCACGGCCGGAGCTCGTGGCGGCGCTGGCCGACGCGCTCCGCGTCGTGGTCGCGGTCCGGGAGGCCGCTCCCGGGTCGCCCGTGGGGCTGCTTCTGCGCGTGCCCGGCGGCGGGTCGCTGGACCCGGCCACCCTGTCGCTCACGGCGACGGCCGCGCAGGTGGCGCGTGCCTTCGGGCTGCCGCTCTGCGCCACAGCGCTGGCGACGGGGGCCTCGGAGCCGGGCTGGCTGGCCTCAGCCGAGAACACCGCCGCGACGCTGACGGCCTGGCTGGCCGGAGCCGCCGGGCTCGCCGGCGCCGGGTCGCTCGACGGCGGCGCCACGGTGTCGCTCGTGGAGCTGGCGCTGGACGCGGAGATAGCCTCGTATGTGGCCGCCGGTCAGGCCGGCGTGACCGTCGACGACGAGTCGCTCGCCGTTGACCTCATCGAGAAGGTCGGCATCGGCGGCAACTTCCTCGGCGAGAAGCACACACGCCGCCACATGCGAGACGTCTGGCGGCCGCGATTCTTTGACCGGACGCCGTACGAACAGTGGGTCCGCGAGGACCGGCGCGAGTCCGTGGACCTGGCTGCCACGTTCGTCGACCGCGTCCTGGCGGAGCAGCCCGGGGAATCGCTCGATCCGGCGATCGTCGCCGAGCTCGATGCCATCGTCAGCCACGCCGCGTCGCCTGCGACCCGCACGTGACCATCGTCCTGTGAAGGAGACGCCATGATCGTCACCAAGCCTCCCGCCCGGAACTGGAAGGACATCCCGCTCTTCGCCGGCGTCACCGACGAGGAGTGGAGCGACTGGCGCTGGCAGTTGCGTCACCGTCTCAGCACGGTCGACGACTTCAGGCAGACGCTGCACCTCGACGACGCGCAGATCGCCGACCTCGAGGCCTGCCTGGGCAAGTTCCGGGTCGCCGTCACTCCCTACTATGCCTCGCTCATGGACCCCGACGACCCGCGCTGCCCGGTGCGCATGCAGGGTGTACCCACCCCGGCCGAGCTGGTGGTGCGCGAGGAAGACATGGAGGACGCGATCGCCGAGACGATCGACTCACCGACGCCGAGCATCACGCACCGCTATCCGGACCGCGTGCTGTTCGTCGTCACCGAGATGTGCTCCATGTACTGTCGCCATTGCACCCGGCGCCGTATCGTCGGCGGCCACGAGTCGATCGTCTCCAGGAAGATCATCGACGACGCCATCACCTACATCTCGCGCAACACGGACGTGCGCGACGTGCTGATCAGCGGCGGCGACCCGCTGGTGCTTTCGAACGACCAGCTCGAAGACATCATCAGGCGGGTGCGGGCCATCGATCACGTCGAGATCATCCGTATCGGCTCGCGCATGCCGGTGGTCTGCCCGCAGCGCATCACGCCCGAGCTCTGCGAGATGCTCAGGAAGTACCACCCGCTGTATCTCAACACGCACTTCAACCACCCCAAGGAGATCACGCCCGACAGCGAGCGCGCCTGTGCGATGCTCGCCGACGCCGGCATCAACCTCGGCAACCAGACGGTGCTCATGCGCGGCATCAACGACTGCGCTCACGTGATGAAGAAGCTGGTCCACGGCCTGGTGCGCATCCGCGTCAAGCCCTACTACTACTACCAGTGCGACCTGGCGATGGGCACCAACCACTTCCGCACCAGCGTCGCCAAGGGCATCGAGATCTACGAGAGCCTGCGCGGTCACACCACCGGTTTCGCGGTGCCGATGTACATCATCGACGCCATCGGCGGCGGCGGAAAGACCCCGGTGATCCCGCAGTACATGATCAGCCAGGCCGAGCATCAGGTCGTCCTGCGCAACTACGAGGGCGTCATCAGCAAGTACACCGAGCCCGACGACTACGTGGAGGGCGAGTGTCACTGCGAGGACTGTGAGGCGCTGCGCGTGCGCCGCGGCGTCGCCGGCCTCTTCGACAGCCCGCAGCCGACGCTCGACGACGTCTGGGCGGCGCGCATGCAGAAGGTCGTCGACCGCAAGAACGTCATGGCCGATATCCACGGTCCGGCCGAGCTGTGAGGTCCGCGGGGGGCGGGCGGCGCCGGGCCGCCCGCCCCCCGCGGACGCCTCCGCCGGGCCGCCCGCCGTAGGCGCATGTCGCCGGCGGCGTCATGCAGCCGCGCCGTACCCGATCGTTCCGCCGGACCCTGTCGCGGTATACCCCCCTCGGGTATACTTGCCGGGCGGCGTCGACGGACGTGGTGCGTGTCGGCGCGTGACATGAGACGATGGGAACAGATGTCGCCGGACGTGCGGGTCGGCCGGGCGACTGCGTGGGAGGTGGGACTCAGTGGGAGCCAGGAAGAAGCAGACGAACAACGATACCTCTGTGCTGGGGACGGGCGTCGTCGAGCCCATCGGGCTCGACTGGAGGGAGTCCACCGACCAGGACTCCGGAAGACCGCGGACGGTCCTCGTCGAGCCGATCGGGCTCAGCTTCGAGGTCACGGGCGGCCAGACCGTCCTCGACGCGGTCATGCGTGCCACCACCGACTTCCCGGCCACGTGCGCAGGAAAGGGCACATGCGGCAAGTGCCTCGTGCGCGCCGGCGCCGGCACGTTCAATGAGCCGACCGAATCGGAGCTGGTCAAGCTCACGCCGGAGCAGCTTGCCGACGGCTGGCGGCTCGCCTGTCAAACGATCCCGTTCTCAGATCGAGTCAGCGTCGAGGTCCACGAGACGAAAGGCCGGCGTCAGATCCTCACCGCCTCGATGCTGCATCACGGCAAGCCCCACCCGGCAGTGCGGCGGCAGATCGTCGAGCTGCCCAAAGCGACCTTCGACGACCCGCGCTCGGACCGCCAGCGTCTGCTGGCGGCCGTGACGGCGAGCGAGATCTCCATTCCCGCGCTCTCCGCCCTGCCGGCGATCCTGCGTGACCATGACTGGCGGGCCATGGTGACCATGTACGACGATGACGTCATCGACGTGGAGCCGCCTACGGCGCCGCAAGAGATCTACGGCGCGGCCGTGGACATCGGCACCTCGAAGGTCATCGCGTATCTGTTCGAGCTCACGTCCGGCCGTCTGATCGATCATGAGGCGGTCGAGAACCCCCAGATGCGGCACGGCGAAGAGGTCGTCAGCCGCATATCGCTGGGTATGGACGAAGGCCCGGTGGAGCTGGCCCGGGCCGCGCATGAGGGTATCAACCAGGTGCTCGAGGCGCTGATCGCCAGGCTCGGCATCGAGGCTCGCCACATCTACGACATGACCGTCGTCGGCAATACGGCCATGCACCATCTGGCGCTCGGCCTGGCGCCCGACGGCCTCGGCAGCGCCCCCTTCGCCCCTGCCGTCTGCCGTCCGGTACAGCTGCGCGGCCGCGATCTCTCTCTGGCGATGAACCCGGAGGGCGGGGTGCACTTCCTGCCGCCGATCGCCGGCTTCGTGGGCTCGGACGCGCTGGCGGTCGTGGCGGCCACCAGGCTGGCCACCAAGCGCAAGCCGGCCATGGCCATCGACATCGGCACGAACACCGAGATCGCTTTGGTGCACGACGGTCATATCACCGTCACCAGCTGCGCCTCCGGTCCGGCCTTTGAGGGCTACCAGATCCGCAACGGCATGAAGGCCGTTGCCGGTGCCATCGAGAGGGTGAGCTTCGCCGAGGACGGCACGCCGGACACCATCGGCACCATCGACGGAGTACCGCCGGTCGGCATCTGCGGCTCCGGCGTGGTCGACGTCCTCGCCGGCCTGCTGCAGCACGGTATCGTGGATCCGTCCGGACGCATGCAGGAGCACGAATGCGTGCGCGAGGGTCACGAGGGTCGGGAGTACCTGCTGACGACCGGTCCCAACGGCGACATTGTCTTCACGCAGCACGACGTCCGCCAGCTGCAGCTCGCCAAGGGCGCCATCTCCACCGGCTGGTCGATGCTTCTCAAGGGGGTGGGCCTGCAGCCGGACGACCTCCACCACGTGTACATCGCCGGCGCCTTCGGCAATTACCTGGACCTGGACAACAGCCTGTTGCTCGACTTGTTCCCGCCGGTGGCGCGCGACCGCGTGAAGTTCGTCGGCAACGCCGCCGGAGTGGGAGCGCAGATGGCGCTCATCGACACGCGGTCGCGCAAGCGCATGGCAGACCTCCGCACCCGCATCGGCTTCCTCGATCTGGCTACGAACGTCGAGTTCCACATGGAATTCGCCTCGCGGCTCACGTTCTCGCCATGAACCACCGCCCCCCAGATGGCTGAGGGTGCGACCGGGCGTGTGGGGGTCAAGGGCGCAGAGCTGCTGGGGGAACGGTACCGAGGCTACGTCGAGGTCGGCGCCGCGACGCTGATCAACGGGTCCATCGGTGTGATGGTCTCGTATGCGACCATGCCCACCGGCATGCTGCTCACGCTGCGCATGGCCATCGCCGGCGTCATCCTGGCGGTGCCGTTCGTGCTGCTCAGACGCTGGCGCGAGCTGGCGCAGCCGGGCGTCCGCCTGCGGCTGCTGGCGGTCGGCCTCATCGTGGCCGCCAACCTGATCCTCTACTTCCTGTCGATCCGGTACTCCGGCGTGGCCATCGCCATCTTCCTCTCGTACATGGCGCCGGTCTATCTGGCCATCGCGGCGCCCATCTTCCTGAAGGAGAGGACGGAGACGGCGGTCTGGGGCGCCATCGCGTTGGCGATGGTGGGCATGGCGGCGATCGTGCTCCCGGGCGCCCTCATCGGCGGGGCGACCTTCTCGGTGGTCGGCGTCACCACCGGCATCGCGGCCGGGATCTGCTACGCGGCCGCTCTCATGACCATCAAGTCGGTGCGCCGCAAGGTGGCCAGCTCGACGATCGTACTGGCGCAGTGTGTCTGCACCACGCTGGCGATCCTGCCCCTCGGGCTGATCGAGGTCATGCGGGCCGAGGCACCGGTCTTCACGGCCCGCAATCTCCTCATGGCGCTTCTGCTGGCGGCGTTGACCACGGCCTTCACGTTCACGCTGTTCACGCACGGCATCAAGTACGTCAAGGTGCAACATGCTTCCATCATCGGCTACCTCGAGCCGCTGAGTGCCCCCGTCTACGCGCTCCTCCTGCTGGGGCAGGTGCCGAGCCTCTGGACGGTCGCCGGCGGACTGCTCATCGTGATCGCCGGCGTGCTCCTTGTGCGCTTCGGCCGGGCGCCGCAGCCAGAACCGGAGGAGCTGCACGCATGACCCTGCGCGGCGACCAGGCCAAGGGATACATCATGGTCGGCGGCGCGGCCCTGATGTTCGGCTCCAGCGGCGTCTTCATACGCCTCACGGAGATGCCGGTCAGCATGCTGCTCTCACTGCGCATGCTCGTGGCCGGCGTCCTGGTGGCGCTGGTGTTCCTCTCGCGCCGCTGGTGGCGGGAGATGCGCCGGCCCGGCGTCCTCCCCAGGTTGGTGCTGCTGGGCGCTCTCGACGCCGTCCAGATGTGGACGTTCTTCCTGGCGGTCCGGTACATGGACGTCGCGCTCGCCGTCTTCTTGTCCTACATGTCGCCCATCTACATAGCCGTGCTGGCGCCGCGCCTGCTCAAGCAGAGCACCGAGCGCGTGGTCGCCGTCGCCCTCATCCTCGCCCTGGTGGGCATCGCCGTCATGCTGCTGCCCGGGCTCATCGTCCCCGATCTGCAGGTATCCACCCTGGGTATCGCGTGCGGACTGACCGCCGGCGTGGCGCTCGCGTTCTTCTTCCTGGTCGCCAAGGACCTGTGTGCTCACGTGGGCGGCGACACGCTGCTCATCTGGGACGGCTTCTTCGTGGGCCTCCTCATGTTGCCGCTCGGTCTGGTGCAGACGCTGGGTTCCGGGTACCGGTTCACCGCCGACGACCTCTGGGTGGTGGCGGGTGTGGCTGTCATCGGCACGGCTCTGGGAGGTACTATCTTCCTGCAGGGGATGCACTACATCCGCGTGCAGCACACCTCGATCGTGGGGCTGCTGGAGCCGGTCAGCGTGCCGCTCTACGCGCTCGTGTTCCTGGGCGAGCGGACGAACGCCTGGACGCTTGCCGGAGGCGGTCTCATCCTGGCCGCCGCGGTGCTGGTGGTGCTGTTCGGCAAGGGTGAGGAGGGCCTGGCCGGCTCCCCCGAGGAGGCGCTGGCGGAAGCGGAGGCGCTGCCATGAGGTATGCACTGAAGGCACTGATCTGCCGGGAGCTCACCGATCCCGGCTGAGCCGTGGGACCACCGCGGAGACTGAGTGATCCTCACGACAAGGGAGACAGCATGGACAAGCCGGTCGAAAGTGCGCCGCCACTCATCCTCAAGAAGTCGCTCGCGATGTTCGAAGACGCCCAGCGGCTCACGCCCGGCGGTGTGGGCGGGATCCGCCGGCCGTACAACTTCGTCGTCGGCGAGTACCCGATCTTCATCACGAAGGGTTACGGAGGGCACATCATCGATGTGGACGGCAACGACTACATCGACATGCTCTGCGCCTACGGACCAATCATCCTCGGCTACGTGGAGCCGGAGATCAACGACGCCGTCAAGAAGCGCATGGACGACGGCTTCTGCTTCAGTCTCGTTCAGCCGATCCAGAACGAGCTGGAGGAGCGGCTGGCGGACGTGCTGCCGTGCGGTGAGCAAACGATCATCGTCAAGACCGGCTCCGACGCCACCAATGCGGCTGTCCGCGCTGCCCGGGCCTACACCGGCCGTGAGGTCATCGCCCGCTGCGGCTACCACGGCTGGGGCGACTGGTGCGTCGAGAACCCCGGCGGCATCCCTCAGGCCGTGCAGGACCTGACCACCGAGTTCCACTACGGCAGCATCGAAGACCTGGAGCGCGTGTTCGCCGAGAACGACGGCCGTGTCGCCTGCGTCATCATCACCCCTGTCGGCCACCCGCTGGCGGCGCCGGTCACGCCGCCGCCGCCGGGGTACCTGGAGGCCGTCAAGGAGCTGACTCACAGGCACGGCGCCGTATTGATCTTCGACGAGATCCGCACCGGCTTCCGGGTGGCCATGGGGGGCGCCCAGGAGCGCTACGGCGTCACCCCCGACCTCACGACGGTCGGCAAGGCGATGGCCAACGGCTACCCGATCGCCGCCGTGGTCGGCACGCGCGAGGTCCTCTCCGTCTATGAGAAGGCGGCCTTCCTGAGCTCGACGTTCTTCCCGAACAGCCTCGAGATGGTGGCCGCCATGACGTGCATGGACATCCTCGAGCGCGAGAAGGTACAGGACGTCATCTGGGAGCGCGGTACCACCTTCCTCCAGAAGATGGGCCGCATCGTCGACGACTCGGGAGTACCGGTCAGCATGTCGGGCATCCCGCCGATGCCGTTCCTGTGGTTCGACAAGGTCGACGAGCACTACAAGGCGCGGCGTACCGACTTCTACACGCAGTGCATCCGGCGCGGCCTGTTCGTCCAGCCGTACCATCACTGGTACATCTGCTACCGTCACACCGATGAGGACCTGGCGCGTGCCCTCGAGGTGGTCGAGGAGTCGCTCGCCTACGTCGGCGAGAAGTACCCGCGGGGAGTCTGAGGCGCCGAACGCGAGGCCCGGCGGGGCGGGGCCGGAACGACGGACTCCCGTCCCGCCGGCGCGAGCCGGGTCGCAGCTTCGTCTGGAGGGAGCATGGAGAAGCTCATCATCACCGTCGCCGGCGTGGGCGCCGAGACGACGAAGGACGCGCAGCCGGCCTTGCCGGTCACCGCGGCGGAGATCGGCGTCGATGCCGCGCGCTGCCGGGAGGCCGGCGCCGGCGTCTACCATCTGCACGGACGGCGCGACGACGGCACTCCGACCCAGGATGAGGAGGTCTTCCGGGCGGCTGTGGAAGAGATCCGCAGCCGCACCGACATCATCATCCAGACCAGCACCGGCGGCGCCATGGGCATGAGCGCCGACGAGCGGCTGCAGCCGCTCGCCTTGCGGCCGGAGATGGCGTCTCTGACCACCGGCACGGCCAACTTCGGCGATGAGGTCTTCTTCAACGACACGGCGCTCATGACAGAGTTCTACACGCG
>Ga0172371_10004381_pt1 | contig 21416 bp, 19 predicted proteins | sample Lak12m_FD_114543 | JGI IMG/M metagenome (GOLD analysis project Ga0172371, IMG submission 114543) | Freshwater microbial communities from Kabuno Bay, South-Kivu, Congo - kab_022012_12m | ecosystem: Environmental > Aquatic > Freshwater > Lake | place: Democratic Republic of the Congo: South-Kivu... | reverse complement strand
TGCTCTTCTTACCGCCATTCATGGGGTCATTGAAAAAAAACAGTCCCTCCGGATCCTGTCGTGGGTCCTTGCCTACATAGCCTTCCTATTCAAAGAAAGCAGCTTTTTTGTGTTTCCGGTACTGCTTATAATTCCATACGTACTTTCCAAAAAGATAGCACGGGTAGATGGTAAAAAAGTCATTATCCTGCTCCTGCCATTATTCATATTTGGGTTATACAAAACATTCCAATATTTTAATATCTCTGTTGAGCAGATCAGATCGATCGATTCGTTATCTAGGGTTGGAAGGGCGTTTTTTCAGATGGGGTTTTTTCCTATTGTGTCATTTTCCCAATTCTTCATCCCGTTTAGGTTTATGCACCGCCTCGCTCCCGCATTCGCGCAGTTTACCTACGGATTTATGGCAAATACGACAGCCGACGACCTGGCAACGAGTGTGATCATTGCAGATATGATCTCGATAACAGTATCGTTTATTTTGTTGACGATACTGGCTGGTATGTATGCATACCGGAGCGCATACAGAAAAAGTATGATCTTTGCACTTTGCTGGTATGTGCTCAGTTTCGTACCTATGGCTGTCTTTACATATGAGCGCGGAACTTCCTACATCGAATCCCGGTACTTATATTTTTCCTACTTTCCCGTTGCCCTGATGGTCGGGTTTTTCGGGAATGAACTGAAAACAATACTTGAATCAATGGTCAAAAAGAAAGTGCTAGCATGGGGAACTGTCTACCTGGTGTTGTCGGTATTCCTGTATAAACAGGTCACCCTGATGCAGCGGGAGATCTACCAGAATGTGCTCTATGGCAACGACATCCGGATCGCCATGCGGGTTCTGAGAAGCACGTACCCCGTACTTCCCAAAAACCCGATCTTCTTTGTGGAAGGGGACAGAAAATATTATTTTGACAACAATGTGCTTCCGTTTAAGTTAGGTGTAGGGTATATGCTGCAATTGACATTTATAAATGACCCTGCCATTCTCAAAAAGAATATTGTGACCAACGGCCTCTGGAAGTTTTTTGAAGAAGGATACAAAGTGACAGATGGGGTGGGATTTGGATACTTCTGGAACAAACAACACCTGCTGGCACTCTTTAGAAAGGACAAGACACTTTCTCCTGACCAGCTCGTCGGGATCTATTACTTTGGTAATGACGGACGGGTGGAGGACAGGACGCAACAAATTAAAGATTTTATAGTACTGAATAGATAGAATGTTTTATTCTGAATAATTTGTATGAATAATAATTCTAAAGTATATAATTTTATAAATAAATCGGCGGTGATTGTATGTCACGATTTTATATATGGACCTCCTCATGAATTACGTGATTATATGCTGTTCTGTGGTATTAAAGAGTTGTTGTTCATAGGACATGTTAACAGGTATGTAGCTATAAATTCTATTGCACAGTCATATTGTGAACATTGGATAAATGGAAAATTGGTAAAAAAATATTATGGACTAAATCATCATTTGCCTGAAATGTTTTCATATATAATCGATTTATTTTATTCAATATTTTGGCCGCTAAAGATAATTAGACAGTCTATTGATATATATTTTGGCGCTGGAAATATAAATGCCTTTGCTGGATTAGTATTGGTATTTTTTCGAAAGGCTAAAAAGTCCATTTATTATGTTATTGATTACGCATCAATTCGGTTTTCAAATAAGGTACTAAACTATCTATACCATCTGACCGATGCAGTATGCGCCTTCTATTCTTCGTTAACATGGAATTATTCGAAAGCCATGATAGATGAACGTAGCATTAAATGGAATCACATATTCAAAAGGCAAATAATTGTTCCAAATGGTATAAGAATACGCAAAGATATTATAGTTTCCCTAAATAGAAGTAATATACATGAAATAATATATATGGGAACATTGAATGGGTATCAGGGTGTGGACACAACAATACGATCGCTTAAGACTATAAGTAAAGCGTATCATGATGTTACGTTTACAATAATAGGCGATGGTGTGCAAAGAAAACCACTTGAAACATTGGCCCATCAGTTGAATCTTGAAAGGAAAGTAAGATTTACGGGATTTATCGAAGATCCAAGAGAAATGGAGAGCCAGATCGCGCAGTCATCAATTGGAGTTGCCTGTTATGACACGCGTCATCCTCTTGTATTTACCGGTGAGCCGGGGAAAGTAAAAAGATATCTAGCGTGCGGAATTCCTGTTATAATGACAAATGTATCTCCACTTGCCCACGAAATAGAAAAATATAAATGCGGTATGATAGTAAAAAATAGTTCACAGTCATTAGCTAAAGCGATACTGTCATTTTTTAATGATAAGGAACGAATGAGGAAGTACAGAAGAAATGCAACAATATATGCAGCGAATTTTGAATGGAATAAATTATTCCAGAAGGCGTTTCAAAGTATCGAAAAATAGTATGAATAAAAAGGATAGAATTTTTGTAGCTGGAGGTCAGAGCGGACTTGTAGGAACTGCTATCGTACGTAATCTTCGATTAAAAGGATATAAAAATATCATAACAAAAAAACGAAGTGAACTTGATCTATTGGATAAAAGAAGCGTTGATGCGTTTTTTAGGAAAAGGAAGCCGACATATGTTGTACTTGCTGCTGCCAAAGTTGGGGGTATATGGGCAAATAACACACAACAAGCTGATTTTATATATGATAATCTTCAAATTCAAAATAATATTATTAATGCATCCTGGCAGTATAAAGTAAAAAAGCTTCTTTTTTTGGGCAGTTCCTGTATTTATCCTCGTTCCGCGAAACAGCCGATCAAAGAAGCATACTTTATGACAGGTCCTTTGGAACCAACTAATAGCGCATATGCAATTGCAAAAATTGCTGGTATCAAAATGTGCCAGTCTTTTAATGATCAATACAAAACAAACTTTATATCAGTGATGCCGACAAATTTATATGGTCCAAATGATAATTTTGATCTTAATAACTCCCATGTTTTACCTGCGATGATTAGGAAATTCCATGAAGCTAAGGTTCAGAATAAATCAGAGGTAGTACTATGGGGTGATGGGAGCCCAAAACGAGAATTTTTGTATGTGGACGATTTGGCAGACGCCTGCGTGTTTTTATTAGAAACATATAACAGTTCTGAAATTCTAAATATCGGATGTGGAAAGGATCAAACGATAAAAAAATTGGCAGAAACGGTAAAAGAAATAATTGGATTTAGAGGTAGAATCTCTTGGGATGTGACAAAGCCAAACGGAACGCCAAAAAAACAACTTGATGTTTCGAAGTTGTTTTCTCTTGGATGGAGGCCTAAAATTCAGCTACGTGAGGGCATTCAGCTTGAATATCAATGGTTTTTGAAAAATTGGTTAAAAAAGTAAATATATGATTCGTCTTATTAAATCAACATTTATAAATGAAAAAGAAACTAAGAAAAAGTTGTGTACTTTTATTACAAAAGCAAAACAATTGAGTATCGGAGAGGAATGTCGAAAGTTTGAATATAATTTCGCAAACTATCAAGGAAGAAAATACTGCATATTCCTAAACAGCGGAAGCAGTGCAAATCTTGCTATCATCCAGGCACTTCTGAATTTGGGGAAATTAAAAAAAGGTGATGCGGTTGGCTTTTCCGCACTCACCTGGTCTACAAATGTCATGCCCCTTATCGAACTTGGTTTGAAACCCGTACCGATTGATTGCGAATTAGACACACTGAACGTTTCCCCACGGACGCTAAAATCAGCGATAAAAAAACGGCCCATCAAAATGCTTTTTCTTACTAACCTCCTTGGATTTTGTGACGCAATTGATGAAATTGTACGAATCTGCAAGAATAACAATATCTTATTGGTCGAGGATAATTGTGAATCGTTAGGTACGGTGTTTAAAGGAAAGAAATTAGGAAATTTTGGTATTGCCAGCACATTTTCTTTTTATGTCGGTCACCACATGTCGACGATCGAAGGCGGAGCCATTTGTACAGACAACAATGAGCTGGATACCATGCTTCAGTTTGTGCGGGCTCACGGCTGGGATAGGAATTTAACGGAAGATAAACAATTGAAGATACGGATCAAAAATCACGTCAATGAAACCTTTTATTCCCGATACACCTTCTATGACCTGGGGTACAATCTTCGGACGATGGAAATACAGGGATACATCGGTAACATTCAACTTACATATTTGCCGGAGATAATTAGGAAAAGGCAGCAGAATTTTCTTACATTTGCAAAAGCGATTTATAAAAATACCGATCGATATTACCCGATACGCTTCGATCATCTTGATGTTGTCTCAAACTTTGCAGTTCCCGTGATCTGTAAAACACAAAAGATCCGTGACGAACTGGTAAAGAAGTGTGACGGAAAGGTTGAAATACGTCCTATTGTTGGAGGAGATATGACGAAACAGCCATTTTACGCAAAATATGTCACAGATCCAAGACCAAAAGAGAAAACGAATGCATCAATTGCACATGAACAGGGGTTATATTTCGGAAACAATCCGGAATTGACGAAGAACGAAATACAGACAATTATAAACATTTTTAAGGGTTAAATTAATTCTGTGAAAGTTTTTTCTTCTCCCATTAAAAACATTGGCTATTTCGGGTATCGGTTGATCTCTCCTTTGTTCGATCCTATAAAGTTCTACTACGGACTTACGGGATATGCATGGTTTCTCCGCGATTGGACGCTTTATAAGAAAATTGATACAAAAGAAAAGATTGCCGGAATGAATTTGTTTCCGATCCTTGATGAGAAAGTAATTTTCACTCCGTTTGACGCACATTACTATTATCAGGAAATTTGGGCGATGAAACGGATCCTAAAGCAAAAACCAAAAAAACACGTGGATCTGGCCTCAAAATATAATTTTTCAGGATATCTGTCACTATTTTTTCCGGTTGATTTTGTTGACCTCCGGCCGATATCCGCACGCCTTCCCGGATTACGTGTGGTGCGCGCAGATATCCTTCATCTCCCGTATAAAAGTAATTCCTTACCTTCGGTATCAAGTTTACATGTGATCGAGCATATAGGACTTGGACGATATGGCGATGAGATCGATCCGGACGGTACAAAAAAAGCGATCAGAGAAATGATTCGTATTGTAAAGCAGAATGGCTATATTTATCTTTCTTTGCCTATAGGTATACCTGTCGTATGTTTCAATGCGCATAGAATCCATACGCCGAAAATGATCATAGATTTGTTTAGCGGATGTAAACTTGTTGAATTTTCAGTTATTGATGATGAAGGGATATTGCATGAAAAGGCGGATTGGAAAAAGTACAGTAAGCTTCATTACGGATGTGGTCTGTTTATCTTCAAAAAAGCGAAGTGATCTAACGAAAGAATAATTTTCGAATAACACCAATAAGAAAAATCATTCCGGCTTTCAGGATCGAATAGAAAAAAAGCATTATATCGAGGAAAAATTTCCCTACGAGAGAGATGAGTAAAAAAGGTTTGGTATAAGAAGGAACTGAAGAGCGTACGATATACATTGAACCATAATACCAGTCATAAAGGAACATGACCGGAAAAAGCAGATATCGCCTAATTCTTTGAACAATTTGTTGCGACATGGCCCCTTGAGACAATTGTTCATATACTGATAGGTATAATCCGTTATCACGAATAAAAAATAAATTTTTAGAGACGTATATCAGATCTCCCTGCAAAACAAGAAATATTCCAAAAGAATTATCATATCCCATAATTCCAAATAGTCTCTTTTCGTTATTGAGACGTTTACAGGCGTCAATAATTTTTTGAGTGCGTCGATGTACACCGTAAAGTAACACAGATACACATTCCGGGTGTACTATGAAGGTATAGAAAGATTCCATCGGCTGACTAATTGATCGAAAAGAAATAGGAATACGTGATGAATGGTCTTTGTTAAATAATGTTGTAGATGTAATTGCGGTTGTGGCTTTTTGGTTATTTTCAAGTAAAAGAATTACTTCTGACAGATACGTCTTATTCCGTAAATCATCATCGGAAGCCCAAAAGAAATATTTACCCTTAGCTTTTTTAAGAACAAATAACGAATTTTTGGCTACTCCAATATTTGATTTTTGTCGGTAATATCGTATGCGTTTGTCCTTTTTTATATATTGTTTACATATTATTGGCGTTTTATCGGTTGAATGATTATCGGAGATGACTATTTCAGTATTTTTGTAATCGAGATTTGTGAGGTTAGCTAAGCACACAGTTAAATCAGATGCACGATTAAATGTAGGAAGACAGATACTGACAAGTGGATTTTTTGTAATCATACTAATTTGTGCGTATTATACCGAAAATTCTTGTTATGTTATACTTGGAAAATGACGTCAAACTTTTTTAAATTAAAAAAGGTATTAGTAACAGGAGGAACGGGCTTTGTCGGAAGTCATCTTGTTGAAAAACTTGTTTCCCTGGGAGCCAAGGTAACAGTTTTTGACCGGATGAGCAGCGGAACAATAAGATTTATTCCCCAATTAGAAGGAACGGTCCGGTTTATTAAAGGCGATTGTGCAATATTAGAGGACGCATCAGCAGCGTGTGCAGGCCAGGATATCGTCATGAATCTTGCAGCACATGTAGGAGGGATCGAATACAACAGATTCCATCAGGCGACCATGCTTCGTGATAATTTACTCATCGCATCAACGATGCTTGAAGCAGCAAGAATTGCTGCAGTCGAACGTTTTCTGGTCGTTTCGAGTGCGTGTATCTATCCGAGTGACGCACGAATTCCGACTCCTGAAACAGAAGGATACCGCAGCGAACCTGAACCGACCAACGGCGGATACGGATGGGCGAAGCGGATGGCAGAAAAACTCGGGATGTATTACGCGGAAGAGTTTAGGATGAAGGTAGCTATTATACGTCCGTATAATGCATATGGTCCGAGAGATGAGTTTGATCCCAAATCATCACATGTGATTCCTGCTCTTATTAAACGTGTTGTCGATGGGGAAGATCCGGTCATTGTTTGGGGGAGCGGAAATCAGACACGGGCGTTTTTATACGTTGACGATCTTGTTGACGGTATGTTGAAAGCGATCGAAAAATATCCGGTTCCTGACCCCGTTAATTTGGGAACGGACGTTGAGATCTCCGTAAGGGAATTGATCGAAAAAATAGTCAAATTTTCCGGAAAAAAGACCAAAATAATTTTTGATACGACCAAACCTGATGGCAGCTTGAGAAGAAACAGTGATAACACAAAAGCAAAAGAGAGGATCGGTTTTGAGGCGTCTACCCCGTTTGACACCGGACTCAAAAAGACCATTGACTATTATCTCTCCATTAAATAACCAGGAACTAAACGGGGAACAGCGTTTTATAATTTGTTTTGTATTCGCATCGTTTTGCAAGAAGTAGTGCCTGTTCCTGGAAGTGCGGATAGTCCGACATTAGAAGGCCAACTGCATCAACAAACTCATCAGCATCATAAGAAATAACAACACCTGCGCTGTTTTTCGTAATTTCCTTTGAAAAATCGAAAACGTTTGTTGTGATAACCGGCAATCCGACCTCAATGTACCGTTTGATCTTTGACGGATCTGTATAGTACGCCACATTATCTTTATCAGCTATATAGGGTGCTATACCGATATGACACTCCTTCAGGATCCCGTCGATCTTCGAATCGTTTTTCACATATCCGTAAAACGTCGTCGGCAGAGGGGATGTTGTTGATAATTTTCGGAAGTAGTCCATATCAGGTCCTCCTCCTATGACATGGAGTGTGATCCCTGGGTATCGTTTTATGAGTGAATTTGCGCTTTTATAGACAATGTCCAGCCCTTGGGATCGTTTCAGGACGCCGATAAACGCAAGTGCGATCGGGTGAGTGGACTTGTGGTAAGGTTTTGAGATCGGATTGGTACCGATACCAACTACCGGATAGGATATATTCTTTGGCAGAATTCCCAGGTTCTTCCTAAGATCAGCAAGACGCTTATTCATGAACACAACATGATCCGTTTGTTTTGTTGCGGGGATATCAAATTGCCAATAGAGGAAACGCATGAAACGGACAATAAAGCTATCGTGGATCGGCGGATAATAATCCCATACCCAAAAGATAGTTTTTTTGACGATCCCGAGAGATCGGAGTATATTTCCCGACCACGCGGTAAAGGCATTTACGGTGAAATAGGTCGTATACGGTCCATATGTTTTTTGTAGTCGTATCAGGTGAAACAGAAGTTGTGCAAATATGACGAGTGACCGGACGGGAAGCAGGATAAACGCTACCGGGGCGTTTGTGGGGGTTTGGAACAATCGGCATTCATATACGATCTTTTTCTTCTCATAGATACAGAGGTGGCTTTGATGATGATCTTCGGAAATTTTATGGAAATTAAATGTGAATGAAAGAACGGTAGTAAAATGGTCCTGCAGATACGTCAGGATATTCCCCGCGTTTTCGTATGGCGAGAAATTGACATAAATAATATTGGTATGAGGGGTCATAGTATTACCGATAATGTCCGATATCCGGTTTGTGATAGAAAAGAACACGGATCCGTTCGATGATGATTATCCATGCAAGTGTATAGGAAATGATGGGGTGGTACAACATAACGGTATCTCTGTAGCGAATTGTTAATCGTATTCCGTCAAGAAGAGGGAAAATGACCGATAATGCATACGGAAGAAACAGAAAAATGCGAAATTTTTGTGATGGAGAAAAATAAGACATACGGGATACGAGACCGGTGTCCTTTATCGTTTTGGAAAAATTATTTTGCACTCTCCAGCGGTATTTTTGAACAAACTGTCCGTAACTTCTGATATGGTAATGATACAGCGTTGCAGATGGTATGTACGCGACGATTCCCCCCTCTTGAATGAGCTTTATACCGGAAAGGATGTCATCAGCATAGTCAAACGTTCCCCGGACAAACCTCCTGTTCGTGGCAACCCCTTGAGCAAGGCCGAATAAGGGGATCCGATCTTTTGGAAACCGGTACAATTCATAGGCAGAGGAGGTAAATAGGGGGATATAGCTTTTGTGAAAGTCTTTTGGGTTTGCAGCGTTTTTGTATATGAACCATGTGAGTGGTTCAGTGAACAAATACCCCATATACCGGTCGATCGGATGCGAATGTTCGGGAGGTATCGTTTGTGGCAGGTATCCCATAACCTCGGGATGTTTGAGATATACGTCCACCACGGAAGCTACGAAAGAATCGGTAGCAAGCACATTATCGGCGTCCACATAAAAAAGGAGAGAGCCGGTAGCCTTTTTTGATGCCTCCGTCTTTCCGTATTCCTGATATACCTTTTTATTACGGATGATCTTTGCATTGAATTTTTTTGCTATATCCCTGGTTGTATCAGTAGAACCTCCGTCGGCAATGATGATTTCTATTTGTGTTTGGGGATAGATTTGATCTCGAATTGACGTTAGACAGGCAGGCAGATACTCTTCGGCGTTGAGAGTGGGAATGATAAATGTGACTTTTGGTGATCGTTTATCTTCATGTATGTTCATAATTTCGTGATTTTCCGTTCGATGAAGTAAAATAGCATGAGTATTATACATGAACCGGCGTTTTTGATTCTACCCGTTACCTGTATGAATAAAAAGGATTTTCTTTATAAACATATACTGCTCCAAAGCAGTTTTCAGACGGTGGGTCATGTTGATGAATATTTTATTCAAAGAACGGAACACCTGATCATTCATTACATCATGCCACGTATGCAGAACCATTCGAATGATATTTATGTGTATGAAAAGAGGAAACTTAAGAATATTATTCACAAATCCAGCTCAACGAATATTTTTTTGTACTATTTTTTTATAATATCCACATATTGGTATATTCTAATGAATTTATGTAGAAAAGAAGATAAATGGATCGTGTTGGCAGGACATCCAATATTTTTCTTTTTTATGCCAGTACAAAAACGACTTAGAAAACTATTGTTCGCGTATGGCATTGGAGACTATTTCCCTGGAAACGATTGGAAAATACGGCTTTTCGAAAATATCAAAAAATATTACCACAATCATATATCGATAGCGTATTATTTGTCAGACCGCATTAACATACGTATGAACAATGAGGTTAAGAACACTATCCGAAGAAGAACCGTGTCATGGGGCATGAGACAAATTGATGCAGGAAATAGAGATATAAAAATAAGGCAGATTGCATTTATTGGTGTCATAAAGCCAAGTCAAAATGTTGAGGTCATATTGGAATTTTTACGTAATAACCCATCCTGGAAGCTAAAGTTGATAGGAGTGGCTGAGGGAAACTATTTATTGAAATTAAAGGAAATTATTGATCAGTATTCATTACAAAAACAGGTATGGTTCCCAAACAAATTCATTTCAGAAAAAGAACTTAAGTATGTGTTGTCTGATTGCCTGATCGGTTTAGCACTGTACAAAACAGATAAATCTCAGTTTACTTGGTATACGGATCCGGGGAAAATTAAGACGTATCTGGAGTTCGGACTCCCGGTAATAATGACTGATACATCTGTCGTTACTCGGGATATTATTGGTTTTCATTGTGGAGAGATCATAAAAAGACGTTCCTTAGAGTTTTATATAAATAAAGTAATGAAAAATTATTCTTATTATCTGAGAGGTGTCCGTAATATGGTAAAAACGTACGAGTATGAAACATATTACGATCTCCGGTTTACTGCGCTTCGTGATTAATCAATTCCCTTGATTGAATGCTTCTTTCAATATTGGTTGTTTAGTATATAATACCGATACGTATGAAAACAGTGATTCTTTGCGGTGGAATAGGATATCGTCTAAAAGAAGAGACAGAGTTTAAACCAAAGCCTATGGTCCTCATTGGCGGAAAACCGATTCTATGGCACATCATGAAGATTTATAGTCATTATGGGTTCAATGAATTTATTGTTGCGCTTGGATATAAAGGCGACTATATAAAAGATTATTTTTTAAATCAAAAATATTTTCAACATGATTTTACTTTGTCCACAAAATCAGGACATTCCAAGATTCACAAAAACAAAAAAAATGGTAATTCTACCGATGATTTTAAAATAACATTTGTCGATACTGGGCTTGATACGCTGCCTGGAGAACGAATTTTAAGAATTGCAGATTATATTCCAAAAGAAGACGAAAATTTTATGGTGACATATGGTGATGGAGTTTCAGATATTAATATATCAGAGCTAATAAAATTTCACAGAAAACAAGGAACGATAGGAACTATTACAGGTGTTTTTCCAACCAGTAAATATGGTTTAGTCACTGTAAACAAAAAACAAATGGTCACAAGCTTTGTAGAAAAACCAACGTCTCAGGATTGGGTTAACGGAGGATTCATGGTATTTAAAAGACGGTTTTTTAAGTACCTGCGTCCCGGTGAATTAGAGCATCCAGCCCTCAAAAGACTTATATCTGAGAATCAGTTATCCCTTTTTATAAACAAAGGGTTCTGGCACTGTATGGATACGTACACGGATGTTGATAAGCTAAATTATTTCTGGAAAGAGGGGGCGCAGTGGAAAGTATGGTAAGTTTAGCAGGTAAAAACGTTTTAGTTACTGGAGGAACCGGATTTATCGGAAGCCATCTCGTGGAAGAGTTAATAAAACAAAAAGCTTACGTTACAACAACCTTTCTAGAACGAGACCCATCGTCATATTTTGAGACCGAACAATTAGCAAATAAAGTCGTCATGGCTCAGGCAGATGTTGAAGACTTTGAAAAGATATTCGATCTCATAACAAAACATAACATTGAATACGTTTTTCACCTGGCAGCACAGCCTTTGGTAGGCGTAGCATATGATAATCCAAAAAAAACTCTTTATTCCAATATAGTTGGCACAATAAATATTTTAGAGGCGGGGAGATTGTATCCGAATATAAAGGCAATCGTGGTCGCTTCATCCGATAAAGCATATGGGAAGTTGGTTAAAAATAAATACATCGAGACAGATCCTCTCCGTGGGGATCATCCTTATGAGGTATCAAAATCTGCAGCAGATCTCATTTGTAGTACGTACTTCAAAACTTATGATGTCCCAGTTACAATAACCCGGTTCGGTAATATTTACGGCGAGGGAGATTTGAACTACTCACGAATCATACCCGGAATTATGAGATCTATTATCAAGAAAGAGCAACTTCAAATCAGGAGTGACGGAAAATTTATTCGTGACTATTTATATGTTAAAGATGTTGTTAATGGTTACATACTATTGGCAAAAAATATTAAAAAGATCAAGGGAGAGGTGTTTAATTTCGGTTCGAGTGATACACTATCAGTCGTTGAACTAATTAAGCTGATCGAGAAGACCTTAAAAGTATCAGTTAATTTCAAAATTGCTAATACGAGTAAGAATGAGATTCCGTATCAATCGTTAAATTATTCAAAGATTAAAAAGAAGCTCGTTTGGAGGCAAAAACAAATGCTACGTACAACAATTGGAACGGTTTTTGATTGGTATCATAAAAATATCAATTAGGGGGTTTTATGAAAAAAATTATTGACAACATATTCGATATTTCGAGACTATCAGATAAACCCTTATTTATTCTTGAAATGGCAAACAATCACATGGGTGATGTTGAACATGGGGTTAAGATAATTAGAGAATTTAGTAAAATTACAAAAGAATTCAATTTTAATTTTGCATTCAAATTTCAATTTAGAGACATTGATTCATATATTCATCCTGATTATAAAAAAAATACTGACATAAAATATGTCAAACGTTTCCAAGAAACACGTTTATCCGAAAAAGAATTCATGAAATTAAAAAAAGAGGTTGAACGATATGGATACATATCAATATGCACACCCTTTGACGAAAAATCAGTTGATTTAATCGACAAACTGAATTTTGCCATAATTAAGATAGGGAGTTGCTCCTTTACTGACTGGCCATTACTTGAACGTATCGTTGCAAGCAATAAACCAATCATAGCTTCAACAGGAGGAACTTCACTAGATGAACTAGATCGTGTAGTAGCCTTTTTCCAACACAGAAATAAAAAATTTGCCTTAATGCATTGTGTTGGCGAATATCCAACAAAAGAAGAAAATCTTCAATTAAATCAAATTGATTTTTTACGAAAGAGATATGAGAAGGTGGTTGTAGGTTTTTCCACACATGAGGAGCCCGATAACCTTTTGCCGGTGCAGCTGGCTATTGCTAAAGGAGCAAGTATTTTTGAAAGACATGTTTCAATAAAATCTAAAAAATATGAAATGAATGCATATTCTTCTACACCAGAACAAATTCGTTGTTGGCTTAAGGCGGCAAAAAGATCAATACAAATTAATGGAATAAAAGGAGCAAAAGCCTCTCATAAAGAAAAAGAAATGTTGGATTTAAGACAATTTAAGAGAGGTATGTTTGCTAACTGTGATATTAAAAAAGGTGAAATCATAGATACTAACGTATTTTATGCTTTCCCAAACCGCGATAAACAGTTGCTGGCTAATGATAAGTCAAAATATAACGTTTTCGTGGCGGCCAAAGATATTAAAAAAAATGAACCCATTATTCACGTAAAACTTATTGAACAGAGAGGAAAAATTTTAAGTATTGTTAAGCGGTTGGGAAAACTCATTAAGGAAAGTAATATTATTGTTCCTTATAAAGTAGATCTTGAAATATCGCATCATTATGGAGTTGAAAAATTTGATAAATATGGTTTGTCCATGATAACCGTAATTAATCGGGATTATTGCAAAAAACTGTTATTAATGTTGCCAGGTCAACATCATCCAATTCAGTATCATAAAAAAAAGGAAGAAACTTTTCTTATTGCCTACGGAGTTTTTACCATTACGCTAGACGGAAAAAAACAAATTTATAAAAGAGGTGATGTCATAACTGTTAAACCTGGAGTTAGGCACAGCTTTTATACAAAAACAGGTGGAGTATTTGAAGAAATATCATCTACGCATTTTTTAAATGACTCATTCTATCAGGATAAAATAATTAATAACAATAAGCATAGGAAAACTTTTATAAGCTTTTGGAGAGATGTTGATTTATGAAATTAAGTGATTATGTTGTTAACTATATCGAATCAATAACGGACTCGATATTCCTTCTATCTGGCGGAGGAATTATGCATTTGGTAGATTCGGTCGGTAAGTCAAAGTATCTTAATACCATTTGTTGCCACCATGAGCAAGGAGCTGCAATTGCGGCAGAAGGATACGCTAGAATCAAAAATGAGGTCGGCGTAGTGTTAGTAACAACTGGTCCAGGTGGTACGAACGCGATTACTGGAGTGGCTGGCGCTTGGTTAGATAGCATTCCCATGTTGGTTATTAGTGGGCAAGTTAAGACAGATAATATTACTCCAAAGAAGAACGGTGCCCTGACTGTCCGGGCTATCGGGTTTCAAGAGTTAAATTTAATCGATATTGTTAAACCAATTACTAAATACGCAATAACAGTTGAGGAAAAAGAAGATATTAAATATTGTTTAGAAAAAGCAGTTTATTTAGCAAAAACTGGTAGACCAGGTCCTGTTTGGGTTGAAATACCTCTTGATATACAGGCTTCAGAAATTGATTTAAAAACGTTGCGCGGATTTTCTGATCCATCTCCCTCTCAGTATGCAAAACCGAAAATCCCCATGCCACTTATAGTTTCAGAATTGAAGAAAGCGAAACGTCCACTCCTTCTTGTTGGGAACGGGGTTCGTTTAGCCGGAGGTGAAAAAATTCTATGGAAGGTTTTAAATCAACTCAATATTAACACGGCCACTGTTATAATTACGGATGACGACCTGGTCACGTATGAATATCCATATTATTTAGGTAGACAAGGAATACCAGGTAATGTTGCTGCGAATTGGGCAGTAGACAATTGTGATTTGCTTTTAGTAATAGGAGATAGATTACAGTTAACACAACTTTCGTACGACTATTCGAATTTTGCCACACAGGCAACTAAGATTATGGTGGATATTGATGAAACTGAACTTCATAAAAAAACAGTTGATATTGATATTCCGGTATGTGCAGATGCCAAATTATTTTTGGAGGAGCTATATAAACAAAAAATTAAACTGCATCGTTGGAATGTGAAGGTGAAACCGATTAATTCTGCTGATCTAAAACCTCAGGGTGATTTTGTCAATGTTTATACCTTTTTATCTGAACTCGGCAAGTATTCAAAAAAGTATCACATTGCAACGGCCGACGGTATGGCTAGTCTTGTTCCCCATCAGGCACTTGCAATAAGAAGAGGGCAGCGTTTTGTTACGAACGCAGGACTTGGACATATGGGGTCGGGATTACCGTACGCAATAGGCGTAAGCATTGCTTCAAATAGTGATTCGGTTATTTGTATGGAGGGAGACGGCTCATTGATGCTTAACATTCAAGAATTACAAACGGTCCTATATCATAAATTGCCTATTAAGTTATTTATTTGGAATAACAATGGTTACTACTCAATTCGCGCTACACATTTAAATTATTTTAAAAAGGAATTTGCCTCAAGTCCTAAAACAGGAGTTAGTTTTCCGAATTTTGAAAATCTTATTCAGGCTTGGGGATTCCCATATAGAAAAATAGCAAGGGATAAAGATTTGGCTATGATACCGGAAATTATGAACTACAAGGGTCCTATTGTCTGTGAATTAATGATAGCTCCCGATCAGCCAGTCCTTCAAAAATGGTCTGCTGGAATGTATAGAGGTAAAAATTTGCCGTAATATGGTAGAAAATGAGCAGAAAGGAAAAGAAATGCTTCAGATGGCTAAAACTCATATTAAGGCTATCGTAGTAGATCAGGACGGAACAGTTAAAGATGAGAATAATATTATATATAAACAATCAAATGTAGCAAAATTACTTCAAAGAATTACAAGATCTGGAATATACTCAGCAATTATCACTGGAAGCGGTGTGACAGCACTAAAATCGTTTATATCGCCCTCTGCCCCAACGTATTTAGGTATAGGGAATGGGACTGCTTTGTACAAATTTAATTCAAAGGGAAGAACCGAAGTATATGCGCACCCTCTAACTCTACAGGAAGAAAAAACAATTATCACAATTTGGTTCGAGCTCTGTAATAGATTAGGGATTGCAGAATCACAACTTCAGTCGAAAGGACTAGAAACATTTAGGAAGTTCATGATTACTGATTGGACAGGATACATTCCTCCTACGTATGTTAAACAATTTAAAGAATTTAATGGCAAGTGCTTTACAGAGCCATTTAAAGTAACCCTAGTTTTTCCGGCCTGGGACGAATTACGGCAAAGGCAACTTGTGAAGCGCATGCAGAAAATGATCGATGAGAAACTCGGAAAAAATCGGTTTGTTGCACAACGTGGAGATAATACTTTCTTGCATATAACTCATGCCCTGTCAATTGACCCCAAACTTTTTGCTTTGAATACCATAATGAAAATGTTGTCTCTTAAACGTAAAAATATTGTTGTTTTTGGTGATTTACCTTTAGATAATGATCGGGGAATGCTCGCTAAAAGTCGATTTCCGTACACATTTACGAATCATGAATATAGGAACAAAAATCCCAATAAACCACCATATATTCTTCCGGGATCCACGGTTTCACCAATAAGAAGCGTGTATAATGCAATTGATTACCTCTTAATGAGATAGCAATAGTTGAAATATTGAAAAGAATTGGAAAACGACAATAAAGTTGACAAAAATGAGATTTCATTTATGAATATTAAAAATATCTTTAATGTTTATACTAATTATTTAAATAAGCCGTATTATAGAAAAGCTCTTTTATTAAAGCATCCCGATAAAAAACTTCTCTTTGGGCGTCCGGTTGCAATATTTGGAGCTGGAAGGATGGGCGAGGCATTCGCTAAAAAAATACACTTAATTGGTATCAAAGCTAATTATTTTATTGATAATGATAAAAATTTGCAAGGGAGGAGTATTGGGACAATTCCAATAATTTCCCTTGAAGAAGCAAGGCTAAGAATTATTAATCAACCAATACTTGTAGCAAGCCTTTTACATGAAACTGATATTTGTACAGATTTGCTTGACTACGGGTTTCCCATGATTTTTCCTTTGGTTTACCTTAATTTTCTTTATCCAAAAGTTTTTTATTCCCCAGAATATAGTGGTATATTTGTAAGTCTGTTTAATAAAGAAAATCAAAAAAAAATGCACGAGGCGATTAATGTGTTTTCAGATACGACCTCGAAAGAAATTTTTTTACGGTTATTAATGTTCAGACTGACTTTTGAAAAATCATATTTGCAGCAGGCGTATTGTAAGCAATCTGCCTTCACAAGTGACAAACTACTTAATTTTTCAAATAATGAAATATTTGTTGATGGCGGAGCATATACTGGAGATTCAATAGAAGCTTTTATCAAAGCAGTTCATGGAAAATACAAGTCTATTTTGTCTTTTGAACCAGATGAAATCAATTATGAACATCTTTCAATGTATTGCAAAAGCAAACATTTCAATAGAATCACCTTAATTAAAAAAGGGATATATGTAAAAAATGGAAAAGTCTTTTTTTCGGTTAACGGCAGAGTTGATGCGAGAATACTAGATAAAACATATGAATCTATCAAAAATAATGAACGTCGATCTATTGAAACGACTTCATTAGACACATACTTTTCTAAAAGGGAAAAACCTACATTGATAAAAATGGATATTGAAGGTGCAGAAAACGAAGCGTTGAGGGGAGCATCTGGTCTTATACGTAAACATAGACCAAAACTAATGATATCTGTCTATCATCACGCAGAGGATTTATGGAATATTCCTCTATTAATAAAGAAATTGCACCCTGATTATAGATTGTACCTTCGGCATTTTTCAAATGAAACGGTTGATACTATTTGTTATGCCTGCTAATTTAATTTTTTAATAAATATGAGGCGCTCAGTTTTACTATTGGGAAGTAATGGCTTTATCGGAAAAAATTTGGTGAACTCTCTCAAGGATGTATACGATTTATCGTTTCCGAATAGCAAGGTATTGGATTTACTAGACACAGATGCTGTAGCTCAATATATTAAAAGTCATAAATTTGATACGATAATCCATTGTGCAACACATAATGCAACAATAACATCAAAAAAAGATCAGCATATTTTACAAAACAACCTCCTTATGTTTTTTAATGTTGCACGGTTGGAAAAGTACTTTAAAAGGATGATATATTTCGGTTCTGGCGCTGAATACAGCAGTAACGCCTATCTTCCGCGCATGAAAGAGAGTTATTTTAATTCGTATGTTCCGACAGACGAATACGGTTTATCAAAATATGTTATGGCGATACACGCAGGAAAAAGTAGGAATATTTTTGATTTGCGATTGTTTGGAGTATATGGAGCATTCGAGGATTGGCGAATTCGGTTTATCTCCAATGCGATCTGTAGAGCGCAATTTCATGAGCCGATAACAATACAGAAGAATGTACATTTCGATTATTTATATGTAAAAGATCTTTGCGTAATAGTAAAGAAGTTTATTGGCGCAAAAACAATTCCTTATCATCATTTCAATATTTGCACGGGTAAATCAATCGATCTAAACTCAATCGCAAAAATTGTTTTGTCCGTTTCTAAAAGTTCTGTGCCAATAGTAATAAAAAAACATGGTTTAAAAAAGGAATATAGCGGAGACAATAGACGGTTGTTGAATTTTATCGGAAAATTCCCTTATACCTCGATGGAACAAAGCATAAATGAACTTTATCTTTGGTATAAACGAAACAGCAGTATGATCAATAAAAATGAATTAATTGCGTATACCTAAGATCTATTATGAGTAACGATAACAAGATGCAAAATACCATTAATATGCGGTTATGTCCGATATGCGGATCTGCAATAAATAAAATTATATATTCACAGAACTTTTATATTGGCAATAGAAGTCATGAAATCGTTGTTTGTAAATTATGCGGTTTTATCTATGTCAGGAATGCCAAATCCCAGAAAGAATTAAGTACCTACTATAAAGACGATTCAAAGTATGAAATTGAACGTGATCATGATCTCCACAAGGAATATCAAAAAATTATTGCAGAATTTGTCAAAAAAACTGACTCTGTTCTTGATATAGGATGTTCTACCGGTCATTTACTATCTCTGCTAAAAAAACAAGGCTTTCGAAGCCTTTTAGGTATTGACCCCTCATTGCAATGTCAATCTATAGCAAAGGAAAAGTATGGAATAAAAGTATTGAATACAGATCTGCTGAATTTTTCCTCGCACACAAGGTTTCATTGCGTGATACTTGCTGCAGTTCTTGAACACATTGAAGATTTGCAGGCTTGTATATCAAAAATTGATACGCTGTTGTCGGATCGTGGAATACTATTCATTGTAGTTCCAAATGCAGAAGCTTTTACATATACAGACAAAGAACCCTTTGCTGAATTTTCAACAGAGCACATAAACTTTTTTTCTTTCTCTCATTTGCAGTTGTTATTAAAGGAATATAGTTGTATTTTTTGCAAGGCGGACGGGAATATTCTTTATACGTTATGGAAGAAGAAGATCCCATTGGAAGAAATTATGTGTAAATATATTGCTGGTTCAAAGAAAAAGGAAGCTATTATTAGAAAATTTATTGATAGATTGCCTAACCATACACTTATTTGGGGCGTGGGTGCTTTGACACAGAGGTTGATGACTTCAACAAATCTTTCAAAGAAGGCCGTTGCATTTATTGATGTCGATATCAAAAAAAATAAAACCTTACCGGGATATCAAGTAATCACTCCAAACGAAATATCTTTATATAAAGAACCCATATGTATCTGCTCATATCGCTTTAGAGATGAAATATTGACGTATATAAAAGAACATAAAATACCTAATAAAATTTTTGTCTTACCATAACATGAAGAGAACATCATATATTCCTGTATCAGGGAAAGTTTTCGATCATCATGAGATTGCTAATGCAATTAAGGTTGCAAAAGATGGCTGGTGGACTGAAGGGGAATTTTCAAAAATCTTTGAAAAGAATTTTTCGTCCTATCTTGAGAGAAAATACGTATCACTTACCAATTCCGGTTCTTCAGCAAACCTTATCGCATTGACTGCACTTACTTCCTCGACATTCGGAAATAAAGTTTTACGCCCAGGTGATGAGGTCATTACTACGTCCTGTGCTTTTCCGACAACTGTAAATCCCATAATACAAAATCGACTAATACCAGTTTTTGTGGATGTTGATCTTGGATCGCGAAACGCAACAGTGAAGATGATAAAGAGAGCAATTTCAAAAAAAACAAAAGCTATCATGATGGCCCACGCACTCGGCAATCTTCTACCGGTAAAGGAAATAGGAGAACTCGTTAAAGAATACAACCTGTGGTTTATTGAAGATTGTTGTGATGCACTCGGAGGAACGTATAACGGAAAAATGGCGGGGACATTCGGTCATGTTTCAACATTTTCTTTTTATCCGGCGCATCAGATAACAATGGGTGAGGGGGGAGCAATAGTGACCGATGACCCGCTCATTCATCGGTCCATACGGCAATTTCGGGACTGGGGACGCGATTGCTGGTGCGATACGGGTCATGACAATACGTGTGGCAAACGATTTCAATGGCAATTGGGTGATTTACCATATGGTTATGATCATAAATATACGTATTCACAGATCGGGTATAACCTGAAACTTACCGATTTTCAGGCAGCAATAGGGGTAGCGCAATTAAAAAAACTTCCGGGTTTCATTAAAAAGCGGAAAGAGAACTTTAAAAAACTTTACGAGTTTTTTAAAAGCTATGAACACTATTTTGTTCTTCCGACATGGGAAGCTAATGCTGATCCCTGTTGGTTTGGCTTTATGATCGTTATTAAGCCTGGTACACATTTTACGCGTTTAGAAATGGTCAACTATTTGGAATCCCACGGTGTCGGAACCAGAAATCTATTTGCCGGTAATTTGCTAAAGCATCCCGCGTATATAGGAAGAAGAGATATTCGAACAGTGGGGACATTGGATAATTCCAATACCATCATGAACAATGGATTTTGGATAGGCGTGTGGCCGGGTATTACGGAACAAATGATGAAGCAAGTGAGAAAAACGATAGCAGAATTTATAAAGACACATGAGTCATGAACAATCAATCAAAACAATGGGATAGATATTTTCGGACATATATACACCCCATTTCTTCTACATGGGCGATAAAAGACATTCAAAAACATGAACAGTGGTATTTTAATTGGATGTGGTATATACAGCACGCCGGTCATTTCCGCTTTAAAGATAAAAAAGTCTTTGAGCTCGGAAGCGGCGCCGGCGGAGTATGCAGTTTACTCTAAAGTGGTACCGTTTGTCAAGACGATTTTTTAACGACAACTTCCTCTTAAAATGTAACTTGTAATAATGCTAAATGCCAAAATATATGTGTGCCGGTGTTTTGTATCCCAGGGATTGATGTA
>Ga0172371_10004379_pt1 | contig 21423 bp, 14 predicted proteins | sample Lak12m_FD_114543 | JGI IMG/M metagenome (GOLD analysis project Ga0172371, IMG submission 114543) | Freshwater microbial communities from Kabuno Bay, South-Kivu, Congo - kab_022012_12m | ecosystem: Environmental > Aquatic > Freshwater > Lake | place: Democratic Republic of the Congo: South-Kivu... | reverse complement strand
TGGTCGCTCGGCAACGAGGCCGGCGACGGGATCAACTTCGAGGCAACCTCGGCCTGGATCCACCAGCGCGACAAGAGCCGGCCCGTCCACTACGAGCGGGCCGAGCGCCGCCCGCACACGGACATCGTCTGCCCGATGTACGCGCGCATCGAGGACCTCGAGGCCTATGCCGTACGTAAGCAGACGCGGCCCTTGATCCTGTGCGAATACACCCATGCCATGGGCAACAGCAACGGCAATCTCCAGGACTACTGGGACGTCATCGAAAAATACCCCCAGCTTCAGGGCGCCTTCGTCTGGGACTGGGTGGATCAGGGCTTCGCCGCCAAAAATGAGAAGGGCGAATCCTACTGGGCCTACGGCGGAGATTACGGGCCGCCCGGCACGCTGTCCGACCGCAACTTCTGCTGCAACGGCCTGGTCGGTCCGGACCGGATGCCCCATCCCGCGCTATGGGAGATTAAAAAGGTCTATCAATATATCAAATTCAGGCAGGCCGGGTCGCTCAACGGCGGCAGGGCGCTCGAAATCGCCAACGCCTATGATTTCATCAATCTCGACCGGTTCCTCATCCAATGGGAATACGTCGCCGACGGCGTGACTCCCGTGGCCAAGGGCACGATCGCCCATCCCGACATCGCCCCGGGCGCGGCCAGGATCTTCAGCCTGGATATCCCGGCCTTCGAAAGAAAGCCGGGCGTCGAATACTTTATAAATGTCACGGCGGTCACCGCCTCCGACCAGCCGCTCGTGCCGCGCGGCCATGTTGTCGCCTCCGAGCAGTTTAGGGACCAGGTGGCCAAACCCGGCGTTCCGGCGGCCGTGAGCGCTGACGCCGCCCTGAAAATGACGCAGACCGAGGCGGCGGCGGTCGTCGAAGGCCGGGATTTCTCCGTGACCTTCGATAAGAAGGCCGGCGTCCTCTCCTCCTTCAAGGCCGGCGCGACCGAGCTCCTCAAAGCGGCGCTGGAGCCGAACTTCTGGCGGGCGCCCACGGACAACGATTTCGGAAACCGGATGCCCTCGCGCCTCGCCGTCTGGCGCAAGGCAGCCGACAACCGGACGCTCGATGCCTTCGTCCTTCGATCCCCGGGCCTGTCGGTCGTCGAGGCGACCGCGGAGTTCAGCCTCAAGGACGTCGGCGCGAAATACCAGGTCAAGTATCGCGTCTACGGCACGGGCGACGTCGTCATCGAGGTCAAATTTGCGCCTGCGGGCCGGAATATTCCCGAGCTCCCCCGTCTCGGGATGAAGGCGGCCCTTCCCTGCGAGTTCTCGGAAATCCGGTGGTACGGCCGCGGCCCGCACGAGAACTACGTCGACAGGAAGACGTCGGCCTTCGTCGGCTTCTACAAAGCCGCAGTCTCGGACATGGTCGTCCCTTACGTCAGCATCCAGGAATACGGGAACCGCACGGACACCCGCTGGGTGGCCCTGACCAACAAGGACGGCCTCGGCCTCATGGCTGTCGGACTTCCCGCGCTCGACTTCTCGGCCCTGCCCTATACGGCCGAGGACCTGACCCAATCGACCCGGGGGGAAAAGCATCCCGCCGACATCGCGAAGAGGGATTTTGTCTCCCTCAACCTGGACTACGGCCAAATGGGCGTGGGAGGAGACGATTCTTGGGGCGCCCAGACGCACGCGCAATACCGGCTCAACCCGCGGGAATACGTTTACAAGTTCAGGTTGCGGGCCGTCACCAAGAACGACGACCCGATGGCGCTCAGTAAGAACGTCTATTAACTACCGTTTAACGATCTCGACGCGGCGGTTCTTGGCCCGGCCGTCTTCCGACCGGTTGTCGGCGATCGGCTTCTCCTGGCCCCAGCCGACGGCCGTCATGCGGGCCGCGGCGATACCCTGCTTGACGACCGCGTCCAGGACCGCCTTGGCCCGCTGTTCGGACAAGGTCTTGTTCGACGCCGGCGTCCCGACGTTGTCGGTATGGCCTTCGATGCCGAGCTTGAGGTCCTCGTGGCCCTTCATCAAGGCCGCGATCTGAGCGATGATGGATTCAGACTCGGGCTTGATCGTCGCCTTGCCCGTGTCGAAGTTGATGTAGAGAGCCATGAAGCCGTCTTTGGACAGCGCGTCGTACATGGCGTCGGCGGTCACCTCTTGTTCCATGGCCTGAACTTCGAGGATGATCAGGTCGTAATTGTTGCCGTCGTTCCAAACATCGAGCCGGATCCAGGTCTCCTTGCCGTTCTTCACAATTTTATAGGTCGCCTGGTAGCCTTCATCGAATAGGGCCTGGCCGCCGATGGCCTTGATCGCGTTAGCATAGTTCTTCCGGATCTGCACGGGGCTCGCCCTCTGGACGTCCGGCTGGATATCATAGCGGAGCTTCGTCTTCTGCCCCTCGAGGGTTTTCTCCTCGCTTCCGGGGAGGATAAACGTGGCCTCATCAAACCGCGTTTCGCATTCCGCGATATAGTAATTCTTCATCCGCGATAAGAGCGGATGGTCCTTGCAGTTCTCGGCGTCTTTCTCCTGGGCAAAGGTCGCTCCGGCGAAGGCCAAGAGCGAGAGGCACAGGAATCCCAGTCCCATGAGCTTGATTCGTTGCGACATTGCGGATACCTCCTCGGCTTCGGCCGGCTTGCCGCTGGGGGAAAGAGCCGCGGCAAGCGGCCGGGCGTAAAAATGACCGTGCACCCCGCTCCGACCGGTTCCTTACCCGCGGAAGCGCCGCCGGCAGCTCAGACCAGACTGGCTGAAACACAGGAACCCTCCTGCTGCCGCTGCTACCTTCCGGTCCTGACGGGATTCACAGGCGGCCCCTTGCTCAGGGCCCGGCCTTTCATCACCGCCGTCGAGGCCCCGTTCCGGACAAGGCCCGGCCTCGGCGAGGGATTCGACCCCACTATAGCGGGTTGTGGGCGACAGGGCACCGCTAGCTCCCCATCTAGCACGGTCGAACCTTTATTATAGCAGAAATGCCGACGGCATCCTACGCGCCCAGGGCAGGCGAAGTCCGACGTCGAAGACAACGACAGGGGAGATTTACGGCCGGCTCAGAAGCGATAGGCCAGTCCGGCCCGGAGGACAAATCCGTCCCAGATGCCCGCCTCGCCGAGAAGCGACAGCCCTTGATAGATCTGGGCTTTAATCCCGAAATGAACCTGGAGGATGACCAGCATGTCGGGGATGTTGAAGTCGATGTCCTGGGAGAGCGTATCGAAATCTTTTTCCTGGCTGTCGCTGATCGTCTCGGAGAATCCGTCTTTTTGAAACGTTCCCGCATAATTGTAGCTGAACGTCCCGCTCAAGGGCGAGAATCCGAATCCGACCACGAAATACGGCGTCAGCCGGACGTTCTGGCCGACTTCCCAGCGGAAGTTGATATGCGTGGAAAAGGGGCTCGAGACGAGTGTCGACTTGACGTCGGCCGACGAGACGGCTCCGTTGGTGAACGTCTGGCGGGCGGTCCCGTTGAGCGTCAGCTTCATATCCGTTTTTTCGAAGGCGAGGCCGAGGCTGAACGTGCCGGCCCGCCCCGCCGAATAATAGCGGATCTCCAGCCCGTAGTTCGACCCGCCCGTATCGAAGGCGAGAGTATTGGTGAATTCCAACGGCACCAGCCCGGCCTGGATCGTGGCCGATTTCTTCCTGAGCTCGTTGCGGATATCCTCGCCCAGCTTGTCCGTCAGGTCTTTCTCGAAAGCAGCCTTGATCAGGTTGATGCTCCAGGTCGAGTAGTGGGCGTTGATCTCCCAGTGCCCGCCCCCGTCCACGTCGAGGGCCTCTTCTTCCAGCAGGACTTGCGTCTCTCGCTGCTGCTGGGCCGAAGGCTTCTCTTTGACGGGCGGCTCCTTGGCTTCTTGGACCGGCGGTTTCTCGGCCGGCTTTACGGCTGCCGCTTCCTTCCCCGCCGCCTCCCCCTTCTTGACCTCTTCTTCTTTCGCCGTTTTCAGCGGAGGAGCTTCTTCGGTTTTGGCCGGGACGGGGGCCGACGGTTGGACCTTCTCTGCGGCCGGCGGCTTCTTGTCCGTGATCTCCTTGCGGACCTGATTGAAGAGCTGGACGAAAGGCTTCGGATAGAACAGGTCGGAGATCTCCTTGTTGGGGTCCACCTCGAGGACCCGGCGGATGTAGCGGATCGAGCTCGCCGTGTCGCGGAGGTGATAATAGCTGAGGGCCAGGCCGAAGGAGGCCTGGGAGAGGTTCATCCGGCTCCTGGCCAGGGCCAAAGCTTCCAGATAGCAGCCGACGGCCAGCTTGTAATCGGCTTTCTGGAAATAGGAATTGCCTTGGACGAGCAGCTTCTCGACGTTCACCTCGCGTTGCGAAGCCGTTTGCCCCGCGGCAGCCGGCGGAGCTCCCGCGACGAGGGCGCCGAGCGCGAGAATCGACAAAAACGATATTGCCCGCTTCACTTTTCTTGTCATCCGGCCGTCTCGCGCCCCCATGCTACCCGAGCCTCTATGGTTTGTCAAATCCTATCCTCATTCCGATTGACAGATTTTCCCGGAATCGGCTACCATGGGGAGAGTGGAAGGAGAACGCCATGTATTTCGGTGACACCACATTCCTTATTTTGATACCGGCGTTTCTGCTGGCCTTGTTCGCCCAAGCCCGGGTGAAAAGCACGTACCATAAATACGCCCGGATCGCGGCCGCTTCGCATCTGACGGGAGCCCAGACCGCCCGCTCCCTGTTGAACTCGGGCGGCGCCGGAAGCGTCTCGGTCGAGAAGGTGCCCGGCAGCCTGACCGACCATTACGACCCGAAGAAGCGCGTGCTCAGGCTCTCGGCCGAAGTCCACGACAGCACGTCGCTGGCCGCCCTGGGCATCGCCGCTCATGAGGCCGGCCATGCCCTCCAGCACCACGAGCACTTCGCACCTCTCCAATTCCGCAACGCGTTCTTCCCCGTGGTCAACATCGGCTCGAACCTGGCCTTCCCGCTCTTCATCGTCGGGCTGATGACGAGCACGTCGAAGCCGAGCATCCTGATGGACATCGGCATCCTGCTCTTCTGCCTGGCCGTCCTCTTCAGCGTGATCACGCTGCCCGTCGAATTCAACGCCTCGAAGCGGGCGATCCGGCTGCTCGAAGGACACGGCTATCTCAGCGGCCAGGAGATCGCTGGAGCCAGGAAAGTCCTCTCGGCCGCCGCCCTGACCTACGTGGCCGCGACGGCCATGGCCGTCCTCCAGCTCGTCCGCATGCTGATGCTCCGATCGTCGCGAGACTAATCGTGCGGCCCGCGTCCCGGCGATTCGGCTGGATCCTCCTTCTTTTCGCCTTCGGTTTCGCCGCCCCGGCCGCCGCCCAAACCCCGTCGTTCCGCTTTGAAGGCCCGGATTTCCTCCTCGATGGAAAACCGTTCCAGATCATCGCCGGGGAGCTGCACTTCCAGCGGATCCCGAAGGAATACTGGAAAGACAGGCTGGTCAAGGCCCGGGCCATGGGCCTCAACACCGTGGCCACCTACGTTTTCTGGAACGCCCTCGAGCCCGAGCCCGGGCAGTGGAGCTTTTCCGGGGCCAACGACTTGGCCGCGTTCATCCGCGCGGCCAAGGAAGCGGATCTGTACGTCATCGTCCGGCCCGGGCCCTACGCCTGCGCGGAATGGGACTTCGGGGGGCTGCCCGTCTGGCTCCTGCGGACGCCCGACATCAAGGTCCGCTGCATGGATCCCCGGTATATGGCCGCCTGCGACGCCTATATCAAGAAGCTGGCCGAGCAGATCAAGCCTCTTCTGCGGGCCAACGGAGGCCCGGTCCTCATGATCCAGATCGAGAACGAATACGGGAGCTACGGCAACGACCGCTCCTATGTCCTTTCCCTGAAAAAGATGTGGGAGGCGGCCGGCATCAGCGGGCCGTTCTGTACCGCCGATGGGGCAACGCCGGCCATGCTGGAAGCGGGCTCGGTCCCCGGCGCCGCCATCGGGCTCGACCCCGGAACGGCCGACAAGCACTACGCCGAGGCGGCCAAGCTCAAGCGGAACGTGCCCGTATTCTGCGCCGAGCTTTATCCCGGCTGGCTGACACACTGGGGGGAGGCGTGGGCGGCGGTCAAGACCGAGGAGATCCTCCCCAACGTCCAGTGGCTTCTCGACAACAAGAAATCTTTCAGCTTCTACATGTTCCACGGCGGGACGAACTTCGGATTCACCGCCGGAGCTAATTTCAGCGACCGCTATCAGCCCGATGTCACGAGCTATGATTATGACGCTCCGCTCGACGAGATGGGCCGGCCGACGCCGAAGTACAAGGCGATCCGGGAACTGCTCGCGCGCTGCCAGCCCTCGGGGGCCACGCTGCCCGACCTGCCTCCTCCCCTTCCCGCCGTCGAAATCCCCGAGATCTCGTTCAACCAGGCTACCTCGCTGTTCGACAACCTTCCCCTTCCCATCAACAGCCCCCAGCCGAAGCCGATGGAATCGTACAATCAAAACAGCGGGTTCATCCTCTACCGGACCAAGCTCGTCGGGCATCACAGCGGCAAATTAACCGTGACCGAGCTCCACGACTATGCCAACGTCTACGTCGACGGCCGTTACGTCGGAACGCTGGACCGGGCGAAAAAAGAGACGACCCTCGAGATCCCGGCGGCCGAGCCTCCGGCCCAGCGCCTCGACATCCTGGTCGAAGGTATGGGCCGGATCAACTACGGACAGCACGTGATCGACCGCAAGGGCATCACCGAGCGCGTGACGCTCAACGGCATGACCCTGATGGACTGGGAGGTCTTTCCCCTGCCCATGGAAAGCCGGTATCTATCATCTTTGAAATTCGTCGTCGGCGCGCCGCCCGAAACGCCGGCCGCCTTCTATCGCGGGACGTTCGATCTGCAGGAGCTCGGCGACACCTACCTCGACATGAGCCTCTGGAAAAAAGGCGTCGTCTGGGTCAACGGCCGCAACCTCGGCCGCTATTGGGAGATCGGCCCCCAGAAACGCCTCTTCTTGCCCGCGCCTTACCTGAAGAAAGGCCGGAACGACATCGTCATCTTCGACCTGCACCAGACCCGGCCGGCGCCGGTCAAGGGAATGACGTCCTTGAAGGACGAGACGGGCTCTTGAATCCCGTCGGCCCGGCGGCGGGGCATCGCGGGCCCTCCGCGGGAACCTCACTCCGGATGAAAGGAGAATGTATGATGAAAAAGCCTCTGATCAAGGTCGGCGTGATCCTCATCGCCGCCTTGGCCCTCTCCGCCGCGCAGGAGAAAAAAGCGTTCGACGGCCTGTTCCTCGACCTCAGCAGCCTCAGCCGCCTCTCCCGTGCCCAGACCCGCTCGATCAGCCCGGAGAACTTCACCGGGGAAAAAGGCAAGGCGGGGATGTCGACCGACGGGCCGGCCCTCAAAGCCGCCCGGGACCTCGGACAGGGCTGGAAGGTCTCTCCCTACGTCCGCATCGCGCCAAAGGAGACCTTTGTCATGGCCGACGTCAAGGGCGAAGGGGCCATCCAGCAGATCTGGCTGACGCCCTCCGGCAACTGGCGCTTCGCCATTCTCCGGTTCTACTGGGACGGCGAGACAGAGCCCTCGGTCGAATGCCCGGTCGGCGACTTCTTCGCCTGCGGGTGGGGCAAATATGCCCAGATCTCGTCCCTGCCGGTCTGCGTCAATCCCGGCCGGGCCTTCAATTCCTACTGGCTGATGCCCTTCCACAATTCTTTCAAGATCACGCTCGAGAATCTCGCCGACAAGCCGCTTCCCGGCGAAGACCCGAACACCGGCATCTTCACCGTTTACTACCAGATCAACTACACGCTGACCGACGTGCCCGACGACGCGGCCACCTTCCATGCCCAGTTCCGCCGGATGAATCCCCTGCCCTACAAGGACGTTTACACCCTCCTCGACGGTGTGAAGGGATGGGGTCACTATGTCGGGACGTACATGGCCTGGGGCGTCAACAACAACGGCTGGTGGGGCGAAGGCGAGATCAAGTTCTTCCTCGACGGCGACACGAAATTCCCGACCATCGCCGGGACCGGGACCGAGGATTACTTCTGCGGGTCGTATGACTTCGACTCCGCGGGACCCGACGGCGTCGTCCGCTACACCGAGCACACGACGCCCTATTCCGGCCTGGCCCAGGTCATCCGCGGGGACGGCCACTACAGCGTCATGCAGCGCTTCGGGCTCTACCGCTGGCACATCATGGACCCCATCCGCTTCGAGAAGGACCTCAAGGTGACCATCCAGGCCCTCGGCTGGCGCTCCGGCGGGCGATATCTGCCCCTCCAGGACGACATCTCATCGGTCGCCTACTGGTATCAGGCTGAGCCGCACGCGAAGTTCCCCAAACTCCCCGACAAGGACTACCTGGAGATCATTTGAGGGTCGAATCGCCGTCGAAAAAAACGAACTTGGCGTCCGGATGACCTGACGGGAGGCTTAAAGGACCGGCGGACTATTTCTTTTTCTTCCCGACGATGTTGGCTTCGCCGAATTCGAGTGACAATCCGCCCCGGAGGGCGTCCCCCTCGATGATGGCCGAGAACTGAATGGCCATGGTCTGGCCGCCGGAGCCGACGTTCAGCAGGAACGTGACCTTGCCGTTCTCGTACTTGAGGTTTTCCATCTTGTATTCGCCGCTGTTGCTGACGGAGGTCCCGGCCAGAACGTCCTTGTTCAGGACGAAGGTCCAGACGAATTGGTACTGCCCATCCTCGGTCTGGACGTCCCATTTGCCGAGGAGATCCTTGTACGGGTTCTCTTGGGCTAGAGCCTGGGAGACCGGGAGGCAGAGCAGGACGAAGCCCGCCGCTAAAATAATTAATTTCAGCATTCTCATGTGATAACTCCCTCTCGAAGCTTCCGATTCAATTTATTTAAGATTCAAGTCATTATCCGCAGATTCCGGCCCGAAATCAACCTTCTAAGGGGGGAAGACGCATCCTGAATCGCAGACACATACTCCGTTTTAAGGTATGTGTCTGCGATTCAGTCACGACAGGATGCGGCGAGCCCCTTAAGAATTAATTAAGGTGCCAGATATGTCAATCCCCGAATTATTTCTGAGGAATTAAGTGATTGAGTTGTCTGGCACCATAATTAATATTATGGATTGACAGCTCGAGGGCGTAACGATATGGTGAGGAAAAGGAGAGCAACCATGGCCCGTCCCCTTCGTCGAAGGCTCCGTTTCTTCCGGCACGCGATGCCCGGTTTCCTCGTTTTGGCCGCCTCTCTCATCCTTGCCGCCTGTCAGATGGCGCGGATGGCCCTCCCCGCGAACCTGGCCGCCGGTGCTCAGGAGATGGCCTGCCGCGGCCGGCAGGGCTTCAAATTCAACGAGGCGTTCACCTTCCTGCCCTTCAAGGTCTTCGACGTCCATCGAAGCTGGACGACCATCCAGGGCTGGGACGACGCCTGGATCGACAGCGCCCGGGCCAAGCAGCGGTACCAATTCTCGGTCGAAGAGCCCGGCCAACCGGTCTGGGACGGCCAATGCGCCGTCGGCGCCGAATTCACGACCGTGGAGCTCCGCAGATTCTTCGGCGGGGAGCTCGAAATACAGACGGAGGGAATCCAAACGGTGCTCGGCCTCTTGAAAGAGAGGGGCGGGAAAAAACCGTGGAAGATCGTCTTGGGCCAGCAGACCGGAGAGATGTCCATGAACGGCATCCTCGAAAGGGACGATATCCGGGTCGCGATCGAAGCCCAGCATCGCCTGGCCCAGACTCCGCTTCCCGTCCATGACGCGGCCGGCTACATCCTGACGCTGAAAAGGAAGGCTGTCGCCGCGGTGGAAGTCCTCAACAATGGGACGGTTTGGATCGACCCGCAGGCAAGCCCGGAAATGCGCGGCGCTCTGGCCGCGGCGGCCTCGGCGCTCCTGCTCTTCCAGGACCTTCTGACGCTGAATCTCGACCGCTGATTAGATTAGGTACACACACGGTGTGTGTACCTAATCGTTAAATTTCACTTTTCAACACCGCGAAGAATTCGTCCCGTGCTTCCGCCTCGAGCCAGGGGCGGTGCCCGCATCGCTTGAGGAGGATAAAGCGGAAATCGCTCAATATGTCGGATAGGGGGATCTTGACCCCGTCGGCCGGATGCGGATCATAATCGCCGTGGATGGCGACGACCGGACAGCGGATCTCCCGGCCTAAGGCCAGCAGGCGGCCGCGCCGCCGGAGGCCCTGAGCCTCCCCCCAGACCTTCTGGTAGATGTCGAAGCGGACATCGATCTCGGGATCCTCGCCGGCGACGGGCTGAAACGCGTCGGCCTTGGCCATCAGCCGGCCGATCCCGGCCAGGGCCGAATACTTATCCTTCACAGCGGGATCGTCGAGGCACTCCGTCAAACGATCGAGCTCCGCCCTTTCTGCCTCCGACAAGCGGCTCAAGCGGGTCGCCGTGATCCCCCCGGCGTACTTTTCCTCGAAGGATCCGCTGCCGATGAGGATGAGCTTCCGGACATGGGCTGGGAACCGGGCGACGAAAATAAAGGCGAGCATGGCCCCCCACGAAAATCCGCAAAGCGTGACCGGGAGAGAGCCGTATCGGTCGAGAATTTCCTTTAATTCCTCGACCTGGCCGTCGATCGAGGAGGCCGTCTGGAGCGGCTCCAGAACGCCGCAAGCGGCAGATAGCTCTTCGGCCACCCGCGCCATCTCCCCGGCCGCTCCCGGCCCGCCGTGCAGAAGGGCCAGAGCATAAGGAGCTTTTCCGTAGAACATCGGATTTTTCATGACGGCATAAAAAAAACGGGGCCCCTGATAAGGACATCACGGTTGAAAAACCGTGCGGCTGGGGATGAGAAGGACCGGATCCACCTCGTCTCCGGCTTCTCCGTCCCCGTCGAGGCACCTTATCAGCGGCCCCTAGGATCCTCGATCGGGCAGCGTATTATAGATACGTCCCGATCTCCGGAAAGTCAAGGGGATAAAATGAGGCGGATAAAATAAGGCGGGACGACGCATTCTGTCCCCAATAACAACGCCGGCACGATAACCGCGGATATGCAGAGATTGTATATGGATTTTCTTATTAGGACAGGATGCGTCGTCCCCCTTTACCTTGACAAAGGAATATGGATTCTATATGTTCCCCGCCGCGGATGAAACGCACCATGACAAGTCCTGCCAAAACTTCATCTCCCACCGCGAAAAAGAGCGGCCCGGACCTGTCGCCTCTCGAAATCAAAATCTGGAGCCTGGGACGATGGAACATCCTGGGCTGCAAGCAGTCCAATGACGGGCGGGTCCGGGGAACCGGTTGGCTCGGCCCCTTGTTCCCGAGGCTCTACATCTTCCTCCTCGTCTGGTACCAGATCAAGCTGGGCCGGCCTTACAAGAACCTGGCCCGATTCGAGGGGAAGAGGGTCAACTATCTCATCTATCCGCCCGCGGGCTCGAAGAGCTTCCTCCGGACATCCATCAGCATCCTCAAAGGCTATCTGTATCTAAGCGGCCGCTCCTCGGTCGTCGCCGCGACGATTGCCGTGACCTACCGCTGCCCCTGCCGCTGCTTCCATTGCAGCGCGCAGCGCAACAAGCAGCCCGTCCGGCCCGAAATGTCCACGGCCGAGGTCAAACGCGTCATCGATCAATGCCTGGACATGGGGATGTCGGTCATCACCTTTACCGGAGGCGAGCCTCTTCTCCGCAAGGACATCTTCGAGCTGGTCGATTACGTCGACAAGAAAAAGGCCGTGGCGATCATCTTCACGAACGGGCTATTGCTCGACGAGGAGGCCGCCGCGAAGCTGAATAAAGCGGGCCTTTATTCCCTGTTTATCAGCTTCGACAGCGACACGGCGGAAGAGCACGACCGCTGCCGCAGCCACCCCGGTCTCTTCGACGCCGCGGTCCGCGCCGTCAAGAATGCTCAGAAAGAGGGCATCCTCGTCGGATTGTCATCGTACTGCAGCCGGGGGAACGTCGAGCGCGACCACCATCTCCGCATGCACAGCCTGGCTCAGCGCCTGGGGATGTTGACGGTGCTTCTCTTCGACGCCATCCCGACCGGCTCCCTCTTGAAAGACGAGCAAATCATGCTGACGCAGGCGCAGCACCGGCGGCTCGCCGAGCATACGAACCGCGTGCTGAACGCGGGCGTCGTCCCGCCCTTGGCCTCGCAGTCGTGGCAGAACACGCTCATGGGCTATCTCTCCGGCATATCCTGTTTCGCCGGCCCCATCCAGATCTATGTCACGGCCTACGGCGACGTCACCCCTTGCGATTTCACGCCTCTCTCATTCGGCAACGTCCTCGCCGAGCCCCTTCGCAAGATACAGAAAAGGATCGTCCGGCATCCCGCCTATCGCCGCCGGAGCGTCATGTGCCGTATGCAAAATCCGGATTTCCGCAAGCGGTACATCCACACGATCCCCGAAGGCGCGCCCCTCCCCTATTCGATCGACAAACTGCCCCGCGCCGATTATTCTCCGCCGATCTGAAGGAGCTTAATCCGGAAGGTCGGAGCCGTCCTGGCCCGGTTGAGGTCGAGGTCGTCGCCGATCATATCGATCCCGTTGAGCATCTCCTCGGCCGTCCCGGCCACCGTCAATCCTTTCACCGGGAAGGCGACCGCGCCGTCCACGATCCAGAATCCCGCGGCGCCGCCGCTGAACTGGCCGTTGACGGGATTGATCCCGTAGCCCGTGACCTCTTTCAGCCACAGCCCGGTCTTGGTCGCCTTGAGGATGCTCTCCGGCTTCGCCGCTCCCGCCTCGACGTAGAAATTGTGGGCGCCGATCCCCGGCAATTGGGTGTATCCGCCGCGCGAGGCGTTCCCGGTCGTCGCGACGCCGGCCCTCTTGGCCACGATCGTGTTGTAGAGGAAGCCCTTTAGGAAGCCCTTGTCAACGATGACCCGCTTCCGAGTTGCCACGCCTTCGCCGTCGAAGGGCGCGCTGGCCGGGCCTTTGGGCCGGGTGCCGTCGTCGACGATCGTCAATAGCTCCGCGCCGATTTTCTGGCCCAGCTTCTTCCCGAGGAAGCTCGCTCCTTTGAGGACGCTTTCTCCGTCGATCGCGCCCAGGATCCCGCCGAGGAGCGCCCCGGCGACATCGGGGTCGAAGACCACGGCCGCTTTCTGCGTCTTGACCATCTTCGGGTCGAGCATCCCGTACGCCTTTTGGGACGCCTTCGTTGCGACCTCGGCCGGGGTCTTCAGGTCGGCGAAGAACCGCCGGCTGCACGACTCCCCGCCCGAGGACTTCTGCTCACCCTTTTCGGCCACGACCGAGACGCCGAACGTGCAGCCTGTGGCTCTGTATGTCTTCAGAATGCCGGTCGAGTTGGCGATGACGACCTCGTCCTCGCCTTCCCTGTAAGAGGCGCCGGCGCTTTTCGTGATCCGGGGGTCCTTCAGGGCGAGCGTTTCGGCGGACTTGGCCAAGCCGATCTTCTTTTCGAGAGGGATCTTCGCAACCTCGGGATCGTAGAGCCCGCCGACGTCGACCGTCGTCTTGTCCTCGGGCAGGACGTTCGACGGGTCCGCCGTCGTAATTTTGGCGAATCCGACCGCCCGGCCGATCGCGTCCTCGAGAGAGGCCTCCTTGAAATCGTTCGAACTGGCGAACGCCATCCGCCCCCGGACGAAAACGCGGATTCCCGCCCCGCCCGAAGCCGCCTCCTGGACCGTTTCGACCTCGCCGTTCCGCACCGAGACGGACAGGTTGCGGCTGGATTCGATAAAGACCTCGGCCGCGTCTGCCCCCTTGGTCAGGCATTTCTTGACAAGCTGTTCGGCTAGCGCTTTGGTATCCATCGTCATATCCTTTCCTGTCTTAACGCGCCCGCGTCCCGCCGACGTTGAGACCCCTCAGGCGGACCGTAGGCTGGCCGGCGGTCACTTCGGCCGCTTGGCCTTTGCCGCAGATACCCGGCCCGAAGTCCAGGTCGTCGGCCACGGCGTCGACGTTCCGGATGATGTCCAGGCAATTGCCGATCAAGGTCGCGCCCTTCACCGGATACGTCTTCTTGCCGTTCTCGATGACGTACGATTCGCGGCAGGTGAAGTTGAAAACTCCCGTGATGGGATTGACGCTCCCCCCGCTCAACGCCTGGACGTAGAGGCCGCTTTTCGTCGAAGCCAGGATATCGGCCGGCTTGTCCTTGCCCTTGTCGATGAAGGTGTTCGTCATCCGCGGGATGGGGAGGTACCGGAAGCTTTCGCGCCGGCCGTTCCCGGTCCGCTCGGCCTGAATCTGTCTGGCCGAGAGGATGTCGGTCATGAACTTGACCAGCTGTCCGTTCTGGATCAGGACGTTCCGTTTGGCCGCCGTTCCCTCGTCGTCGAAATTCGTGGTGCCGCGGAAATTCGGCAGAGTCCCGTCATCGACCATCGTGAAGACGGGCGCGGCCACTTTCTGGCCCAATTTGCCGGTGAACGCCCCGATCTTCTTGGCGATGTTATCCGCTTCGAGAGGGTGGCCGACGGCTTCGTGGACGAGCACACCGCCCCAGCCGTTCTGCATGACGACGTCCATCTTGCCGGCCGGGGCGTCCTTGGCTTCGAGCATCGTGACCACCTCGCGGGCGCAGGCGCGGGCCGCCGCTTCGGCCGTTCCGCCGTCGAACATTTCGAAGCCGGAATGGGCGCTGAGCCGCTCGCGGCCCATGTGGGACGTCCCGTTTCCCGTGCCGAGTGCCTGGATGATGAAGAACAGAAGCGGCAGCTCGTCGGAAAGGAGCAGGCCTTCGGAGTTGGCGATCGTCCGGCCGCGCACCTCGTCATAGTAGTTGACCGAGGCCATCGTGATGCGTTTGTCGAAGTCGAGCGCGGCCTGGTGCGTGCGCTGCATGACGTCTAGCCGCTTCTCGTCGGCGACCTCGGACAGGGGAACCTTGACCGTGATGTAGGACGGCCGCTTCCCCTCCTTGATATCGAGCGGCGCGACGGCTTTGGTCCCGCGGGCCACTTCCGAGGCAACTTCGGCGGCGCGCACAAGCTTGTCCTCCGAAACCTCGTCCGTATAGGCATATCCCGTCTTGATGCCGGACAGGACCCGGACGCCCGCGCCCTGGTCGATGCCGAAGACCGCGCTCTTGAATTTCCCTTCCTCGAGATGGATGGTGCGGGAGATCCGCTTCTCGAGATACACCTCGGCGAAATCGCCGCCTTTTTCCAGGGCTTTGCGGATTGCCCGGTTCAGCAGGCCGGGATCGACAGCGATCCTGGTTTCGCCGGCTTTCGCGCCCTGGGCGGCGAAAAGCTGCCCGAGGAGCGAGGGCGCCGCGGCCACAGCCGCGCCGCCTTTGATCCCCAGCTCGAGGAACCTGCGGCGGGGGATATTTCCGTCTACAACGCGATAGATCATTCTGTCCTCCTTGCGAATTTCCGTTCTGCCATCTTAACAAATACGGCGCCCGAAGGCCAACGGAAGCGATGATCTTACGCGAACACGCTGCGTATCGTGATTTTCGCGCCGGCGAGAAATTCGCGGCTCTTATTTCTTGTCGAATTTCGGCCGGATCGTGATCCTGACCGGGATTCTCGTCGTCAAGCCAGATTCGTCCGTCCGCAGGAAGACGAGCTCATAGGTCCCGACGAATCCCGGGCCGGGGAGCCAGGAGAAGAGCCCTCTCTCCCCGTCCAGGGTCGAGCCGATCGGCAGGGGCCGCAGTTCGCGCTCCGCGACCAGATAGCCCCGCAATGCCGGATCGACGCCGAGGTCCAGCACGACCGGCTCGACTTCCCGTATGTCGATATGGACCGTGCCGCGTTGGTCGGGCTGGAAAATCTCAAGCTCGGCGTTCGAGGCAAAGCCTCTCTTGGCCTTCCGAGTTTCATAGCTTGCCGGGACATTCATCGCGGTTTCCAAAGATGCGGTCTTTTCCGCAGGAACCGCCCGCGCGATTCCCGGCGGCGCCGCTCCGCCGTTGAAAATGTTGAAATAGCGCGAGCCGATGCCGTCGGCCGCCCCCGCGTCGTCCTCCGCGGTCCAGTAGATCGTGTGCGTTCCGTTGGCGAACATCATCGTGTCGACGTAGAAAGCGCCGACGGGTCCGTTCGAATTGTTCAGACCCGGGAACAGGCCCGACACGTCCGCCCGGAATTGGTCATAGATGTTCGGGGGTACGGCCAGATTCCCGAGTTCGATGCCGTCCACATACACGTGGATCTTTATCCCGGTTTTCTGCACCGTCTTCGGCTGGGGCGTCAGCACCCAGCCGAAGTTGACGAAGGGATTGACCGACGCGTCTCCGCCCTGAGGGGGCGTGTCGATCGTCCCGAACGGTTTGACCGCATGAGCATTGTCGCAGGTGATCGTCTTCGAGTCCATGAGGACGCTGTTTCCCTCCTTGTCCGTGGCGAAGGCGTAGATCACATAGGTCCCGTTCCCCTGGCCCGGGAGGAAGTTCGTCAGCATCATGTAGCCCCAACCCGACCGGTAATTCAGGGGCGAAGCGGGATACAAGGCTTCGACATCGGGCCGAGCCCCTTCGACGAAAACGGCGTCGCCGATGAACTTGATCCCGGCCGCCTCGCCCGCGATGGGCTCGCGCCAGATCTCGACCTTGGTCGATTCGACATCGTCCAGGACCCAGCCCGTGACCGGGATCGCGCCCGTGATCCCGACGGTCCCGTTGATAGGGGTGGCGAAGTCGCCGAACGGCACACTGCTCGTCCCCGCCGCCAGGATCCTCAGCGTGACCGTGATCTCCTTGGGCGAGTTGGACGCGTCCGGGTCGCTGACCGTGATCGTGCCCGTCTGGATGCCCGCCGCCAAGCCGGCCGGATTGACGCTCACCTGGAGCTTGGCCGCGTTCGTGCCGAAAGTGGGATCGACCGAAAGCCAAGCCTTGTTCGAGCCCGCGGTCCAGCTGAGCGTGTCTTCGCCGGCGTTGCCGAGGAGCACCGACTGCGCGCCGGTCGCAACGCCTCCGGCAACCGCGCCGAAGCTCAGGGCCTGCCGGCTCAAACCGATCCCCGGCTTGCCGAGGACATAGCTGACCTTGGCCACGAACGCGTCTTCTCCGCCGTTGTGGGTCAGGTCCGGCCCGATTTTTTCGGGAAAGGTCGTCTCGTTAGAATACGTTTCGCCTACGACGTAGGCCGCGCCCGAGCTGTCCACGGCGATGCCCCTGCCGTAGTCGTGCTCGCCGCCTCCGATATAACCGCAATAGACCAGGCTGTTGCCCGAGGCGCTGACCTTGGCCACGAACGCGTCGTAGAGGCCGTTATGGCTCAAGTCCGGCCCGACCTTATCCGGAAACGTAGCCGATGAGGACGACGTGTAGCCCGTCACATACGCATAGCCCGATCCGTCCACGGCAATGCCGGTTCCGAAGTCAGAAGACGAGCCGCCGATATAACCGCAATAGACCAGGCCGCTGCCGTCGTTCCGGATCTTGGCCACGAACGCGTCGTCGAGGCCGTTCGGAACGACGTCCGGACCTACCACATCGGGAAACGAAGCGTCTGGAGAGTCCGTGGTGCCCGTGACGTAGGTGGCCCCGGCGGGGTCGATGGCGATAGCTTGGCCCAGGTCGTCTCCCGAGCCCCCGATGTAGCCGCAATAGACCAGAATCACGGGGTCCAGGATGAGAGGCAAGTCCCGGTCATATTCGCCGACCCGGAAGCCGAACGCCCTCGATTCCGGCCCTAAGCCCTGGTCCGGCGCGTTTAGCGTTTCGGACCCGGCCGCTTCGTCGAGGGCGAAGCTCATAGGAACCTCAACGCGCTTCCCGCCTTTCATTTGAAAAGCGACGGGCACGTCGTCGCGCATGCTTCCGAGCGGCGTCCTGACCTCGAGCCGGCCGTCCGCGTCTAATATGACCGCGTCGGCCCCTCGATAGGCCAGCCTTATGCGCGAGGGGTCCGCGCCGGGCCGGACCGTGAATTCGTATTTCAGCTTGCCGAACGTCCCTGAATAGCCCAGGTCGATCCCCGGCCAGAGGTCCCGATAGACAACCCGGCCGTAGGTCGGAAGGCCGGTATGCCAGTCTTCCTTTTTGCCTTTGAAGTACGAGATGATGGTATCGGTCTTTTGTTCGCCGGCGGGGCGAATATCCGGATCGGCTCCGACGAAGTCCAACTTGACCACATGACGTTCCCGAGGCCCGCGCGTTTCATCCTGAGACCACGTCCGATCCGCCATCCTCCCGCTCTGCCGGGGCTCTTGCTTGTTCAGGACAAACGTCACCCCGCCTTCGGTAAAATATAGACTCTTGTCTTTTCCCTGAACGTAGAAGGAGACCCGCTCATCCAGCTGGCCCTCGTTGGCGACAAAGACGAGCGGCATCCTCCCGAAATCGGCCTCGAGCTTCACGGGCGACGGCTTAACGGCCGGGGCGCTTTGACGGTTTGTCAAGGACGCAATCGTTCTTTGTCCGGCGGTGCTAACCGAAAACAGGCACGCCGATCCCACTATGAGCATCGCGAGCGCTTTGTTCATCGGTTTTCCCTCATATTTACGGAGGAAATCAGGCATTTTATGATAATTTCATATGCCGGGGCGCGGATATTGTCAAGGGAAGAAGGGAATGAAGAGGAGAACGCCTCGCCTATAGAATTCGAGCTCGAGATGCCAGGGTCGCAAAAAAACTATTTGATGAGTTTGTACTGTACATGTGAGGGATAATTCACACGTTAACCTGAACGATCTCGTCTCGGTACGGTGCCGCGGGCATATGCCATTTTCTCTTCGCGGCTCTTTTACCATAATGGATACAGGAAAGTGGAATCGGATCATTATGCTTGATCAGCGAGGTCAAGTAAGCGACAATGGCTTCGCGCGTATTCTTTTTTGCTTCCGCAATCGTATCGCCGCAGGAATGCAGTCCTGGGAGCGCAGGTACGTAAGTATGGTATCCCCCGCCGTCTTCTTTTTCAAAAAAGACCTGAACCTCGAAGACGATAGGATCTTTTCGACCTGGCATGGGCTGTACTCCTTCGTTTTTATCATTGTAACGCATTCCGGTTGATACGTCCATAAAAGCTTTTTTGGCATAATAATGACGCTAGATTTTCAAAAATATTCTCGTTAGACCGCAGATTAGAGAAAAACAGGCCCAGAAAATCGTTCTATTCGCGCGTAAATACAAAGAAATATGGGGAGAGATGAGCCGAACTCACACCAGAACCCTCCTGTTGCCGATCTCAGGCAAAGCCCATATAATTTCATCGATTTCCTACGGCCCTCCGTTTTTCGTATAGGAATCCAGGACGGCCCGTCGTTAAAGGGAGGTTCGAAATGAAAATTCTGACGAGAAGGTATTTGAGACTTTTAACGGCAGCGGCCACCATTGTTTGGCTGCCCCAATGGACGGGCGCGCAGGAGCGGTCCAACAGGCTGATCGCTCTGCTGGAGGCGGGAAAACCGGCCATCGGGGTGTGGACCGGCGCGCTAGCGGCGCCGCGAATCGCCAAGGTGCTCGCGACGAGCGACGCCGATTTCATCGTCGCCGACGTCGAGCATGACATTTACGACTTCGGCGCGCTTCACCGATTCCTGCTCGAAGTGCAGGACTTCAGCCGTCGCTTTCGGACGGAGCCGAGAGAAGCGCCCGTCGTTCTCGTCAAGCTGGCTAATCGAGGCACGTGGGATCCCCGCTACGAAATCGCCGAATCGCTCAAGGTCGGACCGGCCATGGGCGTCTGGATTCCGATGGTCGAGAGCCGCGCCGACCTAGAACGCGCTATTTCCGCCGTCCGAGAAGCGGAAACGTCCGCCCTCGCCGGGCTCAACATTCCCAAAGAGAAGCGCGACGTGTGGCCGCTCAATCCCAAGGGCGAGCTGCTCGTCGTGGCCATGATCGAAACCGAGGAGGGCGTACGCCGCGCGCAAGAGATCGTCGGAACGCCGGGCGTCAGCGCTATAGAGACGGTTCACATCCCGGACGCGGATGCCGCACGAATTCTGAAGATGTGCCGCGAGCGCGGAGTGATCGCGGCCGTCGACGCAACCCCGAGTGACGTCAAGGCCAAGATCGACGCCGGCTACAAGCTCATCAGCGTCGGCTGGGATTTCGGCCTCATGCAAAAGGCCCTGAAGGACACGATCGACGCCATGCGTTCGGGGATCAAATAAGCAGGTTACGCGGAGGCGACTTGACGCTTCCTATCATCGTTTATATCATTCATCCTTGATACGCTTTTCCGGCGATGAAGAGGTGATTCAATGACGCAGGGAAAACAGATGACAGCGATCTTCCGGCCGGCTTTGAGCGCATTGCTCGTCCTTGGCGGGTTCATCGCCCTCGGCGTCTCCGGCATAGCGCAGGCTCCTGCTGCGCGACCGGCGAAGACGTGGCCTTATCCGGTCCCCTGCCGGCTTCAAGACTCAGGGAATCCCGACTTGTTCGTCATGACCCTCGGCGACGTGGATACGCCGCTCGCTCAAGGCACTTATGATCCCAGGACGGACGAGGCGGCGCTCAAGGACGGGACGATCCGGAGGCAGCTCTTCAAGGACGCGCTCGGCGTGAAATTTTTCGTTCCTCTCGACAAATCCATCTTCCCCCTCCCTCCATCGGGATTTTGCACCTGGTACTATTATTATCAGGACGTCAACGAAAACGAAGTGAAATGGAACGCCGAGTGGATGGCCGCCAACCTCAAGGACTACGGCGCCCGCTATGTCCAGATCGACGACGGGTGGCAGGGGGAAACGAAGGAAGGCCGCCACGGGTCGCGCGATTGGACGACGGTCGACAAGGCGTTCCCCGGCGGGATGGCGGCCCTGGCGAAGCACATCCGCGCTCAAGGCTTCATCCCCGGCATTTGGCTCGCTCCGCACGGCCAGTCGAGCGACGATGTCGTCAAGGGATTGCCGGGCGTCTTCCTCTTCAAACCGGACGGGACGTCCGCCTCGCAATCCTGGGAGGGACGCTACCTCATCGATCCTTCGGCTCCGGCAGCGCGCGCTTATCTCGGGAAACTCTTCGCCAAGCTCGCCGGCTGGGGATACGACTATTTCAAGATCGACGGCCAGCCGACCGTCCTCGACGAGTTCGTCAAGACCGCCTCCGTCATGAGCCATCCGGGCGATACGACGGCCCTCTATCGGAAAACGCTCGACACCATCCGCGCGGCCATCGGGCCGAACCGTTACCTCCTCGGCTGCTGGGGCACGCCGCTCGAGGGAGTTGGGATCATGAATGGATCTCGGACCGGCGGCGACGTCGTTTTGGGCTGGAGCGGCGGATTCATGGTTGCCTTGCGGGCAACGTTGCGCTGGTATTTCACCCACAATATCGCCTGGTACGCCGATCCCGACACGATGCTTCTGCGTCATCCGCTCACCCTCGATCAAGCCCGGGCCTGGGCCACGCTCCAGGGTTTGACCGGCCAAGCCCTGATGTCAAGCGACAGGCTCATGGACCTCTCCCGGGATCGGATCGAGATCATGCGCCGCGTCTACCCCGCGGTCGACATCCGACCGCTCGACCTCTTCCCCGCCCAGCGAAACAAGAGGATCTGGGACCTCAAAGTCAGCCATCTCGGCCGGAATTATGACGTCGTCGGGGTGTTCAATTACGCCGAATCGAAGGCCGAC
>Ga0172371_10004378_pt1 | contig 21428 bp, 18 predicted proteins | sample Lak12m_FD_114543 | JGI IMG/M metagenome (GOLD analysis project Ga0172371, IMG submission 114543) | Freshwater microbial communities from Kabuno Bay, South-Kivu, Congo - kab_022012_12m | ecosystem: Environmental > Aquatic > Freshwater > Lake | place: Democratic Republic of the Congo: South-Kivu... | reverse complement strand
TTGGCCATCTTATTTGCGCGGAGCTCCCTTCGGCTTCGTCCCTCGACAAGCTCGGGACTTCGCTCAGGACAAGTCGCTCCGCTACTCCGCAATCTTCTGGAGTAGTGAAGCGAACGAAGTGAGCTTCGCGCTAACTTGTAAAGCAAGGGGGAGATATGCCTAAAGTAGGGATTATCGGAGGCAGCGGGTTATATCAGATAGATACGTTAAAAGATATAAAGGAAGTGGCCGTAGATACGCCTTTTGGCGACCCGTCAGATAATTTTATTATAGGCAACCTGAACGGCGTGGAGGCTGCGTTTCTTGCTAGGCATAGGAGAGGGCATACTATTTTGCCGACAGAACTTAATTACAGGGCAAATATATACGCTATGAAGAAACTCGGTGTGGAGCAGCTGATATCCATCTCGGCTGTTGGAAGCTTTAAGAAAGATTTGAAGCCTTTGGACATAGTCCTTCCTGACCAGTTTGTGGACAGGACTAACCAGGCCCGCAAGACTACATTTTTTGGCCAGGGCATAGTAGCGCATATAAGTTTCGCGGAGCCTGTATGCGCAGGGTTGAGGAAAATAATTTTTGAAACAGGCAAAAAAATAGGCATGGCAATACACGACAGGGGCACATACCTTAATATGGAAGGCCCTGCATTTTCTACAAGGGCAGAGTCTCATCTCTATAAAAGCTGGGGCATGGATATTATAGGCATGACCAATATGCCTGAAGCGAGGCTCGCAAGAGAGGCCGAGATATGTTTTGCGACTATCGCGCTTGTGACAGACTATGACTGCTGGCATGAAGAGGATGTCAATATTGAAATGGTCATAGGTAACCTTATGAAAAATGTTGATGCGGCAAAAAAACTGATTCAGGATGTAGTCCCCAAGCTTAAGGGCGATAAAAAATGCGCTTGCAGGGAAGCGCTTAAATATGCTATAGTTACTGATAAAAAATTGATACCGGAACGCGTAAAAGAAAAATTAGGCGTAATAATAGGGAAATATGTATAAAGACACATTAAATCTTCCAAAGACTGATTTTCCGATGAAGGGCAACCTGCCAGAGAAGGAGCCTGTTATCCTGAAGAAATGGGAGGATATGGGCCTGTATCAGGAAATACGCAAGAGGCAGAGAGGCAAGCCGAAATACATACTGCATGATGGCCCGCCATACGCGAATGGGAATATCCATATAGGCCATGCGCTTAATAAGACACTGAAGGATATTGTCATTAAGTTTAAGACCATGCGGGGTTTTGACGCGCCTTATGTGCCTGGATGGGATTGTCACGGAATGCCCATAGAACATCAGCTTTTTAAGGAAATGAAAAAGACAAAACACGATGTAGATCAGCTTAAATTCAGGAAAATGGCTCACGAGTTCGCTATGAGATTCGTAGAGATACAGAAATCTGAATTCAAGAGGCTTGGTGTATTTGGCGACTGGGAAAACCCTTACTTAACCTTGAAACCCGAATATGAAAGGCGGATAGTTGCGAGTTTTAATAAACTCGCAAAGGACGGGTTTATTTACAGGGGGCTTAAGCCGATAAACTGGTGCGCGAAGTGCGAGACAGCTCTTGCAGAGGCTGAAGTTGAATATGAGGATCATGTTTCACCGTCCATATATGTAAAGTTTGACCTCTGTCCCGCCGACGCAGCGGGATACGGTTCCGTATCCCGCTGCGTCGGCGGGACAGGTCAGTTGTCTTTTTTAGTGTGGACAACTACGCCGTGGACATTAGTCTCTAATGTGGCTATAGCGGTTAATCCAGTCTTAAGCTACGTGTTTGTGAAGACTGACAGCCATGGGACTTTAATATTAGCTGAAGACCTCATGGAAGAGGTGCTTAAAAAACTTGGGGTTTCCGGAAGCGTTACAAAGGCTGTGAAGGGCAGGGAATTGGAAGGCATGATTGCAAGGCATCCGTTTTTGAGCCGCGATTCAAAGGTTGTGTTGGCGGATTATGTTTCAAATGAAGACGGCACAGGCTGCGTTCACATTGCCCCTGGCCATGGCCAGGAAGACTATGAAGTGGGCCTTAGGTATAATCTCCCTGTTATTATGCCTGTGGACGAAAAAGGAAAGTTTAAAAAGATAGATTTCTTTGAAGTTCCTGATGAGATTGTCAATATGCCTATACATGAGGCCAGTGAAGCTGTCATTAAAATGCTATCGGATAAAAAGGCGCTTCTCTTATCCTTATAAACATCTCATTCTTATCCATATTGCTGGCGCTGCCATTCCCCGCTTCTATTCCGCGCCACAAAACAGTGGTTTTTAGGCGTGGACAGGAACTCTCTCAGACAGAAAATCCTGAAGGAGATAAAAGATATTAAATGGGTGCCTGAGATAGGCGAAAGGCGGATTTCCAGCATGATAGAACTAAGGCCTGACTGGTGTCTTTCGAGGCAGCGCTATTGGGGTGTGCCTATACCTGTCTTATACTGCGCGTCCTGTAATTCAGAAATAGTAGACACTGGAGTTATGAATAAGATAGAAGAGTCTTTCGGGGCTGATGGTTCAGACTCATGGTTTTCAAAAGACGCGAAGAATTTTATTCCGCCGGGTTTTAAATGCGGTAAATGCGGCTCAACAGAATTTAAAAAAGAGATAGACATCCTGGATGTATGGTTTGAATCAGGCGCAAGCCATCAGGCTGTTTTGAGGGTAAATGGGGAACTTAGTTTTCCGGCAGACTTATATTTAGAAGGGAGCGACCAGCACAGGGGCTGGTTCCAGACCTCTATCTTAATAGGTATGGGCGTTGAAAAAACATCGCCTTTTAAAAATGTGCTCACACATGGTTTTGTGGTTGACGGAGAGGGCAAGAAGATGTCAAAGTCAGCGGGCAATGTAATGAGCCCGCAGGAAGTAATTTCTAAAAAAGGGTCGGATGTCTTGAGGCTCTGGGTGAGTTCATCGTCTTATTTTGACGACGTAAGGATCTCGGATGAGATACTGGACCGTACTGTAGAGGCGTATAGAAAGTTCAGGAATACCGCAAAATACCTTCTGGGGAACCTGTATGATTTCGACCCTGAAAAACACGCTGTATCAATGGGGGATCTTCTTGAGATTGACAGGTGGGCGCTTTCCAGGCTGAATTCTACCCTTAAAGAAGTTACGAATTCTTTTGAGCGTTTCATGTTTCATGAAGTCACAAGCTCTATCTATAAGTTTTGCATTATCGATATGTCAAATTTTTATCTTGATATTTTAAAGGATAGGTTGTATACTTTTGGAGCCAGGTCAAGGGAAAGGCGGTCTGGTCAGACAGCCCTCTATAAAATATTGAGCGTGCTTACAAGGATTATGGCGCCCATAACCCCTTTTACTGCGGAAGAGATATGGGGGTATTTTAATAAAGAAGGTTCAGTGCATCTATCAGACTGGCCTGGGCTTGAAGAGGATTTAATTGACGCCGGCCTTGAGAATAAATGGCAGAAACTGATATATCTAAGGGAGGATGTCTTAAAGGCTCTTGAGGAAAAAAGGATTGCCAAGCTTATAGGCAGTCCGCTTGAAGCAAAGGTAACGCTTGTCGCAGGCGGCAGTGAGGAATATGAATTTTTGAACAGCTATATCGGGATTTTGCGATATATATTCATAGTTTCGCAGGTAGAACTCTTAAAAGGCGATAAGATAGATATACAGGTTACCAAGGCAGGCGGTAGAAAATGCGGCCGATGCTGGAATTGGAGCGAGTCAGTCGGAAAGGATAAAAGCAATCCAACACTTTGCGAGCGATGTTCTGGTGTTGTAATGGAGGGCAAGACGTAATGACCAGGCAAGAACTTTTAAAATATAAAAAACTTCTATTAAAGATCAGAGAGGGCATTGCGGGCGATATCAGCCATATAGCCAAAGAAAGCCTTAAATCACAAAAAGAATCTTCAGGGGATCTTTCCGGCTATAGTTTTCATATGGCTGATATGGCAAGTGACAGCTATGACAGGGAACTGAGCCTTAATATTGCCAGCGAAGAGCAGGAGATTGTATACGAGATTGATGACGCATTGAAACGCATAAAGGAAGGGAAATTCGGAAAATGTATTTCATGCGACAAAAAAATTCCCCAGAAACGCCTTAGCGCCGTTCCATATGCCAAATACTGCATACAGTGCAAGTCAAAAGAAGAAAAGGATAAGTAGCATCGCGGGTGTTTTCCTTATTTTTTTAATCCTTCTGATAGACAGGGTTTCTAAAACAGTCATTTCTTCAAGGTTGTTTGAAGGCCAGTCTATACCTATAATAAAAGATACCTTTCACATTACATTTGTCAAAAATACAGGAGCGGCCTTTGGGCTTTTTAAAAATAGCACGCATTTTTTTATTGCTGTCTCAATAGTTGCGGTGATATTAATAGGCGTTATTTTAATAAAGGCATTAAGGGATGGAAGATTTTCGGAAAATTTTCTTTGTAATTTTGGATTAATCCTTATTATGTCAGGCGCGCTCGGCAATCTGATTGACAGGATCAGCCTGCGGTATGTAATAGATTTTATAGATTTCAGGATATGGCCTGTTTTTAATATAGCAGATTCTTCTATTACCATAGGCGCCGCCTTACTTGTTCTCTCCTTTACACTCCGGCCCCATCCCCATGGGTCGTCATAAGGCGTAAGGCGGCCGTGTCCCGCTGCGTCGGCGGGCTACGGCCCGCCGACGCAGCGGGACACGGTGACAAAGGGGCATCAGACAGGTTTGACAATATTGAAACTGTATGATATACTTTAAGTAAGAAAAAGGAGAAATATTTTTTTTGGTGGTAAATTAAATAGTTTTATAAAGATTATAAATAAGGTGAATATGAGAGAACTTCTATTTAAAAACATAACTTCAGGAAACAAAAAAAGAAAAGACCTATATGTGTCAGAAACTATTAATAGAGATGGTGTTACTACTACCACCCAAAGGCATTCTACCTATATATTAGGCGCCTGCAATAAGTTTAAAACCCTGGAAGAGCTATCAGAATGGAAGAGTATTGTTGGCGTAAATGCGAACAAGAGGCATATATTTATAATAAAAAAACGGGATACGAAACTAAATAAGGCTATATTTATATGTGATGTAGTTGGAAGATGTTACGCGGTATCTGGCTTTGATATTTACTCAGTTGCGTTCAAGCATTCCTTTGAAATAGGCTTTCTATATAATACTCAAACCGAGCAGCAGGGAACGGCCTAAAAGGCGTTCCTCCTTGATAACCCCGATTTTTTGATGGATAAAAGTCGGGGTTTTTATATATCGAGTTAAAGCGTAAAGTATTGACTACATTATTGCCGTATGATAAACTTAAACCGATTAAGGAGGTTGTGTGAAAATAGCCATATTAGGAGATGGAGGATGGGGGACTGCATTAGCCATTTTGTTGAATAGTAAAGGGTTTGATGTGTCGCTCTGGAGTGTTTTTAAAGAAGATATAGAGGATATAAAGAAATCTGGGGAAAACAAAAAATTCCTTCCAGGCTTTAAGATTCCCAAGCCTATTCAGCTTACTGAGGACATGCCCTTTGCTTGTCATGGGGCTGAGATAATAGTTTTTGCAATACCGTCGCGTTTTTTAAGAGATGTTATAGTAAAGAATAAAACAACTCTAATAGCCCAGAGGGCAGGTTTTGTAAGTGTTGTAAAAGGGATAGAGGGGAAAACTTTAAAAAGGATGAGCGAGATTATCAGAGAAATAATTGGAGATGCGGAGATTGCTGTTTTATCAGGCCCAAGCATAGCCCCTGAAGTTAGCCGCGGTGTTCCAACAGCTGTGGTAGTGGCTTCAAAGGATGATGTCTTTGCCAGAAAAATCAGCGATATATTCAGGACAGAGCGTTTCAGGGTATATACTAATAAGGATGTGGCAGGCGTAGAGCTTGGCGGGGCTCTTAAGAATGTGATAGCTATTGCCTCAGGCATCTCTGATGGGCTGGGGTTTGGCGCAAATACAAAGGCAGCCATACTTACCAGAGGCCTGGCAGAAATGACTCGCCTTGGTATGGCAATGGGCGGCTCCAGAGACACATTTCAGGGTTTGAGCGGTCTTGGCGATATGATTACTACCTGTGTTAGCTCTGAAGGCAGAAACCATAAATTTGGAGTTGAGATAGGCAAAGGTATAAAACCAGGGCTGCTTTTAAATAAAAGCGTTGCAGAGATAGAAGGCGCGTGGACTTCTCGCGCCGCAGTAGAACTTGGTAAAAAATATAATATAGAATTACCCATAACCCAGCAGGTGTATGCAGTCCTGTTTGAAAACAAATCGCCTCTTGTGGCTGTCAATGAACTGATGACGCGAGAGCCGAAATCCGAATAGAGGATTTTTGTGCATTGAAGGAAGCTTATTTTAGACAGTCATAATAATGGAGGATTTTATTTCTTATGATGAAATTTAAAAAAGCTCGTTATTATTCAAATACTGTAATATTTTTGACAGCGTTTATGTTTCTGTTTATTATCGGCGCTTATGCCAGTTCTTTTACAGCATTGCGCGTTCCTATTGGATCTGATTCAGAGAACAGAGGCGAAAATGCTGTTTTAAGCATCCTGCATGATAGATTGTCAAGCCGCGACCCCATTGAAATAGATTCAGGCTTGAGAATGCTAAAAGACATGGCGAATTCAGGAATATTTAGCGCTCAGGCGTTATTCCAGGTAATTGAAGATGTCTTTATAGTCAAAAAAACAAAAATTATTAGTAGAACAACAATATCAGGATACGAGCTCACAGCTTTAGTCCTTGAACCAGGCCAAACTTATTATTACCAGATGTTGTGGAGTCTTTATGATGATGAATTAGATAAAATCTTGCGCATAGTTTTTAACTCTGATACAGCATTTGTTGGGAGAATATCTGTGGGAGAAAGTTTAGAAAACAGCGACCGCATATTGTCTCTGGTATACTGGTGGATGGCTTTAAACCCTGGTTTACAGAGTAAATTTTCCGGATGGGATGTGCAAGCCAAAGGCGCAAATTATCTTACAACCAGAGTTCTTTTTAGAAATGGGCCATTTACTGATCCTCGGGTGGTTGAAACCGATGGCTCTTACTTCCGTACGATGCCGACAGTTATTCCTATAACAATTGGGCATACGGCTCATGGACCAATAGAATTGCTTCCTAGAGAGCCAGCCCAGATTGAAATTACAGATATTAAAATCGGACCCAGGCGTTATGACTTAAGTTGCAGATTTCCAGCTGTACCAGTAGAATATTCTCATTCTTTTGGCGGTATGCTTCAAAGAGGGTCCATATAGCTAATGACCGCGTCCCGCTGCGTCGGCGGGCCACGGCCCGCCGACGCAGCGGGACGCGGTGACATAAGCGTGCGTTCTGCGCCCTGTTTTTACTTGCCTATATCAAGCCGAAAAGGTATTATGTATTCATAAGCAAACTGATACCTATAAAATATTAATTTTATTTAGCAGAAATGGACAGTTATTTAGAGAAACTGGAGAATGACAGTATTTATATAATCAGGGAGGCTTACTGGTTATATAAGAATAAGCTGGCGTTTCTGTGGAGCTGCGGCAAGGATTCTACAGCCCTGATGCATCTTATAAGAAAATCTTTCTTCGGGACAATACCCTTTCCTGTTATTCATCTGGACACAACATTTAAATTCAAGGAAATATATCTGTTCAGAGATGCCATGCTGCGGGATTGGAATATCAACCTGATAATATCCAGGAATCAGCAGGCCCTGGAAAGAGGCATGTCACCAGGCGCGGGGAGAGAGGCTTGCTGCAATGCCTTGAAAACAGACGCGCTGAAGCAGGTTATTAAAGATTACGGATTACAGGCCCTGTTGCTTGGCATAAGAAGGGATGAACATTCAGTCAGGGCTAAGGAGAGGTATTTTTCGCCTAGGACAGAAGATTTTAGATGGGATTATTTTAATCAGCCATTAGAGATATGGAATCAATTTCACAAATTAAAAGAAGATGAAAAAAGGCATGTCCGCATACATCCCATGTTAGGCTGGAGCGAGATAGATATCTGGAGGTATACAAAAGAGGAGCGGTTGCCTGTCGTGAATTTATATTTCGCGAAAAATGGCCGAAGATACAGGAGCATAGGCTGCGAGAGCTGCTGTGAGCCTGTAAGCTCAAAGGCTGACAGTATCGATAAGATCATAAAAGAGCTCGAGACAACCCGCGTATCAGAGAGGTCTGGCAGGAGCCAGGATAAGGAAAAACCTTTTATGATGCAAAAACTCAGGTCGCTTGGTTATATGTGACTGAGACGCGCCTGTTTTATGTATGAAAATTAAGCTCAAAAAAATAACTTCGACTGTCTTTTTAGCCTTGATTGCTTCCGCATGTTTTCAAACCTACTCATTTTCCGATGAAAACAAGACTAAGATATTGCTTATAGGCATAGACGGGGGAAGCTGGAATGTTATAGGCCCGCTGGTGAAAGAAGGCAGGCTGCCTAACATAAAAAAGATTATAGATGACGGGAGTTCAGGGGGGCTTGAATCTTTTGACCCATTGGTGAGCGAAGTTATCTGGACAAGCATAGCTACCGGGAAATCCCCAGAAAAACACAAAATAAGCCAGAACCTTATAGAGGACCCTTTTACAGGAGAATTTATTCCTGTTACCAGAAATCAGAGAAGCAGCAAGGCCATATGGAATATTTTGAGCGAGCATGAGAAGAAGGTAGGCGTAATAGGCTACATGTGCACATGGCCTCCGGAAAAAATAAACGGAGTAATGATTTCAGATAGGGCGGATCACGTTACTGAATATTCATCGCGAGGATATTCCTTTCCCTCCTTCGATGCGCTATGCGATAAAAGAGATTTTGATAGTTTTAAGGCTGTTGAAAATAGCGTATTTTCGCGCATAGAAAAAAATAAGTTTACTCGTTGGTACATGGGCCTGGAAGAGGCGGATATGTTTAAGGTTAATTTCTCCAAATATCTTCTGAAGAAAGAGGATTTTGATTTTTTCTGTTTTTATATCCGCGGCATTGACGCATTGTCGCATGTGTTCTGGGAATATATGGCTCCGAAACTCCGCGATCCGCCCAAGAAAGACATGGGAAGGTATAAGGATATAATCAGAGATTATTATATTCGATGCGATGAAATAATCGGGGATTTTTTAAAGCTGGCTGATGAGGATACTGTAATAATTATCTGTTCAGATCATGGCTTTAGTTCAATCGATTATGTCGATGCCTTGCCTCTTGAATTAAGCGGTATTTTAACATTAAGCGGCTTAACAGAATCGCATAAAAATTCCAAAGCATTTTCTGTAGTAGATAAAAAATGGGATTATTGGCGCGGGGCTGTAAGGTGCCTGCAGATAACAGGTGATTTATCTCCGAAAGAATTGGTGGAAGAGGTAAAAAAAGAGGCAAAGGATGCCTTAGAAGATATTAAAATAAAAGAAACAGGGCAGCAGGTCTTTGAAATAGGCAAAGATATAGAGGACGGGTTTATGGTTATAATAAATGAAAAGGCTATTTATGAAAGAGTGGCAAATACTATTTTAATTAAAGGCAAAGAGTATAAAGTTTCAGAATTTTTGGCCCCGGATATATATTCTGGCAGGCATGATAAATCAGGGATAGTGTTTATGTATGGCAAAAATATCAGGCATAATAAGATTATCGAAGACGCCAATATATACGACATCGCGCCTACGATTCTCTATATTATGGGTTTTCCTTTAGGGGTAGACATGAAAGGCAAGCCTATACTGGAAGCTATTGATGAAGAATTCTTAAGGGAGCAGCCCGTGAGGTATGTAACCACATACGAGGCTGATAAAAAGGAAGAGGAAAAGCAACCTGACCGCTCTCCTTCCGATGAAAAAAAGATAAAAGAATTAATGCGGTCTCTCGGGTATATAAACTGAATGAGCAAAAATATAAGCGTCATATTAACAGGCGAGCTTGACTCTGGCAAATCTACATTGATTGGCAGATTATTATTAGACACACATTCTCTTTCAAAAGAAGCCGAGCGCGAATTGCGTATGGAAGAAGAGTCTGGCCTGGCTAACCTTTTAGACAGCCTGCAGGAGGAAAGGGCAGGCCAGTTTACTCTGGATACGACCCAGGCCATAGTCCGCGACAAGAAAAAACAATACATATTTATAGACGCCCCAGGGCATAAAGAGTTGATTAAAAATATGCTCACAGCCTCATCTTATGCCGAGGCAGCTATTGTGGTCATAGATGCGCAGAAAGGTATGGAAGAGCAGACAAAGAGGCATCTGTGTATCCTGAAATTTTTAGGTATAGGCTCTATAATAATAGCTGTAAACAAGATGGACGCAGTTCGTTACGAAAAAGGCGCTTTCCTGAAAGCCTCGGAAGAAGCGGAGAGATTTCTGAATAAAATTCAAATGACCCCGCTATGCTATGTGCCTGTATCCGCAAGATATGGCGAATGCCTTCTGCGCAGATCTAAAAAGATGCCTTGGTTTAAAGGAGATCCTCTTATCATATCGATAGGGAAATGTATCGGGCAAAAGCGGCGCGGTGAATTCTGTTTCCCTGTTCAGGATATTTACAATATTAATCAGGATGTAGTTTTAGCTGGAAGGGTAGTTTCCGGATATGTTAAAACAGGCGATAAGGTAAACGTCTTTCCTGTTAATAGAGAGTTGAGAATAAAACGCATAAAAGTATTTAATAAAAAATTTAAGTTTATGGCTAATCAGGGAGAGGGCGTAGGGCTTATTTTAGATAACGCGGATGGTTTAGGGCGGGGTTGCGTTATTTATAAAGGCGCTTCTCCGAGATTTACAGACCTGATAGCTGCGAAGATTTTATGTATCAGGCCTTTAAAACCTGGAGATTCTCTTATGTTTCTGTGCTCAACGCAGGAAGCGCGAGCAGAGATTTTTAACATAAAAAAAGTTATAGAAACCGCTGATTTTACCACAATTGAAAATCCTTCCGCGATAGAGGAAAACAACATAGCGGAGATAGTTATAAAATCCGATAAACCTGTGGCGAACGAAGAATTCAGGAATCTTCCTGAGTTGGGGAGGTTTCTGCTTCAGAAAGACTCAGAGATATGCGCCGTAGGGATAATATTATAAATATAAAATGAGCATACCTTTTCTTTATATTGACCCTGGCTCAGGGTTTGTGTTTGCCCAGCAGGCCTATTCTATCCTGTGGCTTATAATATTGGGCATGTTCGGGTTCCTGACGTTATCCTGGAAGATATTTTTTAAATTTGTAAAAAAATTTTTGTGGATTTTTATCATACTTGTTGCAATACTAACAATTATAGGGGCGATTATGAACAGTAGAGGATTTAATAAAAAGAAAGTGATAGTGCTTGGTATAGACGGGATGGATCCTTATGTGACTGAGAAATTAATGAACGAAGGCAGATTGCCAAACCTTGCCAGCCTTAAGCATACAGGGACATTCTCCCTGCTTAAAACTACGAATCCATCAGAGTCGGTAGTCGCGTGGACTGGTTTTAGCACAGGAATGAACCCAGGCGGGCATGGTATCTTTGATTTTATAATGCGCAATCCAGCGGACTACATGCCATACTTGAGCCTCAATGAGATAACCAACAGCCCTGTTATTAAGATAAATAACCGCTGTAAGGCTAAATTACTATGGGATTATCTATCGGATTGGGGAATCGCATCTTATGTTTATTTCTGCCCAAACACCTTTCCCGCCAAAAAACTAAATGGCGTAATGCTCTCAGGCATGGGCACGCCTGATCTTTACGGCACAATGGGGAGATTTTCTTTTTATACGAGCAATAATATCGATAAAGAAAAAACAGGAAACAGCAGGGGGAAAATTATATCGATAAAGCCTTATAATGGGGTAATTGAGACAGCTATTTACGGGCCAAAGATGGGCATAGGGGGCGCTGCCAAAGAAGCGGACATACCATTAAGGATAACGCTGGACGCTGGAAAGGAAGGCGCGAAGATAGAATTCCAGCGGGACTCGTTTTTCCTTAAACGATATTCGTGGAGTGGCTGGCGCAGGCTGTATTTTAAGACAGGGCCTTTTAAAAAGATTTATGGGATAGTCAGGTTTTATTTAAAAGATATAGGGCCTGATTTTGAATTATATGTGAGCCCTATTAATTTTGACCCGGCTAACCCTGTTTTTCCTATAGCATATCCGCGTGGTTACGCCAAAAAGGTCGCTAAGGCAGCAGGGCTTTATCACACGCAGGGCATGCCTCATGACACATGGGCTCTTAGCGAGGGGCTTTTGGATGAAAAGACATTTTTAGAACAGGCGGATAAAATCCTCGAGGAAAGAAAGGCTATAATTCTGGAAGAGGTGAAAAATTTTAAAAATGGTTTTTTCTTTTTTTATATAGATACCCTTGATAGCCTGCAACATATGTTCTGGAAGAATATTGGCTCGAGAAATCCTTATGAAAATACCGTGTATGAGTATTACGTAAAAATAGACGGTATTATAGGGGCAATATTAAAAGGCCTGGATAAAGACACTATAATGATAATCCTTTCCGACCATGGCTTTAATTCATTTCAAAAGGCTGTTCATTTGAACCGCTGGCTTATGGAAAATAATTTTTTATTCTTGAATGGCGGCAAGACAGAGGGCGAGGATTTTTTTAAAGATGTGGACTGGACAAGGACCAGGGCATACGCCCTTGGTTTCGGAGGGATATATATAAATAAAAAAGGCAGGGAATCTAAGGGCATAGTCCTGCCGCAGGAAGAGGCCTTGCTAAAAAAAGAAATAGCCTCTGGATTAAAACTCTGGCTGGATCCTGCAACGCAGAAAAATATAATAAAAGATGTCTATGCTAAAGAGGATATTTTTAACGGGCCTCATTCTGATAGCGCCCCAGATTTATTTGTAGGTTTTAATGCGGGTTACAGGGCTTCGTGGCAGACTGCTTTGGGGGGCGCGCCTGAGGAGCTTATGGAAGATAATAATAAGAAATGGAGCGGGGATCATCTAATGGACCCTTCCATAGTTCCAGGTATACTATTTATAAATAAAAAAACTGATTTAAAGGATCCTAACATTATTGATTTAGCCCCGACTGTATTAAAGTTATTCAATATCTCAGATTATAAAAAAATGGATGGAAAGCCTTTATGCGATTTTTAATTTTTTTATCAATAGGCGCGTTAGCTCAGTTTATTGACGGGTCAATAGGAATGGGGTATGGAGTGACATCTTCCAGGCTCCTGGTTTCTCTGGGCGTTTATCCTGCTATCGCGAGCGCCTCGCTGCATACCGCAGAAATATTTACAACGTTTATTTCAGGCGCGTCTCATCTGAAATTAGGCAATGTCCAGCGCAGCATTGCGGTTCCGCTTATTGTTTCAGGGGTTATAGGCGGCTTTTTAGGGGCTTTCCTATGCGTTAAGGTAAGCGCTGGAAGCTTAAAATCAATAGTAAATGCGATACTTTTATTGATGGGAGTTATAATACTATACCAGTTCACGTTTAAAAATATTGTCAGGTATAAATTAAACCTTATTTCCTCTAAAATACTTATGCCGCTGGGATTTTCAGCAGCCTTTCTGGATGCCTTGGGCGGAGGAGGCTGGGGGCCAATTACAACTACCACCCTTGTCCTGAATAAGGCTGAGCCAAGCAAGGCAGTGGGTACTGTTGATTTCTCAGAATTTTTTGTGACTGTCTCCGAGGTGATAGCTTTTTTAATATTCTTAGGGCCTGAGAAATTTCAGATGGATATTGTGCTGATACTAATGGCAGGCGCGATTATAACAGCCCCCCTGGCGGCTGTATGCTGTAAAAAACTTCCGCCTAAATATCTGGGCATTATGGTAGGCGCAGGCGTAATATTATTGAGTATATCTTCTCTCGTACAGCTTATAAAACATTAAGCGAGAATCAGAAAGCCTGTAGTGTTTTTTTATCTTAGATCCTTTAGGCCCAGCCCTGAGGCGCCTCAGAAAAGTTTCGGCATCATAGTATTTAGCTTATAAGGCCGCAAGGAGTTACAGCGAAGTTTTTATACTGTCAAGGCTACCTTCAGTATAAAAACTGAGCTGTAAACCGTAGCGGCCGGCGAAACTATTTCAGCGCCGAATGGGCTCGGCCTAAAGACGGATTGGAAAGTCTCTCTTTACAGAGAGCAAAAAATCAGGTATACTTAATTTTAGCTTTTTACAACTTTTTGGAAATAGTATGTGTGTGATGACGGGGCGTGGCGCAGTTGGCTAGCGCACTTGAATGGGGTTCAAGGGGTCGCTGGTTCGAATCCAGCCGTCCCGACCAAAAATATTTTGCCTGCAAGGCAAAAACGCAAAAGGCGGTGTTTTTATGGAAAACAAAGAAGGGGCTCAACCTGAAGAGGTCCGCAAGGAGCGAAGAAGGTTTAAAAGAATAAATAAAAGTTTCATTGTTTCGTACGCGCCTATAACGACTGAAATTACAAAATATGATGTGTCTCAAACTAAGGATTTGAGCGAAGGCGGGTTACTGTTTGTCTCTGACAGGAAGTTTGGCAAGGATGTGGTCTTGAAGATGAAGCTTAGGTTTCCTGAATTTCCGGATTATGTAATAGTGCTTGCCCAGGTTGTTGATTCAGTAGAGCGGGCCAAAGGCATAATATATGAGACCAGGGCAAAATTTATTGATGTTGAGCCAAAGGTAGTGGATGTCATAAAAAGATTGGTGGAGCGGGGATAAAAAAATGCGGAACAAGATAAATATCGGATTAATAGGTTTTGGCACTATAGGGTCTGGCGTGGCGAAATTTCTGATAGAACGGAGGGGCTTGTTATTAAAGCGCTCAGGGATAGATTTTGACCTTGTAAAAGTTTGCGATAAGGACTTATCTTCAAAAAGAGACGTTAAACTGCCTAAAGGCATGCTTACAAAAGACGCGGCCGAAATAATAAATGACCCTGATATACATATTGTTGTTGAATTGATAGGCGGGATACATCCTGCGAAAGAGATGGTTATGAAGGCGTTGTCAATGGGCAAGCATGTAGTGACTGCTAATAAGCTGCTGCTTGCCGCTGAAGGCAGCGAGATCTTTCAGAAGGCGAGAGATTTGAATAGGGAGATATATTTTGAGGCAAGTGTTGCGGGCGGAATCCCTATTATAAAATCTATACGCGAAGGCATGGTAGGGAACAGGTTTTTCAGTATATTTGGAATACTTAATGGCACATCAAATTATATATTGTCCAGCATGTCAGGCCAGGGCTCAAGTTTTAAAGCAGCGCTTAAAGAGGCCCAGGTAAAAGGCTATGCTGAGAAAGACCCTTCGCTTGATATAAAAGGGCTGGATTCCAGCCATAAACTTGCTATACTTTCGCTTTTGGCATTTGGGAAAAGGGTGGAGCTGAACGATATTTATGTTGAGGGGATTGAAGATATATCCAATCTTGATATCCAATATGCCAGGGAGCTTGGGTATGTGATAAAGCTTTTGGCTATAGCTAAGCGTTATGAAGATGGATTAGAAGTAAGGGTGCACCCTACGTTGTTACCTTCTGAATATTTGCTTTCATCTGTTTCTGGCGCGTATAACGCGATATTTATAGAGACTGATCTGGTGGGCAAGCAGTTATTTTATGGCCAGGGCGCTGGCAAATTGCCTACAGCAAGCGCCGTAATAAGCGATATAGTGGACATAGGATATAAAATCAACTGCGGTAAAAATTCAGCGAAGGCCGTCATGCCCAAAGATACTGAAATCAAAAGGCTTAAGAAAATGGATGATGTTGTTACTAGATATTACGCGCATTTTTCCGCGATAGATAAGCCTGGTGTTCTTGCTAATATAGCAGACCTTTTGGGCAGGCACAATATAAGTATTGCCAGCGTTGTCCAGAAAGAGCGCATGGAGGCCCATATTGTCCCGATAGTCATGCTTACTCATGAGGCAAGAGAAAAGGATATGCAGGTTGCTTTGTCTAAAATAAACAGGCTCTCTGCTATAAAAAAGAAAAGCGTTATAATACGTCTGGAGAAATAATTTTATGTGGAAGGGTATTATCGATAAATACAGGGATTTTTTACCTGTCACTAAAACTACCCCTATAGTCAGCCTTAATGAAGGTAATACCCCATTAATTTATTCATGCCATCTTTCAGAGCTTATTAGAGGAGAGGTTTATCTAAAATACGAAGGCCTCAACCCGACAGGTTCTTTTAAAGATAGAGGCATGACTATGGCTATCTCTAAATCTTTAGAAGAAAAACATGTGGCAGTTATGTGCGCTTCTACAGGCAATACCTCTGCTTCAGCTGCGGCGTACGCGGCAAGGGCTGGTATTAAATGCATTGTCCTGATTCCAAAAGGCGCTATAGCGCTTGGCAAGCTCGCTCAGGCGCTTATACATGGCGCTCAGGTAATAGCGGTTGATGGCAATTTTGACGATGCGCTTAACCTGGTAAAGGAAATTACAGCCAGGCATCATATACAGCTGGTTAATTCCCTGAACCCTTACAGGATAGAAGGCCAGAAAACAGGATCATTTGAGATATGCGACCAGTTAGGCGCGGCTCCTGATTTTCACATTATCCCTGTCGGAAACGCGGGCAATATTACTGCCTACTGGAAAGGCTATAAAGAGTATAAAGAAAAAGGAAAGATTAAAAATCTCCCTGTTATGCTTGGTTTTCAGGCAGAAGGGGCAGCTCCTATAGTGAAGGGCAAGATAATAGAAAAACCAGAGACTATTGCCACGGCTATCCGCATAGGAAATCCCGCCAGTTGGAAAATGGCAGAATCCGCAAGGGATGAATCCAAAGGCCTCATAGACATGGTTTCTGACGATGAAATATTGGAGGCATATAAATTATTAGCGTTAAAAGAAGGCGTATTTGTCGAGCCAGCTTCAGCCGCGTCAGTGGCTGGGGTAATTAAGCTTGCCAAGAAAGGTTACTTCAAAGAATTTAAGAATCCCAAGCTTGTCTGCATCCTTACCGGCCACGGCCTCAAAGACCCTGACCGCGCCATAAAATCCATCAAAGAACCAAAGATAGTTCCTGCAAATCTTCAATCCGTCTTATCCCAAATCTCTCTCTAATCTCCTCTAACTTTACAATTCGTGCTATGCACCATTTGTAAAGTTAAGGGCATTAACAGAAATAATTAAAAAATTTGAAAGAAATTCCCGCTTTAATGTGTCTAATATATAGAATAAAACAACTCTCTAACTTTACAATTCGTGCTATGCACCATTTGTAAAGTTAGAAAACCAAAGGAGGTAGAGCGTTATGGAAGATATATTAGATTTAATAGATGAAGGAAAGGTTAAGCGTTATTTTAGAGTAAGGGATAAGTTTTCTTTTGAAGGCGCAGTAGCGCATATAACACAACATGCAACAGGCAAGGAATTGTTATTTGTAGAAGATATGGATTATTTTTACGCGCTGTATTTGATTAAAAAAATGGTTAGGAAATTTGACCTCAATATCCTATCTTTTGTGCTTATGCCCAGCCATATACACCTGTTAGCGAAACTTGGAAAGCAAAAGATAGAGGAGGCAATGAAATATTTATTTGAGAAATATGCTAAATTTTTTAATCGGAAGTACGAAAGGAAAGGCCATGTTTTTAGCAGCCCTTATAGATATGCACTTTGTTTAGATGAAAGTTATATTTTAGCAGCTTCCTTATACATACATCTAAATCCTGTAAGGGCAAGGCTTGCTGATAATCCTCTGGACTACAGGTGGTCTTCCTGTGCTTTATTTTTAGATTTATCAGAAAAGGATACTTTTGTTGATTATAGTTTTATTTTAGAATTATTGGATCCTGATATTAATAAAGCAAAGGAGCAATACAGAGAATTAATATGCAATATGATGACGAAGAATAATATAAATTTAATGGAAAATGATAAGGCTTTGGAACTCCTTAGGAGTGATTTAGTAGATATACTGAGGACAAAAAAAGACAGCCGAATCCATTTAAATATCGATGATATAGAAAAGAGAATAGATTTGCTAAGAGAGTCAAATAGACTGAAGAATCCAGAAGAATTAAAGGCGCGTAAATTTTTAGTAGAGCAGCTAATATCTCGAGGATATACAATAACAGATATTGCGCATAGGTTAAAGTTGAGCAGGGTATCAATTTATTCTATTCTTAACTCATAACTTTACAATTCGTGCCATGCACCAATTGTAAAGTTAAGGATGAGTTTTTAATCCTTCTGTTGTCCTGTGTAGTATGTCTAATAGGCACAATTATGTGACCTAAATTTTATTCACAGCATAGCTCCATATGTTTATAATGAAAGGCACCTTTATGAGTATAGCAGAGGTCAGTAGTATACTGGCCAATAGAATCAGGACTATTCGTAATTCCAAAGGATGGACTCAGATAAGATTGGCCACAGAGATAAATGTCCATCCTACGTATATAAGTAGAATAGAGAGCTGCAAAAAACTACCTACCTTATACCTACTTTCCAGGATAGCAGATGTTTTTGAAATAAAGGCATATGAACTTTTATTGGATGACGCACAGCTGAATACGCCTGATTATAAAAAGCATAAAATAATCAATATCCTTAAGGAATCTAGCCTGTCTAGTATAAATATTTATTATCCTCTAATTAACGCATTACACAAAGAACGCAAAATTAAAAGAAAGCAAAATCAAACCCATAGCAGATAAGTTGATAGCATAGAGATTTTCTTATTTGTGCGGAGCTTTGCTTTGCTACTCCGCAATCTTTTAGGAGGTGTGTTTTGCTAAGGCTGACGCTTGGGGCAGCTATTTTTTGTGTTATTTTAACAGGATGTGGGCAAGGGCCTTATATTTATACCAAAAAGGATATTGTAAAAATTACAAATTTTGAACTTTCTCCTGACGAAGAAAAAATCGCATTTTCCGCATCGAATCCTGCAGGAAATATGGATATCTGGGTAGTTGGTATAGACGGCAATAGCCTCAAAAAGCTTACTTTTCAAGGTAGTTCGCTTACAAATCTGATAGCCAGATATTTCAAAAGGCATAAGTGGAAAAATTTCTTTGAAGTGGATATGATTTCGCCTGAATGGACTGCTGATGGACGTATCGTATTCTGTCAGGAGTTATCTAAAACAGATATGTGGAGCAGGCGGGTTGTAAACTACATGTTCTGGACAATAAATCCAGATGGCACAGATAAAAGATCAAAGAAAGACAAGGATAAGGTATTACAAAGAAAACCTTTTGACCCTATAAATAGAGCGGAAGTATTAGACCAGTCTGTCAGGCACAATAAAAAAATCCTCCTCAAAGACGGCTATCTCTGGGTTTTAAAAGAAGGCGACACCAGCCCTATAAAGTTAATTCAATAGATAATCAGCACCTGGCTGCGTATTTTTTATGAAGCCAATTATTTATTTAGTTACTATTTTATTCTTTGCGATTTTTCCATGCGTTGCGATCGCGCTGGATGAATCCAGCGGGGCTACGCCTATAACCCTTGAGAGCACAAATGGCGCGAAAATAAACATCTATTGTTACGAGAAGACATCAGACGTTTTAAAAGAGAAGCCAGTATTGTTAGTGCATGGTTTTAACTCAAAAGGCTCGGTTTGGCGCAACGAAAATGAAAACAAAGATTATGTAACGAGTCTCAGGAAAAACGGTTATGATGTGATAGTTGTTGATATGCGCGGGAACCCTGTCGATACAGACGGCGATCATAAAGCTGACAAGGCTGTTGTCGGCAGTTCATGGGGTTATGGCGTAAAAGATTTAGGCGATGATGTAGGCGTAGCGTTAAGAGAAGGCGTAAATTTTTTAAATCAAAACCTCCCAAATCGCAGCTATGAAAGGGCGGATGTAATAACCCATTCCACAGGGGCCCTTGCCGTAACAGCATATTCACGCTCTTTAGGCCTGATTACTTACAGGGATAATATAGGGACAGTAATAGAGCTGGCTCCTCCAAATAACGGTTCCACAGCCCTTGTGGCGAATATTAAAGCTATCCTTAGCGTAATACCGTCAGTTTTTACCCAGGCCATGACTGCCTATCAATACGCCCTTCAGGTAGAGGATAATAAAATATGGATACCTGGCAGCCGCATGGAATCTGAAAACCTTAGAAAGGAACTGTCGCCGGACAGCATGTTCTTGAAAAGTATACAAAACCTTGGACCTGATAAGCGCATAAAGACTTTTATCGCTGTTGGCAATGAAGACTGGGTAGTCGGCGACTGGAGCCCTGTTATAGAAAAAAGGGATGATATAGGATATGAATATTTTCTGGGTATGGATCATTTTGGTTTCTGTAGCAGCGAGACAGTCTTGGCAGCTTTATTGGATAAATTAAAAAAAGGGGACGGGAGCAATTTTTTTAGCAGGTTCAAGCCATATAGAAATAAACAGCTTGCGTTTTTATCCGGGCCAGGGATAGATCACCCTGATGACACCTTTGATACAGTGGATTTTGCCAGAGGCGTAGATGTGAGCCCCAGGGAGCTTTTTGATCTGTGCCTAAGACTCGCGGCGAGAAAAAATAAGGCGTACCTGTTGAGATACTGGGAAATCCTGACTTCATTTGATAGCGCTCAACAGGAGGTTTTAAATAGCGCGGACATTGATAATGTTATCAGTAAATGGGAAGAGGCCCTTGGTCAAGAAAACAACCTTCTTCATAATTATTATATGTATGCGTCAAGAGAATACCTTGAGGCCCCGGATATAGCTGTGCTGGCGAATGGATATTATAATGAAATGAGGAAGTTGATAATAGAAAAAGTAGGGGAGCCTGTAAGGATTATTGACCAGACTTTTGAGCCTTATATATTTAATGAGCAGAAGGTCCTTGTGATCCCTACGGGCGGGCTTTCTGGTCTTTCGCATTCAACCATATTTAAAAATAAAATTTCAGAATATGTCCAGAATGGCGGAATTGTTATATGCCTTTCCCAGCAGTATGGCTATGATTTTAATGCGCTTCCAGGGGATCATATAAGCGCGTACGGCTGGCAGGAGGACACGTCCTGCCACGCAAAAGCCGCTTATATAGAAAATTTTCATCAGATATTAAGTTCGCAGAGCGAGCTATATCCCGATATAAAATTAGACGGATATTTTACGGATTATCCGGATAATGCCGTGGTCCTGCTTAGAAGGTCAAAAAACCAAATGCCCGCGATGCTTATGTATAGTTTTGGCAAAGGATCTGTTATAACAGCGTCTATTTATTCAGACTGGGGCTATTTGAACGGCCAGGCCAGCTCTTCGGAGATTAGCCTTGTGAGAGATATGCTGCGGTGGGCAAAGCATGGCAAAGATCTGCCTGTGTATAAAACCGGAGAAGGTTTCGAATGCCCTATCCAGACAACCGCAAATTTCAGCAAAATAGAAATGTTATTAAAATCTCCTGATAATATTGTATTGGAGAGGCATATTGCAAATGAAGCTGTTTATAACATAGGCATAGCTTTAGAAAAACCAGGCATCTATTCTGTAGATTATATTTCTTATGGCGCTGATTCAAAG
>Ga0172371_10004374_pt1 | contig 21446 bp, 21 predicted proteins | sample Lak12m_FD_114543 | JGI IMG/M metagenome (GOLD analysis project Ga0172371, IMG submission 114543) | Freshwater microbial communities from Kabuno Bay, South-Kivu, Congo - kab_022012_12m | ecosystem: Environmental > Aquatic > Freshwater > Lake | place: Democratic Republic of the Congo: South-Kivu... | reverse complement strand
CGCGCCGACAAGATCATCGCCGACTTTGCCCCCGAGGTCGACACCGGCAAGATGACCAGCGCCGACATGATGGCCTACATCCGCGACCATAAAGTACCATGCCCGGTATGCGGCAAACACGATTTTACCGACATCCGGCAATTCAACATGATGTTCAAGACGCACATCGGGGTCACCGATGACAGCCAATCGCTCGTCTACCTGCGCCCGGAAACGGCTCAAGGGGTCATCATCAATTTCAAAAACATCGCCAGAACCACAAGAAAGAAACTGCCGCTTGGCGTCGCCAGCATCGGCAAATCGTTCCGCAACGAAATCACGCCCGGGAATTTCACGTTCAGGACCCGGGAATTCTCACAAATGGAACTCGAATTCTTCTGCGCGCCTGGAACCGACCTCAAATGGTTCGCCTACTGGAAAGAGTTCGCCGTGCATTTCCTTAAAGGTTTGGGAGTCAATGAACAAAATCTCCGCATCCGCGACCATAGCAAAGAAGAACTGGCCTTTTATAGTAAAGCCACCAGCGACATCGAATACCTGTTCCCGTTCGGCTGGGGCGAAGTATGGGGCATCGCCGATCGCGGCGATTACGATTTGAAACGCCATCAGGATTACTCGGGCAAGGCCATGGACTACCTTGATCCGGAAACTAACGAGAAGTTCATCCCCTATATCGTCGAACCGGCTTTGGGTGTCGACCGGCTGGCGCTGATGCTTTTATGCGACGCTTACGAAGAAGAACAATTAGAGAAAGACGAACGAGTCGTCCTTCACTTGCACCCGGCCATCGCTCCTTACAAAGTAGCGGTTCTGCCTCTTAGCAAACAGTTGGCCCAGAAAGCCGAGGAAGTGCAATCGATTCTCAATCAGCATTTCACGACCACATATGACGAGACCGGCAGTATCGGCAAGCGTTATCGAAGACAAGACGCCATCGGCACTCCTTTCTGCGTTACGATCGATTTTGACACGGCTGCCGACCAATCAGTAACCATTCGTGAACGCGATTCCATGAAACAAATCAGATTGCCAATTGACGAACTAATTAAGTATTTGCGTGTAAAAGTCTTTTATTAGTAGATAAAAAGTAATAAATAAGTAAAAAGGAACAATAATGGATTTTGATCGCGATCTGATTGACAGCCTGCTCAAAAAGGCAGACATCGTGTCTGTCGTTTCGAGTTACATCAACGTAATCCGCAAAGGACGCAGTCACGTCGCTCTTTGTCCTTTCCATGACGACAAACACCCTTCGCTTCAAATAAGTCCTGATAAGCAGATTTTCAAATGCTTTGTGTGCGGCACTGGCGGCAACGCGATTCAATTCGTGCAGAAGTACGAAAAAATTGCTTATCCCGACGCGATCCGCAAAGTAGCCGACCTCGTCGGATTCACCGATGAACGTCTTGATCGACGGACGTTGCAAGTACCGCTCAATCCAGAGTTGGAGCCATACTACCGCTGCATGAACGACGCGATGGAATTCTATCGTTTCTCATTGGCGACCGAAGACGGCGAAGCCGGACTAGCCTATCTTGAAAGCCGCCATCTAACCGAAGCGCTACGCGCGCGTTTTAATATCGGATATAGCCTTCCGGATGGCCGAGGAACGATCCAATACCTGATGGGTAAAGGCCATTCGCGCTCGACGATGGAACATCTAGGTTTGATTAGCTTAACATCCGAAGCCCGCGACAAATTGGCCCATCGCGTCATCTTCCCCATTCTTGACCGCTCCGGCCGCGCGATTGCCTTCTCCGGGCGCGTGATTGAGAAAAACGACCAAGCCAAGTACGTCAATTCGCCGGAATCGAAGATATTCGTCAAGAGCAATGTCTTATATAACTATCATCATGCCCGTACGGTCGCCCGGCATTACGACTACGTGTACATTCTTGAAGGGTTCATGGACGTGATTGCCCTTTATCGAGCCGGTATCGAGTCGGCCGTGGCCATCATGGGTACGGCGCTTACCAAGAGTCACATCGCCATGCTGCGCATGCTTAAGTGCGAGCTGCGCATCTGCCTTGACGGCGATGATGCCGGTCAGGCAGCGATGATGAAGATGATTCCGCTGCTCGACGGTGCCGGATTACGCTACCGCTTTATCCTTAATGCCGGCGACAAACGGGATACCGACGAAATCCTCGATCAGCAAGGGACGGACGCGCTTAAGCAATATCTCAATAACCTTGTCAACCGAAGCGAATTCGCGCTTGATTATTATACAAAGACCCGCGTCTTGAAAACGAGCGAACAGCGTAGCGAGCTCGTCAAACTGATGCTGCCGATCGTATCGGCGTCCGCCAATGACCTCGAACGCGAGGAATTCACCCGCAAACTGGCACAAGCCTCGGGATATTCGCTGCAAAACATCGAAAAGATGGTTAAGGAGTACCGTAACACCAATGGCCAAGTCGACCAAGACTTCTATCGCGCGTTCCGACCGGAAGCGCAAGTATTACATAAATTTAAGGCGGCGGAACGGCAACTGCTGTACTTCATGATGCATGACGTGCGCGCCATCGAGTTCTATAAGACGAAAATCGAATACTTCTACGATGACCTCTATCGCAAGATCGCCAACTTCATCATCGAACGGTCGGCGGAAGAAGAAGTCCCGACGATCACCGAACTGCTCGACGACATCAGTCAGCTCGATGGGGAGCAAAAAGACGCCTTGGTCAAGGAAATCACCAACCTGGCGCTCGACAAGAACTATCCTCAATGCGACGAAACATTGTTAGGCGAAGTCCATGGCGTGATCGACACCGAGCGACAACGGTTCGTCATCAACGAACAGCTAAGAAAGGCGTTAATCGGCAAAAGCGACCAGGACAAAGCCCGCATTTATGCCGAGTTCCAGAAGAAACATCGCAATCTCATCAATCCAAACATCATCAAAACCAAGGGAGAAACCAAATGACACCACGTAAAAAGAAAGAAGTCGCCGGCGAAGAGCTCTTGCTGCAAAAAGTAAACGACGACGGCGTGATCGAAGAGACGGAAGAAGAACTCGAATCGCTCGAAACGATTAAAAAGCGATTCTCGAAAAAAGCGGAAACCGACGGTTTCATCAGCCAAGATGAATTGTTCGATTCGATCGAACATCTCGATTTAAGCGACGACGACACTGAAAAGCTGCTTTTTTTCTTCAAGAACAAGGGCATCGAAGTCGTCATCGACGAAGAAGAGGAAACGATCGACGAAATCGAAGTCGACGAAACCAAGATCAAGGAAGCGGAACCGATTGACTTCATCGAAGACGATTTGTTCAAATCGAGTTATGAGGAAGACGTCGTCGACGAAGACATCGACATCAACCGCATCGAAGCGTTTGCGCCCGGCGACATCAAGGTAAACGATTCCGTTAAGCTATATTTGAAAGATCTCGGACGCGACGATCTATTGAAGCCGAGCGAAGAAGTCGAACTGGCCAAACGGATTGCCGAAGGCGACATCGAGGCCAAACACCGTCTCATCAACTGCAACCTGCGCCTCGTCGTCAATCTCGCCAAGCACTATACCGGCCGCGGAATGCTGTTTCTCGATTTGATCCAAGAAGGCAACCTCGGTCTCATCAAAGCCGTCGAAAAATTCGATTACACAAAAGGATTTAAATTCTCGACTTACGCCACCTGGTGGATCCGTCAAGCGATCACCAGGGCAATCGCCGACCAAGCCAGAACGATACGCATCCCGGTCCATATGGTCGAAACCATCAATAAAATCACGCGCGTGCAGCGGCATTTGGTCCAAGAACTCGGACGCGAACCGACCGCGGAAGAAATTTCCATGAAACTGGATGGGTTTTTATCTCCCGAACGCATCCGCGAAATCCAACGCATCGCCCAAGAACCGGTCAGTCTTGAGACCCCGATTGGCGAAGAAGACGATTCCCATTTAGGCGACTTCATCGAAGACAAGGAAGCGACAAGCCCATCGGAACATACGACCCAGATTCTTCTAAAAGAAGAACTTTATAACATCATGCAGGATCTCACCGACCGCGAGGAACGCGTGCTAAGGTTACGTTACGGACTCGACGACCATCGGCCGCGCACATTGGAGGAAGTCGGGCATGAGTTTGGGGTTACTCGCGAACGTATCCGCCAAATCGAAGCCAAGGCCATCCGCAAATTACGGCACCCGACCCGGGCGAAGCGCTTGGGCGACTACCGCGATGTCTAATATGGCCGTGGGCCAACGTCTTGCGGCCATCGCCGCCATGGTGCCCCCAAAATCCGTCGTGGCCGACATCGGTTCCGACCACGGTTTGCTTATCAAGCATCTATTAAGCCAAGACATCATTACCAAAGCCTATGCCACCGACAACAAGATCGGACCGTACAATCGACTAAAAAGAGAATTCCAATCAGACGCGCGGGTAAGCGTCTATTTAGCCGACGGGCTGACTTCTTTACCTTCCAACGTCGACACGATCGTGATCGCCGGCATCGGCGGAAAACTGATCGGTGCCATCCTCGAACGGGGAATCGACAAGTTAGCCTCCGTCACGCGGATCATCGTCAGCCCTCATAATCAAGTCGATGAAATAAGATGGCGTCTTTCCCGCTTGCGCTTTCAAATCGTCGACGAAGATATAGTTGAGGAAGATCATACTTTCTATGACATCATCGTCTGGGAACGGGGAATGGTCTCTTATTCCGAACAAGAATGCCGGTGGGGACCGCTGAATCTTACTAGATGCACCGAAACCTTAATCAAGCGAATGGCGGCCCGGCGTGCCGAAATAGACCGGATTTTGGAAAAACAGGTTCCGCAAGTCAAACAAGACGAGCTTAGGCGTGAAAAGGAGTGGCTCATTTCATATGGTATCCACACATAAACTATTATCCCATCTATCAAAACGCTTCCCGAAACGGCTGGCAAAACAGTACCAAGACAAGGTCGGATTGATGGTCGGTCGTCTCCCTAAGGACATCAGCCGCATATATTTGGCGCTTGATCTTGAAGAGATGAACTTGGCGGAGGTCGCAACGTATCGACCGGACATCATCATCACCCATCACCCGTTCGTATATGGGACCAGACGCGACATAAAAGCCAAAGATCTAAAGAAAAACGCCCTTATCGAAGCGATCGAGTCATTAAAAATACCCGTTTACAGCTTCCACACCAATTTCGACGAAGGTCCCGGCGGCATGAACGACGCTTTGGCGGAAGCCCTGGGCTTAGTTGCCATAAAGCCACTCGTCGGCGATCCGATGGCGCGCGGCGGACAGTTAGTCACGCCTATGTCCATTAATGACTTTGCGGCTTACGCTAAAGATCGTTTGAATGCTCCTTATGGCTTATTGATCAACCGTGGAAAGCCACTAATCGGCTCGGTGGCTATCGTCGGTGGCGGTGGCTCCCGCAGCCACGGCATCGCCCAGGCCGAAGGTTATGACATCTACATTTCCGGAGACGCTCCGCACCATGTTCGTCGCCGCATCGTGAACGAAAACTACAATTATCTTGATTTGCCACATGAGATCGAATCGATTTTCCTGCCGCGGATGGAAAAACTGCTGCTGGAGATCGACGGAACGCTTCAAATTAAAAAAGCGGCATTGCAAGTGCCGCCTTCAGTCGTCTGATCAGTATTTTCTTAGAAATGCGATAATCGCCTCGGTAATGTCCGGCGGTGTTGAAGCACCGGCGGCGACGGCGACGAGTTTTTTATTGGCCAAGTCGCTGACGTGGATGTCTTCGACCGTGTTAATGCGGTATATCAAAGCGCGCGGATGGGTTTTCTTGGCTACTTCGACCAATTTCTCGGTGTTGCTGGAGTAAGAGCTGCCAACGACATAAATCAAGTCGACGTGGGGCGGGATGTCCATGACCGCTTGTTGACGTAACCGCGTCGCCGAGCAGATTTCTTCGTTGATGGTGATATGCTCGAAATGTCTCGTCAGTTCGCTATGAATCGGTTTCAATTCCAAAAACGACAACGTCGTCTGATTCAAAACGAATGTTTCCTTGATGATGTCGACATCGGTGTATTTCATCTTTTCCTTGATATCGTACAAGATGATCGATTGATCAAGCGACAAGGCGGCGGTCGTCTCCGGGTGGCCTTTCTTGCCGATGAAGATGACCTGCTTGCCATCTTGAATCGCCGAGCGGATCAAGTCATGGTTACGGGTCACGCGCGAACAGGTGGCGTCGATGAAAGTCAACTGCCGCTGATTGGCGATTTCTTCCAATTCTTTGACGTGTCCGTGAGCCGAAAACACGATGATCGTCGCCGGATTGATTTCCTGCAGCAACTCTTTATGGCTCTTTGCGGTGTCGTAGAGTGTAAAAATGCCCTTTTTGTGCAAGCGCTTGATGACTTCCTCGTTATGGACGAGCATTCCTAAAATGGCGACAGGACGATGCGGATTCTCGTATTTAGCCTGTTCGGCGAGTTTGATTGCATTGACGACTCCCATGCAATAACCATGGGGATTGGTAACGTAGATGTTCATAAGTAATGAAATTGTAACACAAGTAAATAGAGGCTGCATTGTGTATAATATGGCGTAGGTAATTTATGGGATCATTTGGAACTTTCGCATTAAAAGACACGATGGTGCAGGCTTTGCGACGCCTCGGCTACAAGAGCCCGACACCAATCCAAGAAGAAGTCATTCCTAAGGCGCTCAAAGGCGAGAATATCATCGCCAAGGCTGAAACCGGCAGTGGAAAGACGCATGCTTTTCTGATTCCCATCATCGACCGTCTTGACATGACGCTCGGTTTGCAGGCAATCATCATTTCCCCCACCAGGGAATTGGCACGCCAGACTTATGAATTTGCCCGGGAATTGGTCAAATTGCTGGAACCTTTTAAAATCACGCTGGCCGTTGGCGGCAGGGAAATAGAAATCCTGTCACGTAGTAACGAACCGCATATCTTGATAACGACGCCCGGCCGCTTGACTAAACTTGCCGCTGAAAGCTCAATCAATCTGTATAAGGTTAAGACAATTGTCATCGATGAAGCCGATATGCTGGTTGATGCTGGTTTCTTGCCAATTATCGACCAATATATTACTAAAGTTCAGTCAACGCATCTAATGGCGTTTTCAGCTACCTATCCGAAAGCACTCGAACCTTTCGTTAAGAAGTTCATTAATCCCGATTTCATCATCGATCAGAATGAGGGCATGCCGACGCCCAACCGCGTCAAACATCATCTGGTCGACATCCACCATAAACCAGTCGAGGAAGCCGTCGCCGCTTTCATCGATGCCAAGCAACCGTATCTATTGCTCGTCTTTGCCAGCACGATTCCCGTCGTCCAACTTGTATATGACTATCTACTGAAGCAAGGTTATAAAGTTGGCGTCATCCATGGCGATTTAACGATGCGGCAGCGTAACAGCATGTATAAACGAGTCCGCGCCAACGAATTTCCGATCATCGTCGCCTCGGACATAGCAGCCCGCGGTTTAGACATTCCCAACATCAGTGACGTCTTAAGCATCGATTTACCGCTCCAAATCGAGTTCTACATGCATCGGGCCGGACGGACGGGCCGTTATGACGCCACCGGCGATTCCTATTTGTTCTATTCGGGCACCCCGGAATCACAACTGACAAGGTTAACGCCTTTTTCCATTGCTTTTGATTATCTGTCGCTTAAGGCCGGCCAACTTGTCGCCGAAACCCCACGGGCATTACGGCCGCGGAAAGCCCCGCAGGATTCTTCATTGAAACGGGACATTAAGATTGCTATTCGCCATGCAAGTTCGGATGAAGTGAAGCCTGGATATAAGAAGAAGGTCAAGCAAGCGATTGCCAGAGTGAAGTCGCGGCACCGCCGTCTGGCCATCAAGGGCAAAGTCCGTGAACAATTGAATGAAATGTACAAAAAACAGCCTAAAGAGGATAAAAAACAATGAGCAAGCTATGGATTGGCAGCCACGTCGCCATGAACGGGCCCGAATTTTACCTGGGCTCGGTCAAGGAAGCGCTCAGTTATGGGGCGACGACATTCATGTTTTACACCGGCGCGCCGCAGAATTCGCCAAGAAAGCCGACGGAAGAACTCCGCATCGATGAAGGTCAGGCGCTTATCGCCACTTCGGCTATCGATCCTTCGAAAATCGTCGTTCACGCCCCCTATCTGATTAACTTGGGTAATACATTAAACGAAGCCACTTACGATATGAGCGTTAAGTTCCTCATCAGCGAGTTAAGGCGCGTCGAGGCGTTTGGTTTAGGCATCATCGTGCTGCATCCCGGTGCCCACGTCGGCGCCGGCGATGAAGCGGGTTTAGCCAAAATCGTCAACGGACTGAACGAAGTGCTGTCGCAAGACGGAACCAAGGTGCGCATCGCTCTTGAAACGATGGCTGGCAAAGGGTCGGAACTCGGACGCACGTTCGAACAGGTCCGCTATATCATCGACCATTGCGCCTATCCCGACCGTCTCGGCGTTTGCATGGACACCTGTCATATCAACGATGCCGGATATGACGTCCATGACGTCGATGGCGTCATCGAGCAATTTGACAAAATCATCGGGCTCAACCGGTTGTTAGTGCTCCATGTCAATGACTCCAAAAACATCCGCGGCGCCCAAAAAGACCGCCACGAGAATCTCGGCTACGGCCAAATCGGCTTTGCGACGCTAGCTAAATACGTTCATCATCCGCGATTGGCCGACGTAGCAAAGATATTGGAAACGCCATGGGTGGGCGAAAAAGCCCCATATAAAGAAGAAATCGCGATGTTACGCGACAATAAACTGATCGAAGGTTGGAAAGACAGCCTTCAATAAAGGTCGATTTGTTCTTTTAAAGCCTCAAACGCTTCATGGGCGGTCACCGTCTTGACGATGACGCCTTTTTTGAAAAGAATCCAATGATTCTTGCCGCCGGCCAATCCCAGGTCGGCGTTTTTTGATTCGCCCGGCCCGTTGACGATACAGCCCATGACGGCAACTGAAATCGGCTTTTTGACTAGTTCAAGGTACGCCATCACTTTGGTGGCCATGTCGCGGACGTCAACTTCAGTGCGACCGCAAGTTGGGCAGGACACCAAGGTTGGATAATCAGGATAAAGATTGACGTCGTGCAACAATCGTTTGGCGGTGATGATTTCGTCTTCGGGATCGGCGGTAAGCGAAATACGGATCGTGTCTCCGATGCCTTCGAGAAGAAGCGGAGCCAAACCGGCGACCGAGCGGATGATACCGATGTCTTTGATGCCGGCTTCGGTGATGCCAAGATGAAGAGGATACTTGAAAGTATCCGATGCCAGACGGTAAGCGGCAATCGTTTCGGCGACCGAACTTCCCTTTAGGGAAATCACAATGTCGTGGAAATCGAGGTCTTCAAGAATTTTAACGTGCTTTTGGGCCGAAGCGACTAGTTTCTGGGCGGTGTAATGGTCATCGTAATGATGAATCTCGCTGTCAAGCGAACCGGAGTTGACGCCGATGCGGATCGGGATGTGCTTTTCTTTACAAGCATTGACCACTTGGGTGATGCGATCTACGGAACCGATGTTGCCTGGGTTGATGCGGATCTTGTCGATACCGCTTTCGATGGCCATCAAGGCCAGGCGATAGTCGAAATGGATGTCGGCCACCAGGGGGATCGAAATTTGACTCTTGATTTCCTTAATGGCAAGGGCGTCGGCTTTGTCAAGCACGCTCACGCGCATTAAGTCGGCGCCTAACGCGGCGCATCGGTTGATCTGGGCGACCACTTCGCTAACTTTCGAAGTCTTGATCGAACACATCGATTGAATCAAAACGCGGTTAAGGCCGCCCATTTGGAGGCCGTTTATCGTTACTGGTCTGGTGTCGATACGTTTGGTGATCATGTTCGGCTCATTATATCATTTGAGAACGATGTTTATTATAGAATACTACCGTTATCTATGATAAAATACACACGCTATAAATGGAGGAAGAACTATGCGCGACAATTTTATTTGGAAATGCACCGTGTGCGGAGAAGAAAATTACATCGGGGACAAGAACAAGAAAAACCATCCCGACCGGATGGAAATCAAAAAGTTCTGTTCACGTTGCAACAAGAAGACTCTTCACAAGGAAAAGAAATAACATTCCTTCATGTTTCGAGTTGAGACGACGACTTACCCAAACGACTTCGCGAACACGTATTTTCTGATCGATGGGTCAAATGTTATCATCATCGATCCCGGCAGCGACGGCACCAGCCTCAGTGCCCGCATTCGACGCGAAGGATGGACCATCAAGGCAATCCTATTGACGCATGGCCACTTCGATCACATCAACGGAGCGGAGTACCTGCAAAAGGTCTTCGATACACCGGTGTACGTGCACCAAGAAGATGAAGCGATGCTGGCCGATCCGCATCTTAGCGGAGCAACGATGTTCCGCATTAGCGGAAACTACGATATCAAGGCCACGACTTTTGGTAACGATGAAGCCGTCACGATCAATAATCGCAAGATTGCCACGTTCCATACGCCGTTCCACACCAAAGGAAGCGTGTGCTTCTATTTGCCGGAAGAAGGCTGGCTCTTCAGCGGCGACACGCTGTTCAAGGGAAGCATCGGACGCTCCGACTTGCCATCAGGTTCATTCAGGACGATTACTACTAGCTTGATAAAATTGCAGTCGTTACCCGAGTCGGTGACCGTCTACCCCGGGCACGGACCGAAGACGACGATCGGCAACGAGCTAAAATTCAATCGCTATTTTCAAAAGCGATAGGAGGACATCTTATGATCAACGTTACAGAATTACGTCCAGGCAACTACTTCCTGCATGAAAGCAATTTATTGCTCGTGCTCGACATTGCGCTTAACAAGACGGCCATGCGCAAGATGGTCATGAAGTTAAAGGTCAAAAACATGCGTACCGGTTCGGTTACCGATCTCAGTTTCTTAGGCGGGACCGCCATCGAAACCGTTCGTTTGGACAAGAAACAGATGCAGTATTTATACGATACCGGCGCTTTCCTCGTCTTCATGGACCAAACGACATTCGACCAAATCGAAATCAGTAAAGAACGGCTTGAATGGGAATCGCATTTCCTCAAGGGTGACGAAACAGTCGAAATCATGTCTTATGAAGAAGAGATCATCGGCGTCAACTTACCGGCCAAAGTCGCCTTGACAGTCACCGAGTGCGAACCGGCCGTTCGGGGTGATACCGTCAACAAGGCCATGAAAGATGCCTTGCTGGAAACAGGCTTAAAAGTTCGTGTTCCCTTATTTATTAACCAAGGTGAAGTCATCATGGTACGCACAGACGATGCGACCTACGATGGCCGTGCCTAATAGGAGGAAGTCATGTTAGTAGTATTAGTCGCATTCGGTTGGGAATCGGTTCTCTACCTCGTCCTTGGTCTTGTCGGCGGCTTGATCGCCGGATTCTTCATCTCGAGATGGCTATTCAAACGCGAACTCGCGAAGAACCCGCCCATCAATGAGAAGATGATCAGAGCAATGTTCACCTCGATGGGTCGCAAACCATCTGAATCCCAAGTACGCGCCGTGATGAATAACATCAACAAACAACAATAAGAAAAAAGAGCATTGCCGCGGCAATGCTTTCTTTTACTAAATATATTACTATAAAACGACTAATATACTACTTAACCCATTTAACTTTCGTTTCTTTATGATCAAGCAAACGCAGGATGTTTTCGCGGTGGCGCCAGTAAAGGAAGAATGCTTGCACCATTAGAAACATCGAATATACAAGTCCCGACTCCATCAGCGGATACATGCCGACGCGCTCCCAACCAGGTATTAATAGAACCAGCGAGAAGATCACGACGGTGGCGCTGGCAATCATCGAGCCCAGGCTGACGTATTTTTTGATGATGATGACGATTATAAGAAGGGCGATGCCGCCGAAGGCAAGGATCCAATTGGTTGTGAATACGAATGAGCCAAAAGCCGAAACGGCCTTCCCACCTTTGAAATTAGCGAATATTGGAAAACAGTGACCGGTCGTACAGCCTAACGCTGTGATATAACTAACCCAAGGAGTCCAAGTATATTGGTATAAGTTCAATCCCCAAATCAACAAGGCAACGACCCAAATCGGAATGATGGTTTTCAAGGTATCGCCAAGAACGACCATCCAAAAAGCCTTTTTGCCGAAGACACGCCCGGCGTTGGTGGCGCCGGTGTTGCCAGATCCGTAATTGCGGATGTCTTTCTTATAGACGAGTTTCGACACGACGACACCTGTGGGAAACGAGGCCATCAAGTATCCGAAGGCAAAGGCGACGATAAGGCTGGCAAGCTTGATGAATACCATGGGCGAGGGTCCTTTTTGATATAGTCCATAATATAATATAATCGTGTCAAAAGCACTATAACTTTGTTATAATGCTATCGATATTTAACTGATTTGGAGCAATATTTTGAGCGTAGCGGAAGTAAAAAAACAAGTCTACAACGAAGATAGCATTGACGTCTTGGAAGGCCTTTTGGGCGTTCGCAAGCGTCCGGCCATGTATATCGGTTCCACCAACGCCACGGGGTTGCACCACCTGGTTTGGGAAGTCGTCGACAACGCCATCGACGAAGCGATGTCCGGCTACGGCGACCTGATCACGGTCATCATCCATAAAGATGGTTCAATCTCGGTCCAGGACGAAGGACGGGGCATTCCAACTGGGATGCACAAGACCGCCAAGGTTTCGGCTTTGGAATTGATATTCAGCACATTACACAGCGGCGGCAAATTCACCGATAAATCATATAGCTCGGCCGGCGGTCTTCATGGCGTCGGCGCCAGCGTCACCAACGCCCTATCCGAATACCTCGACGTCATCGTTTATCGCGACGGTAACGTCTATCACATGCGGTTTGAAAACGGCGGACACAAGACAATCGACCTCGAAGTGATCGGAAAAACGAACCGGCACGGCTCGCTAGTCAGGTTTAAGCCGGACAACAAGATCTTTTCAACCGTCGAATTTAAATGGGATACCATTTGCAACCACCTGCAGGAATCGGCATTTTTATTGAAAAAGGTCCGTTTTTTAGTCAAAGACGAACGGCAAAATCTCGAACAGCAGTTCTATTATGAAGACGGATTGAAGGAATATATCGAAATCCTCAATGCCGAGAAAGAAACGCTTAACTCGGTCATCGTGTTCGAAGACAACACCAACGACATCAAGGTCGAGTTGGCGATGCAGTACGCCTTCAAAGACTATAACGAAAATATCTTGTCCTATGTCAATAACCTCAGAACCAAAGACGGCGGCACGCACGAAAACGGCTTCAGGGCTGGCTTAACAAGAGCCGTCAACGATTATGCCGAAGGCAACGGTTTACTACGTAACAAAACAAAACTGGACGGCGCCGATATCCGCGAAGGGCTGACGGCTATCGTATCGTTGAAAATACCCGAAACGAAACTCGAGTTTGAAGGACAAACCAAAGGCAAGTTAGGCTCTCCCGATGCCATGGCGGTCGTTCAAAACGTCGTTTATACAAAACTCACCTATTACCTGGCCGAGAATAAAGAATTCGCCGTCAACCTAATCAAGAAATGCATCGATGCCCAAAATGCCCGTTTTGCCGCTAGGAAAGCCAAAGACGAAGCGCGCGGGAATAAAAAAGTCAAACAAGAGATACTTCTATCAGACAAACTGACGCCAGCGCAAAGCAAGGAATATGGCTTGAACGAACTATTCATCGTCGAAGGCGATTCGGCCGGCGGCACCGCCAAAAGCGGCCGTGATCGACTCCATCAAGCGATCCTGCCGTTACGTGGCAAACCGCTGAACACCGATTCGATCACGATGGAGCAGATGCTCAAGAACACCGAATTCTCAACCTTAATCAATACGATCGGAGCGGGAGTCGGAGCTAACTTCGATATCGACGACGCCAAATACGGCAAGATCATCATCATGACCGACGCCGATACCGACGGCGCCCATATCCAAACGCTGTTATTGACTTTTTTCTATCACTATATGCGTCCTTTGATTCAAAAAGGCTCCGTTTACGTGGCCGTGCCACCGTTATACCGCGTCAGCAAGGAAAGCGACAGCAGCAAATTCGCTTACGCCTGGGATGAAGAAGAACTGGAAGCGGCCAAAAAGAAGATTGGATCGCCTTACCGCATTTCGCGTTTCAAGGGTCTTGGCGAAATGAATGCCAGCCAACTCAAGGAAACGACGATGGACCCAAAGACGCGCACCTTGATTCGCATCAACATCGAGGATCCGCTCGTGGTCGAACGCCGCGTCAGCATCCTAATGGGCAAAGACGCTTCCTTAAGAAAGAAATGGGTCGAGGAAAACGTCGATTTCACGCTGAAAGACGAACTAGTCAAGGAGATCACCAATGGCTAAGAAGAAACCGATAGCCGCCACTGTGGCTCCTATTGAGGTAATTAACGATTTCCCGCTAGAGGAAATCATGGGCGAGCGCTATGCCGCTTATGCCAAATACGTCATCCAAGATCGGGCGATACCCGACGTCCGCGACGGACTTAAACCGGTCCAGCGCCGCATCATCTACGCCATGTATAACAGCGGCAACCTCCATAAGAAGCCGTACCGCAAATGCGCCACGTCAGTCGGCGAAGTCATGGGTAAATTCCACCCCCACGGCGACAGTTCGATCTATGAAGCGTTGGCCCATATGTCGCAACCATGGAAATACCGCGTTCCTTTAATCGATTTTCAAGGTAATAACGGTTCCATCGACGGCGACAATCCGGCCGCCCACCGCTATACCGAAGCCCGATTGGGCGAAGTAGCCGAAGAACTGACGCGCGACATTGAGAAAAACACCGTCGACATGCAGCTGACGTTCGACGATTCCAATTTCGAACCAAGCGTGCTGCCGGCTCGTTTCCCAAATCTCCTTGCTAATGGCACTCAGGGCATCGCCGTCGCTTTGGCGACCAACATCCCTCCCCACAATCTTAGTGAATTAATCGAAGCCGTCATTTACCGCATCAACCATGTGCGGACGACGGTCACCGATTTGCTTCAATTCGTGAAAGGACCCGATTTCCCTACCGGCGGGTCAATTATCTCCTCTCCAGGTTTAAACGAAATCTACGAAACCGGCCGTGGACGCGTCGAAGTGCTTGCCAAGATGGACATCGTCCATAGCCAGGACATGTCGCAAATCATCGTCACCGAGATTCCTTATAACGTCATCAAGTCGAAATTAGTACGCGATATCGACGAAATCAGATACAAAAAGGTTATCGACGGTATTCTCGAAGTGCGCGACGAATCCGACCACGAAGGATTACGCATCGCCATCGATTTGAAAAAGGACGCTAATGCCGAGATCATCAAGGCATATTTGATGAACAAGACGGAACTCAAGAGCGCCTTCAACGCCAACATGGTCGCCATTTCCAGCGGCCACCCAGTCACTTTAACACTACTCGACTATGTCGATGCCTACATTGCCCACCAAGTCGACGTCGTTACTAGACTATCGCAGTTTGACCTTGAGAAAGCCAAAGCCCGCATCCACATCGTCGAAGGTTTAATCAAAGCCGTATCAATCCTAGACGAAGTCGTCAAGACGATCCGCAAGAGCAACGACAAGGCGAACGCCATTACGAATTTGGAAGCGTTATTCGGCTTCTCGAAACTCCAAGCGGAGGCCATCGTCAATTTGCAGTTATACCGGTTGACGAATACCGACGTGACGACGCTACAAAATGAGCGCGACCAACTCGAGAAAACGATTTTGTCGCTCGAAGAGATTTTAAACGACCGAAAGAAACTCGACCGGGTCATCATCGCCGATTTAAAAACGATGGCCACTAAATACGGCACGCCGCGCAAAACGCTGGTCATCGAAGAACCGCTGGAGACCAAGACAATCGATAAACGCGATCTGATCGCCAAAGAAGACGTCATCGTCGCCATTACCCGCGACGGCTACATCAAACGTTCTTCGCTCAAGAGTTATAAATCGAGCGACGCCTTATATCCCGGCATGAAGGAATCCGACAGTTTGATCGCGTTAGGTACGGCCAATACTCTCGATTATGTCGTCGCCTTCACCAATTTGGGAAACTATGTTTTCCTTCCTGTCCATGAAATATTCGACAACAAATGGAAAGAAGAAGGACGCCACATCAATTACATTTGTACCTTGAACGCCGATGAGAAACTGCTTAATGCGTTCATCGTTAGTTCTTTTAGGGATGATATCTACATTGCCATGGTCACCCGTAACGGACAAATCAAGCGGACGAAGCTAAGTGAATACTTTGCCGTCAGATATACGCGTCCGTTAGGCGGATACAGGCTATTACGCGACGATGAAGTCGTCGATGTGGCCATTACCACCGGTAACAGCGACCTATTGGTCGTCACCGAAAAGGGCAATGCCACCTTGTTCAATGAAAACGAACTGACGCCGGTCGGAATAAAAGCCGGAGGCATCAAAGCCATCGCCAGTTTGAAAGGCGGCGACCATGTGGCCGGACTATTGGCGTACGAGCCTAATGAAAAAGGCAAGATATTGATGGTCACCGACGCCGGCCATTGGCGTATCTTCGATTACAACTACGTTGCCGTGACGCCGCGACTTGGCAAGACCCAATACGTGTTTCGGACGTTCAAATCAGAGCCGCATGCCCTGGTATATCTGCGAAAGTTAGCAAAGAAAGAAGACAAACTGGCCGTTAAGTTGGTCTTGGATAACAAAACGCTATTGGATTACGAGAGCGATGATTTTCATCCGACGCCGATTGATAAATACGCCAAGAAGAATCTCCCGCTTCCGCGCGACACGATGATCATCGCGGTTTATCACGATAGTTTCGAAACGATCAACGAGGACACCAAATCGTATCAAATCGTTCCTGAAGAAGACGACGAAGAACAGAAAAAGAACAATTATGAGCAAATATCCATTTTCGAGGATATGGGAGATTAACCTAGCAAAGCCAATTCGCTGAGCGAACTTGCATCAAGTATGCCGCTGACCAACAGGTATATGAGTCCCATCATGGCGATGAAACTCAATACGAGTGCCAGCGTCGAGAACACTTTAAGATTACGGTGGGTATCCGGCTCAGCTTTCCATAACGGATAGTTTAAGAAATAACCGACCAAGGAAAGAAAGAACCCGGCCATCGGGACGAGGCCGCCGAAAAGCATGCCGGCCACCGGAAGCGACCAGCGTTTGATGACATTCCATTCCTCGATCCAGTATTCGCGATTACGCATACGCCAATTATACTAAATAATCATAACCATGGTAAATAACTGGCAGCCATGGAGACAATCACATAGAATAAAGGTAATTTATGTTTCACCGATTCATTCCAACCTTTCACGCCAAAAGCATCTACGATATCGATATCGGATTCTACGCTTCGCAAGGAATACGTAATTTATTGATCGACCTCGACAATACGCTTGGATCGTATCGCGATTTACACCCAAGCCGGGAAGCCGTCGCCTTGATAAGGCGGTTCATCGACCATGGGTATAATGTTATAATTATCTCGAACAACAAAGGTCCGCGCGTCACCACGTACGCCGATAACCTTGGCGTTCGTTTCCTGGCCTCCGCCGGCAAGCCTTTTAAGAAGAAGTTATCAAAGCTTATCCATGATGCCAAACTCAAAAAAGCGGAGACCATCCTCATCGGCGATCAGCTTCTGACCGACACCATCGTCGCCAAACGGCTCGGCATCCGCATCATCCTAACGGAGAAGATCGTGCCCGAAGACCAATGGACGACGCGGTTCAACCGTTTGCTAGATCGTCCAATCAGAGCATATTTACGCAAAAACAATCATTTGAAGGAGTGGGATAAGAGCAATGACCGAAATTAAACGCATTCGCCGCTGCCCCGGCTGTGGGGTCATCTTGCAGACGATCGATGAATCGTTGCCCGGATTCGTACCCAAAAAGCATATCGAACGGCATGAGGTCGTTTTGTGCCAGCGCTGCTTTAAACTGCAGCATTACGGCGAAGACATCGCCCCGCGCGAACCGCGCGTCAACGAAGAGTTCTTAAAAATCGTCAATCAGGCGAAAGCGGAAAACGCTTTGATTATCTATGTGTTGGACTTATTCTCGTTCGACAGTTCCTTCTCCAAGGATGTCAATGAAGTCATCAAGGATCTCGACATCATCGGTGTCGCCAATAAGCGCGACCTATTTCCAAAGTCGGTTAAGGACGATAAACTGCGCGAATACGTCAACAGCCGCGCCAAGAGCGCCGGATTGAACTTCGATGCCCTCGTCATCGCCAGCCCGATCAAAAAATACAACATCGACGAAGTCAAAGAAGCGATCGAAACGATGCGCAAAGGACGTAATGTCTATGTCATCGGCGCCACTAGCAGCGGCAAATCCTCGCTTGTCAACGCCTACATGAAGCAGTTCATGAACACGACGCAAACGATTATCACCACCTCACCTTTTCCGGGCACCACATTACGTGTGATTGAGATTCCTCTCGACGAGACCAGCCGTATGTATGACACGCCTGGATATGTCATCGACACATCGTTAATCAGCCAGGTAGAACGCGAAGTCGTCCGTCAGATACTTCCGCGCGTCGAAGTAAAGCCGCGCACGTTCCAACTGATGCCAAAACAAAGCGTCATCATCGGCGGGTTGGCCCGCTTTGATTTCATGGCCGGCAAGGCGACTGGGTTCACCTTCTATGCTTCGAACATGGTCGAGATCAAACGCGCTTCATTGCTTAACGCCGACAAAACCTTCGACAGCCTTGTCATCCATAATAAAATCCGCCCGACATCGAAAATCGTCAAAGGATTCCACGATTTGGAAGCGTTCGAACTGGCCGTGGCCGACAAAGGCAAGATTGACGTCGGCGTCGTCGGGCTCGGCTGGGTCTCGTTCGTTGGCAATAAACAGAATATCCGTGTCCTAGCACCTAAAGGCATCTCCGTCTACGTGTTGCCTTCAAAAATCTGAATATGCTGACACCAAAACAGAAAGCCTTCCTTAAAACGGAAGCCCAAAAAACCAATAACGTTCATCAACTTGGGAAGAACGAAATCAGCCCGGAGTTTTTAGATTTATTGACAAAATCGCTAGTCGCTCATGAGCTTATCAAAATCCATGTTCTCAAAGCAGCGGAAACTCCTTTAAAAGAACTGGCACTGGACATCGCCGGCAGCCTCAAAGCCGACATCATCCAAGTAATTGGCCGCAACATCGTTTTGTTTAAGCCCAATCTTAAGGAAAGAAAAATCAAGCTACCTTGATAAACCGTATCTTATTGTTCGGCGGAACGTTCGACCCCATCCATTATGGCCATATGGGTCTTTTGGACATCGTCAGCCGCCAGTTGAACATTGACGATGTATTTCTCATCCCGACCAAGCAGCCGCCCTGGAAGAGCCAAATGGCGCCTCTGGAGCATCGTCTTGAAATGGTGCGGCTCGCCCTTCCCGACTCTCGTTATCATGTGTGCACCTATGAAATAGAGCAAGAAGGCATCAACTATTCAATTGACACTGTAAAACACTTTAAAGAGCTATATCCAACCAGTGATATTTACTATCTCATAGGAACTGATCAAGCCGCCCTTTTCCATGAATGGAAAGATGCCTTGAATTTATCGCGTCTTGCCCATATCGTCGTCTATAACCGTCTTGGGTATCAACTTCCAAGAGCGAATGTCGAGACGTACCGCATGATGGTAATCGAGGGCAAACGCTTTGAAATATCCTCAACGGACATCCGGGCACTTAAGTGTTTGGACACTCCATGGCCGGTAATTGATTACATTCTTGACCATGACCTATACTTCACCGCCAAGCTAAGTTCCTACTACGAACCTAAGAGGCTGAAGCATGTTCGGTCAGTTGCCAAGCTAGCCTATGATATCGCCGTTAGCAACAAGGAAAACGGGTCAAAAGCGGCCATCGCCGGGTTGCTTCATGACATCGGTAAACTGGGCAATCAAAAAGAATATCTGAAATTGCTGATAGAAGAAGATCCAAAGTTAGCGAACGTGCCTTCATTCAGCATCCATCAGTATGCCGGGGCTTATCTTGCTAGAAAAGACTTTGGTATCGATGATGAGGAAATACTGGACGCTATCGCCTACCATGCTTCGGGAAAGCCTAACATGAATTGGCTCGGCGAAATCATCTACAGTGCCGACAAAATCGAACCCTTACGCGGCTTTGATTCAAAATCGTTTATCGAAGCGTGCATGGCCGATTTTCATCAAGGATTTATCGATGTCCTACGAGCAAACTACGAATACCATACCGAGATAGGAAAACCGTTTAAATACCATCTGACTGCCGAAGCGATGAAATATTACCTGGGAGAACATGAATGAAAACCGATCCGACCTTAAAAGCCGTCAAGACTGCCTTAAAAGAAAAGTTAGCCGAAGACATCATCGTCATCGATGTGCGGGAGAAAACGCCGCTGAATGACTACCATGTCATCTGCACCGCGAATAACTCTAGAAAGATGGACGCCATAAAAGAAGAAGTTCTGAAACAAGTTATACAAGCTGAAGGTAAGATCCATCACGTCGAGGGCAGACCGGAGTCCGGCTGGATCCTCGTCGATGCCTATGACGTGATAGTCCACATATTCTCACCCGAAGAACGCGAGAGGATCAAGCTTGAAGACATATTCAAACCAAAGAAAACGCTTAGCGATAAGATTTCTTCTTAACTAGTTCATCAAGCATTCATGTTTGTGTCTTAAAAAACAACACCTAAAGGTGTAATATAACCTAGTATTAGAGATTTAGGAGATATCATCACGATGTTCAAAGATAAAATATTGTTGATTACAGGCGGTACCGGGTCATTTGGCAACGCGGTTATGCGGCGTTTTTTGGATACCGACATCAAGGAAATCCGCATTTTCTCGCGAGACGAGAAAAAACAAGACGACATGCGCAAGCTTTATCAAAACGATAAATTGAAATTCTATATCGGCGACGTCCGCGATATCTCCAGCGTCAAGAACGCCATGCACGGCGTCGATTATATCTTCCATGCTGCGGCTCTTAAACAAGTGCCATCATGCGAATTCTTTCCAATTGAAGCGGTTAAAACTAATGTTTTGGGAACAGATAACGTTTTAAGCGCCGCGATCGAGATGGGCGTCAAGAAAGTCATCTGCCTTTCCACTGATAAAGCAGCCTACCCCATCAATGCCATGGGAATATCCAAAGCAATGATGGAGAAAGTGTTCGTCGCCAAGTCGAAAACGATTGAACCGAGCAAAACATTAATATGTGGCACCCGGTATGGTAACGTCATGGCCTCACGTGGTTCGGTCATACCATTATTCATCGATCAGATCAAACATGGAAAACCATTGACGATCACCGACCCGAATATGACGCGCTTCCTCATGAGCCTTGATGAAGCGGTCGAACTGGTCGTGTTCGCCTTCCAAAACGCCCAGGCGGGCGATATCATGGTCCAAAAGTCACCAGCCTCCACCATTGGAGACTTAGCGCAAGCTATTAAGG
>Ga0172371_10004373_pt1 | contig 21447 bp, 26 predicted proteins | sample Lak12m_FD_114543 | JGI IMG/M metagenome (GOLD analysis project Ga0172371, IMG submission 114543) | Freshwater microbial communities from Kabuno Bay, South-Kivu, Congo - kab_022012_12m | ecosystem: Environmental > Aquatic > Freshwater > Lake | place: Democratic Republic of the Congo: South-Kivu... | reverse complement strand
TACTACTATTTTCAGTGGTACATCTGCTATCGAATCAATCGGTGAGGTATTGGAAGGTTCTACTCAGATTAATGATGAGACACCTACCGAAACTAAGTTCAAAGGCGATTATTCTGACGCCACACTGATGTCTTTGTTCCAACGTGGAGACTTCTCTATGGACACTGATATCATTGAGGTTGATGGTGCTAAATTCGCTGCATTGACTGGTGGTACTTGGGCTTCTGGAACTAAAACCGTTACCATCCCTGCTTCTGCAAAGAACATTCTTGGTGAAGTTGTTCTTGAGTTCGACCAAGGTCTTAGCAAGATTAAGCTTAACAACGCACAGATTATAGCCAACTATGCTGGTGCAAACGTTAAAACTGAATTATTTAAGTTACACCTGAAAGTTATCGGTTTGGCTGATACTAACAGTAACGTAGCTGAAGTAATTTTGGCATAACGACTTAGTTAAACTATTTATAAATTAGGGTGGGCAATACTGCCTACCCTATTTTTTAATATATATGAGGGATAAAAAAGATATTGAGATAGAAAAGAGATTATCTGATACGATGCTTGATAGGGGTACACCCGTAGATATAGCTGGTAAAACGTATGAGATAAGAGCTCTTAAGATGTACACAAGATGGTTAATATCTGAGTGTATTAATGATATGGAGATAGCTGAGAATGAAACAATCAACATTGTTGAGAGTATGTTCTCTGATATACCATTACTTGTAAAGATACTCACTTATGCTATATTGAGGGATAAAGAAAAGATAGAGGATAAAGAACTATACAATAAGACGTATGATGAATTGATGGAATGCGATAATATGCAGGAGTATCTAAACGCACTTACTGTAGTCATACAGAAGATGGAAATTGACTGGTTTTTTTTTACTCAAGAAACAGCAAAAGGTATAAATATTCTGCCAAGCAAGGCTGGATACCATCAAAAAAGCAAAGAAATGATGGACGAACAAGGGTATTCAATGCAACATGTGAACTTGGTGACGTTGCAGGAATAATAGAGGATTTTAGTGGCTCTTTGTCCTATGATGATATTGTATATAAATATACTATACCTCAATTATGGATAATGAGATTAGATAAACCAACAGTTGAAATGTGTGATGATGAATCTGAAGTTATCAGTTCTGCTGATGAATTTATGTCTTACTTAAACAACAGAAAAAAATAAAATGGCTGGATTAATTATACCGTTAGGTTTAGATATTAAGGGGTTTGAGAAATCACTTTCAGACGCATCTAAGACTATATCACGGACGCAGAAGTTTCTCGAAAAAGGAGGAACAATTAAGGTTGTTAATGATAAAGCGTCTGATGCTGCGGAAAAGAGTACCAAAAAAATGTTAGGTACTACATCGAAGCTTAAAGATGAGATGAAAGCAGTTGAGACAACGATTGGAGCTATAAACTTATCAACAAAAAAAGGTCAAAATGAATTTGTCAAGGGCGTTAATACGTGGGGGGAAATGCGCAAGCAAATGGGTGATTCATATGTTTCACTTGAAAAAATATACACATTACAGCAGAGATACACTCAACTAACTGGTCAAAAGTTCACAATAAAGACTTTTGATGATATAAAGAAACTTCAGGAACAGGTAGCATTACAGGAAAGACTTGCAGCGCAAAAGAAAAAAGATGAAGCAAGAGCCGCATCTGATGAAAGAGCAAGGCAAAGACGGCAGGCAGAGAGCGATGAAATGAGAATCCGTGCTGCTGAAAGAGCTACACGTGCAGCAGAAAAAGAAGCTCTTCTTAAAAAACAAACCAGACATGCCGATAGAGTCACCCGTGATGCTATGGCGATGGAAGGTCGCACGGCAGATGAATTAAGAGCAAGAATAGAAGCGTTATCAAAGGCAAAAGCAAAATTAAAGCTCGATAATGAGGCTGGTAGAAAAAAGTTTGCAGAAGTAGAAAGACAGATAGCAAGGAATAGACGTCAGGTAGAAGAATTAACAAAAAAGAAAAAATCATTAACAGACACCACTGACTCGTTAAAAAGAGCTCTTATCGGGGCATTCTCCATACAGGCTGTTACTGGATTTGTTAAAAATATTATCACTATTGGTGGTGAATTAGAAAAACAAAAGGTAGCGTTAAGTATTATCGTTGATGACATATCGAGGGCTAATATCATATTCTCTCAGTTGAAATCACAAGCCCTTGAATCGCCTTTTAGATTTAAGGAACTCGTTGACTCTACACGTAAACTGTCCGCATATAACATAGAGGCAGAGAAGTTCTACGAAACACAATCCATGCTTTCTGAGCTGTCTGCTGGGCTCGGTGTCGACATAGACAGACTTATCCTTGCCTATGGTCAGGTTAGAGCTGCAACGGTCTTACGTGGTCAGGAAATGCGTCAGTTCACAGAAGCCGGTATCCCAGTTATTGATGCGCTTGCTAAGAAATTTGGCGAGTTAGAGGGTCGTATGGTATCAACATCAGAAGTATTTGAAAGAGTTTCTGATAGAGCTGTTCCATTCAGGATGATTGAGGAAGTATTCAGGGATATGACCGAAGAGGGTGGCAAGTTCTACAACATGCAGATTGAGCAATCTAAAACTCTTGCTGGACAGTATAGCAACCTTGGTGACGCTATAGACATTATGTTTTTGGACATATCAAAAGAACAAGGTGGATTGTTAAAGGGAATGATTGGCGCTGCGAGATTGATGATTAGTAATTGGCAGGATATAGGATATGGAATAGGAGCAGTAGCAGTAGCGACTGCTGCTTATTATACCGTTAGCATATTAAGTGCCAAAGGATATATAACGCTCAATGCAAGATACACGTCAATGTTAGTTGCGCAAGAAGTTATACTGAAGCGCCTTAGAATACTTAAAATGGGTTTTTATGCAGCTGCCGTATTCGGTCTTGTTGCTCTTATAGCTCATTGGTATAGAGCATCTCAGGAAATTGACAGATATAAAGAAAAACTTGAAGGAATAGGACAAGAGAATATCGAAGGATACAGAAACGAGGTTAGAAGCTTAAATAGACTGAAAAATCAGCTTAGCGAAACAGTGCAGGGTAGTATTGAATACAAAGATATTAGAGATAAAATCATATCGCAGTACGGACAGTATTACCCGAACATGCTTAATGAGACCTCAACGCTTTTAGATATAACGAATGGTTACGATGCTGCCACTGAAGCTATTAAAAGACACTATGCTATTAAGGCAATGGAGGAGAATTATGCAACATTGCAAGAGGATGAGCTTATTAAGAAGTCAAAACAAAAGGGGGAGGGCGAGTTTAAGCAATATCTTGTAGACGTGTATAGGCTTTCTGATTATGAAGCAAAAGTAGCTGCAAGGCAATATACAGAAAGGCTTGAAGATGCTCTTATGCAAGGACGAGATACCAAGAGATTATTCCAAGATATAAAGAAAATTTCTGATGATATGGGTCTTGGTCTTGAAGGTAAAAAATTCTTTAACAAAAATACCGAATTTCAAATATCAGATATGTATGGTAATTTTGTAGAAACAGCAAAAGAGAAACTTAAAATAATTAAACAGGTTAATGAGTCTACGTTTGGCGACTTATCAGAAAGGGTAAGGCAGTATATGGTAGATGCCAATGCTGCTATTGACGCTAACTATAACGAGAAAAGAAACAAAGCGGTTACAAAGTTAGAGCAATCTATTATTGGTGACGAAGCTGCACGTAAGAAAAAAATAACAGAAGCTATAACTAAAGTTGCTATTGATGTTGAAAACGAGCTGAAGAAAAAAGGCAAAAAGCTTAATACAAAAAGTTTATTCGATGTCCTTCTTACTGGTGGTGATACTGGAAATTATCCATCAATATTAAGCGAGAAGAATATAGCATTATTAGAAGGAGTAAAAAAGGGCACATCTGTTCAGGATGGAATTACTCAAATATTTAGGAAACTATCTGATGAGTACAATAAAGAGATTAGCGGAATTAAAAAAAGCGATACAGCGTTAAAAAATAATATTGAGCTAAGAGCGGAAGCCGCTGATGCCATAAGAGCTACTGTTGTAAACTACACAACATTAACAGATTTATATGAAAAAATACCCGAAGAAAAAGATGCAATAGAACTGCAGATAAAAAGGAAGGGGAGATATATTGAGAAGCTGAAACAACAAGCAGCTGCGTATGATACGTCAAAGAGAAATTACTTTGAATATAAACAGTTATTGAGTACGGTGAAGATAGAGGAGGAAGAGCTAACGAAAACTCTTGAAAAGAAATCTATATTGATGCGCATAATTGACTTTTTTGGTATTAAATCAAAAAAAGAAGAAAAACCCTCAACAGAGAATCCAGAGATTGAAAGAGCTCGTAGGCTTGTTAATATATACAAAGAACTTAATTCTGCGTATGATAAATATATAGAATATACAGATTCAGAATACGCTGCTCGTCAATCTATAAACGAACTAACAGATGAATATAACGAACTGAACAAGGAGATGGGTAATAAGCTGCCAGAGATAACAGCAGTTACTACTGTTAGTGAGTTGGTTGCTTTACTCGAAAAAGCAAAAAGATTTTTTAATACATCTAAAGGAAAAGGAATCCTTACAACAGCACTTGTAGGAACAAAAGGTGCTCAAAATATAGAGGAAGTAAAAGATACATTTGAGAAAACAAAAGATGAAATAGATGCTCTTTTTAAACTCGTTAGAGATGGTGCTGATAACAGCAATATATACAATCAAATAGCAGAGCTTGTAAAAAAGATAAATGTTAAATCAAAAAAGGGAGAAGAGTTTGTTTTAGAGCTTAATGCTAAGATTAAAGAGAGTACGATAAAAGACCAAATAACGGCTATATCAAAAGAGCTTTCTACGGCAGACCAACAAAGAGAATTTGGCGGTCAGCTTGAATCTTTATTTGTAGAAACTGGTGTTGACTTATCAGGTGTGTTTAAAAACAACATACTTACATATGAGCAATATATCAGAAAACTCAATGAGATACGTGACAAGTATCAAAAGATGGGTGCTGATGGTGCTGAAAAAGTAAATGAGCTTGATATAAAAATAGCAGAGAAAAAGACTGAAAGTATTTTATATTATGCAACAGAAGCCGCTAAAATACAGTTTCAACTTGCTGACGAGCAAAAGAAAAGAGCAATAATTCAAGAGCAGATATCAAAAGAAAATGCGAAGATAGTAACGCTTCAAGAGCAATTAAAAACAGAAGGTCTTGCTGATGAGGTAAAACAAAGGATGACCATAGAGCTCAATTACTATAACTGGCACGTTCAACTTCTCGCAAAACAAGAAGATGAGCTCAACGATAGTATGTATCGTTCATCAAAGCTTTATCAGGATTTGTTTGGGGATATTGAACAGTATGGGCAGGAAACATACAAGGCTATGTTACTGCGCATAAGAGAGTTGATTACAAGTGGGGATTTGCAGAAAGATGGAAAAGGGAAGTTTAAGCTTAATTATAATGGTGAAGAAGTAATATTAAACGCTAAGGATATTGGCGATGCCAAAGCTAAGGTTGATAAATTGCTTAGAGAGATAGCCGAGTCTAAAAACTTTGGCGAAATCAAAGAAACATTTAAGAAGCTTATTGGTGCTGATGGCACATTTAACTTTTCAGTCCTTGGTAAAGGCATAGGTCTTATAGCGGATGAAATACAGAAACTTGAACCACTTGCTGATTTGTTTGGAATGAGTGAGCAAGGAAAAACATATCTGACATCTTCCGTCTCAGCATTTCAGTCGATAGGTAGAATAATAGCAAACCCAGCTGATATAGGTGCGTGGGTAGAGCTTATTAAGAGTTATGTGCTTATCATGGATGCCGATAATATAGCGACAATAAATAGATACGAAGAAGCTATTAAAAAGCTCGAAGAAAAATCATCAGAGTTAAATGAGTCTTTAAATAAGACTGTCGGTACTGATGAGTACAATGACAACATAAAAGAATCTATAAGGCTCTTTGACGAGATGGCGTACAAGTATGAGATGATGGCTAAAGAGGAAAAAGAGAAGAAAGCAAGTGACGAAGAAGCTTATGAAAGCTTTTTAGACAAAGCGGAAGAAGCGAGAAAGAAAAAGCAAGACCAAATTGATTCTACAATAGCTGAATGGGGCTCAACAATAGAGGATGCTGCCTCTACTTTTGCTAATTCATGGGTTGATGCGTTCCTTACTGCTGGTGATGGGCTAAAATCATTTGATGATTCTTTTGGTGCAATGATGAAAAACATAGCAACGAAACAGATAGCTGCTAAGTATTTTGAAAAGATACTCGAACCGATGATGAAGCAGATAGATAACGCTGTAGACCCTACAAATAAGAATGGTAGCGGTGTAATCATAACCGATGATGAGCTACAAGCTATATTTGCATCTGGAAATCTGTCAAGGGAAATGTACGAAAAACTAAGACCTTTCATGGAAAGTCTTATGGCATCATTCGGTGTGGGCTCTGGAAGTACGGGAAGTATGGATAGCCTTCAAAAAGGAATACAAAATATCACCGAGTCAACTGCTGAGATTATAGCATCATATATGAACTCAGTAAGACTTGAAGTGATTACCATACGCAGAATACTTGAAACTAAGATGGGTAGTGGTACTAACCAGTCCGATACACTCACATCAATACGTGACATAATGGCAGAGTATTACCCTCAATACCTAAGTAATCTTATCGCAATAAAGGACAATACGGCATATTTAAAGGATGCGTATGACCCAACAGCGAGAGGATTTAGAATAAAATAATTTATACCCTCAAATATATAAATTGAAAGAGTAGCTTGCTTGTGAAAGTAGGCTATTTTTTATTTACATAATTAGTATAAAAAATGTTAAATATCATTAATATTATAATTTATTTCGTATATTTGTAGTTCATTATAAAACATATAACATATGGATATTAAAGAACTTAAACAGACTGCTGTTGAAAATGGTCTGTGCAAAAAATGGACTGAGAGGTGGACTGATGATTGGACTGAAAAGGATTTGATTGCTATGATTATGTCTTTTGACGGTATTGAGTTTATCGCAAAAAAGAATTTCCCATCACTTGGCGCTCTTGAGCGTGCAACTAAAAATCTTGCTGAGCAGAATGACCTGTATATTAAAAAGACTAACGACATAAAGCTAAAGAGCTATACATATAAGTCGCATTTTGTTGGATGTAAGTGTAATATAGATGTTCCTGATTTTTACGTTGGAATTATATATATAAGCAGAGGAAGTGACGTGGTGGTTAAGGTTGGGCGTGATTGTGATATTATAGTAAAATCTACTATTGACTGTAATGTTGCTATCAATGATTATCCATTTAACAACAGTACTGTTAAGAGTGTTAATTTAAAGAAAGATACAGAAAATGAGTGTTAAGTTTAAATTTAGAAAATATATATCCCCTGACAGTTATGCTGCGTGTGGTATATCGGGTGTTAGTGATAATGCTGCATTTACAACTTCTACTGAATATGCAACATACAACGAACTAACAGAAAGCGGTAGTCTTGTTGCTACATGGAATAACGCCATAGTATTGTCAGCACCGACAACAAAAGAAGAAACTCAGGAGTATTTTACGAGAGAATGGGTTGAGGATGATGGTGTTGATGTATATTTAAAAGGTGCTAAAAAAAGAAAAGCCGTTAAGAATGAGCTTGATTTGCTAATATATACATCAGAAAGAAAAGCCAACCAATCATTCAATACCATTATTAATAAGCTCAATGAGTGGGGTGTGTTTGAATACTACGACACGTACTATAAGGGATTGAAAAGGCTAACATACGAAGGTTTTGAAATTATCCTTGAAAGAACGAGAGACGGAAATAAGGTTATACATTTCAAAATAACATGTACAAATATATTAGGTTACGATAATAAAAACTTCAATCCATCGACTGGTGGAACAATTTGGTAAATATGGGAACAAAAGTTAAAAAAGGAAAAGTTGATGACGTTAAAAAGACGTTTGTGTCGGGTATCGCTAAGATTAATTTCGACAAAAGAAAAGTAGATATTATTTTCCCTAACAAGAAAATAACATACATGGCTAACGGATGCCCACGTGAGTATGCTAATTACTCTATGATTTTTAATTGCGAAACTCAGGAAGAGGCGGATAAGTATGCAAGCGTATTGGTTGGTCTTGAGTTTATACCAGCATACTGTCATGCTGATGCAGAGGTTGCATCTGAGGTTTATAAGATTGTAGTGGAAGCTCTTGCTAAGAAACTTGACGGAATAGAGCCGAGAGGTGATGATGATAGCGATATATCAGATGACGAGAGAGCATTGTTAGAGGAAGAAATTCAATCGCTTCTTCAATAAATTTAATTGGCTGGCTTTTACGGGTCAGCCATTAATTACTTTATATGACAGGTAAGATAGTCATAGTGATGAGAACAAAAAAGAGAAAATGGATATCTCGAAGTGTTGCGTGCAACCATGGATTATCATATGCTTTGCATCGTTATCACCAGATATGATAATAATGCAAAACTCAGAAAGAATTATAAATGATGATATACAATGGATAAAAAGATAAATATACTGATAAGAACGCATAGACGACCAGTTAAGTTCAAAAGACTTCTCGATTCAATAGCATCTCAAACATACAAAAACTATGAGATATTTGTTTCTGTTGATGATGATTTAACATATCAATATGTAAAAGAAAATGGCATTGGCGATGCCCATATATGCCACGCTAATCTCTATTACTCAAATGATGTATCGGTTGAAAAGTCGATATGTGAGTATAATCGGTATTTTAACCGATTAATAGAAATGGTTGAAGATGGATACATATACTGTATTGACGATGACGATTATCTAATGGATAAATATGTGCTCGAACATATATCTACTGCTTTACTTGATAATGCACTAACGCTATTCAGGATGCACGCATTCGGTAAGTTAATACCATCATATTCTTTCGGTAGAGAGATTACTGTTGGTGATATAGGAATTCCATGCTTTTGCGTTCACTCTAAGCACGCTAAATTAGTGGAGTGGTCTAATACATACACGGCTGACGGAGAGTTCATCAAAGACATTGAAGACAAGGTAGAAATGGTTATATGGTCTGACTTAGTTGCATGTATGGTTGAAACGAACAATAAAGGGAGGAGTGAGCTGTGACGTGGATAAAAAAATCGTATGAAACGATAAGAGATAATTATGTTCTCAATTTCCTAAATAAGAACGATTGGGAACTTAATATGAGCGACATAAAAGACGAATGCTATTATATCGGTGGTGTTGTGTCGTATGGTGATTACTACTTTGATTTTGACGATATACGCTATGATGTTGACAACGATATTCCAAAAGGAGAATACTTTAAGTATTACGACTACGTTCTTGAGCATTCAATGAATGGGTATCCAAACATAAATTATAAAACATATCTTATGGGGTACAGGCATAAAAAGAGAACTCCATACAAAGAGTTTATGTATCGTTTTAAAAATAGAATCAAGTCAATAAAAAGATTTATAAAATCAAAGCTTATAATCAATAGAGATAAAAAGATGAAAGAAAGTATTAATAAATTTAAAGAACTATTAAAAGAATATGAGGTTAATTAATGGAAACGTATTAGTCGAAGAGTCTGATTATACTGTTAGCGTTGGGGGGATATTATTCCCAATGACGCAAGATGAGATAAAAATACGACATGGGATTGTTAAGTATATCTGTCAATCTAATTGTCCGTTTGGTATCGGTGATGAGGTGTTCTTTCCTTTGTACATTAAGCAGGTTATTGATGTGGATGGAAAAGAATACGCACTAATGAAAACAAGTGATGTGCTTGCTTATAACAAAAAAGAAGGGGAGAATTAACTCCCCTTTTCTATTAGCTTTAATAAAACCATATGTTGCCCATGTACTCTATTTGTATCGTAAAAGCTAATATCGTACTCCCCTATAACAAACCATTGACATCCTTTTCTCCTCTCTGTATCGTAACCTACAACTGTATATACACCATCGTAACTTACAGATACGTTTCTACTTCCAATAGGAAGAAGTATTTCTTTTGTTTTTTCTAAAATCATATTACACATTTTTTATATTTATTCTTCATCTAATATCCCAAGAATGCTCTATTGTAACATCGTATCCCAAATACTCAAGTACTTGTTTTAAAATATTATCCGCATCTTGGTCATGAAATGGCAAGTCCACACCATTAACATATGTTATAGTACCGTAATTATCACAACATCCGTCAGCACATTTGTAGCTGTACTCATGTAAAATTATTTTCAATTCATTGTTCATTTTACTGTATTTTTAGTTTAACAATATAGTTAGTCCATTACCCCTCATGCTTTGGCACTTGAGTATGAAATAAGCCTTAATATCCAGAGAACATCATCGGCTTATTCCGAGCAGACCACGACACTTCAGCCCCTCTCCTTGTATTTCACAAGACCAAAAGATTAGCTACTTCTTTTGCGTTTTCTGTCGATTGCCAATACGCATGAGGTCGATGTTGTCAGGTTGGACAGAGCATCAAGTTTTTAGCATTGACAAACGTTCGTATCTACCATTTCGTTCTTAATATTTATTATGTGCCAAAAACAGGACTAAAAAAGCACTATGTCTTGGGCGTAAAAAAGAACACCCATCAAACAGGGGTCGCAAACTGTTCAATGGGTATTCTCATAAACGGGATGTACTCAAAACGAGTGCGACCCCGTTCAGTACAAAGGTACAAATATATTTCTAATTAGCAAAACAATTAGATATTTTTAACAATTTTTATTTAGAAATATCTTAATCGTTCGGTCATTATCCTGAGATACAATCTTATTGATGATGCTTTCGTTTTCACATTTCACGAATAATCGACCTATATCACTAATAATCTCAATTCTATCTACTTTTTGTAATGGTAATTCGGTCGAAAGCTCTGTTATGGTACACTTTATATGATTCATAATAAAATAAATTAATCAATGTAATTAACCTGTTCGTAAGAGCAATTATATGTATTTTTTACTGAATACCATTTATCGTAGACACCCATTCCGATGTATTTATCGTCTATCCAATCAAGCAACCCAAGCTTATTTACTTCGTACTTCTTGTAATACTCTTTGTATTTTTTGAGTATCCTATTATACTTAGCGCAATACCTCGTAGCGTCTGATTTGTTTTTAAAAGCTTTTAACGGGCTTATACCCCATTCTGTATTTGTAAAGATAACATATATCGTTCTCATTTTGATTTTCCCTTTCCTATTTCAGCTAATATTACAATCAGGACTGTAATCCAGCTAAACAAAGCACCTATTATTGGATTATCGTTCGTCCTATATTTGTTTATATAGTGAACGGATATAGCGTAGGCAATCCAAAATCCTAACACGTATGCTAATATGAAATATAAAATATTTTCCATAACTTAATCATTTTTAGTATCGTTATATCTTTCTCCACAAATCTTACACTGGTCATCAAAGACCATATCGTCAGTAATTATCCCATTGTACTTACATGCGTTCCATCCTTTACCTAATGGAACATAATGCTCGCATGGGATAATATGGTATATGAATCCAGTTTCTTTCATATTCTTTTCGTTATCGGGTGCATAGCAATAATGCCCGATAGGTATAATGGACTTATCATATTTATATCCAAAGAACAATTTAATCTTAGCGATAAGTATTACTGCCCAATAATAGGGATAAAACCCTAAAATTCTTTTATGTTTAAAAATCTCTCCATTCATATTATGCCACTCTTTTGTATTAGTATTTTCCATTTGTTTCTATATAAATTCCACCTCTTCTATCTTGTAATAGAAACACGTATTGCTACCATAAAAGAACACACTAACAAAGTGCATTAATCGTTCGTAAGCCTCACCAACTTGTCCAGTTGCTTTAATCCTAACGTATTGTTCGCCAGGGTTATATACCTTATAATTTCTTGACATATGCTATTTATTTTCGATTTGCGAATTGCGAATGTTAATTAAATCATCGAGTAATGCAGGTGTATAGTCTAATGCTTCACATGAAACATTTATATACCTGTTGTCGTCTATTGTCTTTTCATGAACATGACCGTGAACATTCCCTTTGCAATGCTGTAGTTCATTTGTATGTATAGGGCAATGAGTTAAAAACCATCCACGATATTTAATCATCCCAGCCACTGAGTTCACATAATTAAGCAATAACTTTACGTGTGCTTGTTTATCATGGTTTCCAAGGATAACTTTCTTCTCACCTTTAAGAGCATTGAGCATCGGATAGAAACCAGCTTTGCTCATAGTGATGTCGCCCAATATATAAACAACATCTCTTTTGGTAACAACGCTGTTCCACATTTTAATAATATGGGCATCATGTTCGGCTATGGAAGAGAAGCCTCTTTTTATAGCCATATTTACATGACCTAAGTGTAGGTCTGAAATTACATATACTTTACTCATCTTATCAAATTATTTCAAATCAATTCATTTAATGATTTTATTCTCTTATAGCCAACATCATAACGCCTGTTATGTGGCATATCATAAAGGTAACAGCAAATGCCGTTTTTATTAAGCTCAACAAAGTTTTCATATCTATCATCTACAAATATGTCGCATCCAGATTTTTTTGCCACATCAACTTTGGATTCGTCAAATCCTATCGAATAAACAGGTGCTGTTGGAAATTTGTTTTTATCTAACCACTCTATCGTCCATTCAATAGGTATAGACCTTGACGTAATATAGCAATGTGGCTCAAACGGTATATCTGATGGATTTACTTTTGGCTCAATACTTAGCCAAAAATCTTTATCGAGTGAGCTGAATTTATCTCCTATGTTTCTATCAAATCCCCAAGATTCAGGCATTTCAGCATTAAAATGTGAACACCATTTACCGCAAAAGTCAGATAGAACATCATCAATATCAAGACCTATTTTTGGTCTGTTAAGATATGCGTGCTTTCTATCATCACCCTGTGGGTATATCTTATAATATTCCATAAGAGCAAAAAGACCCCAAGCAGCATTAGCAAGATGAAGAGTTCCGAGTTCTTTGTCGTAATCCTCACCATTCCTATAAGCCTCTATATGTCTTTTTACTGAATCCAAAGCACCAGTCCAAGATAATCCACTTCTCCAATTATCAGCACCATCTTCGATTAACTTACAGGAAGACGCATCGGCAAGTGCTATCTCGGATCCTTTTAGCTTATTCCCATTGGCGTCTTCGTAAATGCTATACTTATGAGCACCACGTGTATAAACATCTGCTAATTGATTTAACGCAAAATGCGGTATAAGCTCATATCTTGTTTTACCTGAATTATATCTCCTTGCTTTATTTTCCATTTACAATACTTTTAAAAAATATATCCCTATCACTTGTTACTGGTATTGATTCATAATAATTTTCTATGTCAATGCGAGCATTATCTCTTATATTTCTAAACCCATTTGTCGATTCCCAGCCAAGAATAACCTTCTTTATTGTCTCATAAAAATCCTTTGAACTCTTACATAGGAATCCGTTTTTGCCGTCTTCTACAAACATATTATACGATGGAACGTCAGAACCTATAAACAGGGTATCCATGTATCCAGCTTCAATGTATTTAATTTGAGACTTCGCTTCGTTGAATACCGTATTTTCAAGCGGTGCTAATAGCACATCTATGTCGTTGTATATAGTCATGTATTCATTTGTATTTCTCCATGATACACGCCTATATGGCTGACCATCCATATCAACATCTTTGACTTGCTTGTTCTCAAGTATATGTTTGTATTGTCGTGAAACAATCCTATAATCAGATGTTATTATTTTTTCGTATTCGTGATAATAGATATTGTTAGAGTAACCGCATAATACAAATTTAACCCTATCAATAAGACCGTCACGCTTTAATAACATGCTAACCATATTCAACAGTCTAACATCATACTTGTGCATAACAGAGCCAGTAACGCCTATCCTTATAACATCACTATGTGTTTTCTTTACAACATACTGTTCGTCATAACTATCAGCGAAATTAGGAAACACATAAACATTGTTGTTCAATTCAAGAAGCTTTTGTCTGTATGTTTCAGTTGTAGTTGTAACATAATCGGCAGCCTTTATAGCCTCTGGAACAAGCTCGTGATGTTTATCGGCAGTTGTTTTCTTTACAGCTACTGAGCGACCAAACTTGAAATAATCATCTATGTCCAATACAATCTTGGCACCATGAATAAGGCATACTTCAAGATACCTTAATAGTGGGCTTTTCTCATCTATTCCAAGTATAGTATTGAAATATATAATATCAAACTTATGTTCAACTGGGTTAGGAAGCTTAGATATGTCTTTATCTTTTACGTTCATAAAATGAATTTCGTAATCATCAGGATATATACTCATAAGCCTCTGCATAGGCTTTATTACCCTGTGATATGATACCCCATTCCCGCACTCTAACGCTATAATCTTTATTTTATTCATGTCTTTAAACAAATAGGGGAATAACAAATACTCCCCCATAAAACAACAACAACACAACCTTAATCCTTCTTCTCCTTCTTAACAGCAACCTTAGCATCTTTTTTTAACGCTTTCGGCTTTTCGTTTTCTTCTTCAAGCTCATCAATTCTTAACAACGCAGCAATATACATCCCCAATGAATTAACGTTAGTATCAATCAATACTTGCATGGTTTCTTTGTACTCCTTGTAGGAAACAAGACCAAAAAACTTTAAAATTCTTTTCATTTGTAATCTATTTTTTTGTTTATAAACTTCCGATTTAAGAATATCAATAATCTTCCTATAATCATCAATAACTCTTTCTAACGCCTCATTTTTCTTTTGCATAGCGAATACTAAATCTTCGGCACTACGCAGTTTTTCTGAATCATCCATAATACTCTCTAATAACTATTCCATAACGATAAAACAACATTTTCTTTTTTAACACGTACTCTGACGGTTGTAGCTTCTTTGATATTTTTACATCCTCAACAATATATTCACCATTCTCATAATAAACAAAGTCAGCAAAGTATTTAATCGGTTGTTGTATGTTTCGCTCAGTTACTTTGACTTTTGTTTTAAGTATAGTATAATCCGTCACAGATACAGGTGGTAGTAATACGAACTCGACTTGTCTTCTCAATCCCCATATTTCACCTCTCTTTTCTCTGTCTAATAGAACCAAATGCCTATGATATTCCCTCTTGCTGTCATACTTACTATCACCGATTACTACCTTTGACGAATTATACTTACTTCTTTTCATCACATCCTACAATTTAAAATGGTAGTGGTTTTCCAGCAGGGGGTGGTGGCATCGTTTGGTGTTGCGATTGACCCTGCTGATTTGCTTGCTCGTAGTCTTTACCAAGATTATCCTCATAAAGAATAATACCATCACCAATCCACACAGGCGCTTCTTTTGCGTCAATCTGTTCTCTTGTTTGAACCTCAGAAACCAAAAGACATTGCTTCCCTGTTGTTGTTTTCTTTCTTGCTTTACGAACCGCAATCTTTAATTCAAGTTCGTCATTATACCCTTTACTAATAGATGCAACTTTTGATAAATCGAGAAACTGATTTCCATTTTCGTTAGCAACTACGCAATCTTTTCCAAGGCGTGAAAGCCTGATTGTAACTAATTCCATAAATAAAAATTTAATTTAATGATACAAAAATAATAATAATATATATAACACAAAAATAATTATAGTTAAATAAACTTAAACGGCTTTAAATTTATTAAGATACATATCGTTTGGTAACACTACAATACATGAATCATACACAGCTAAAAATCCAACATACTCGTCCGATATAATAACGTGCACATCATTTGACGTGTTTTGAGATATTGTATGGCTTATAATGTTTGTATCCCAACCGCTATGATTGGAGACAATTATAGAGTCATATTTGTATTGTGATATCCCATACACATTTCCAGCATGTACTCTGTATCCAGCCTTCATGCACAAAGCTATCATAAGAGATATGTTTTGTGGCTGACAAAGGAATATATGCCCACGCTCGCATCTATCTCTGTTGGGAACTGAGTCAAACAACATACATGTTTCAACGAAAAGCTTAGCCTGACGTGAGTTACACATCATTACAAAATCTTTCGATATGCGTCTTTTTATCTTTCCTTTATAGCCTATATAAAAGGCTACTCTGTTTCGTTTTCCGAAAGGCTCTTTCCTGAATTTAACCCCAGACCTTGATAGATATGATTCTATAAATGAAGACTTAGAGCCACCTCTTGATATGATGCGTATATCATCATCTACATACTTAGTTCGTTTGAGCATTGCAAGGGCGTAAAGCACGATAGCCCAATCAGCATATCTAAGGTTGTTTGAATCAGAATAACAGCATCCTGATGTCATTGATATGTTATACCCAGTAAGGGTATCGCATATATCACCAGTCGAAAGCGTCATATCGAAATCATTATTAACGAATATCTTTTTATCGAGACCAACAGAGAAATCAAAATAACTTGTTTTAAAGTTACATAATATGCCAAAACTTTCTGGCTTTTCTATTATTGGATTAACGAAAGAGATGAGCCCAAATCTATCAATCGCAATGATGATATCCTTTGAGTTCATCTCTGATATTCTTTTAATACCTCTTAGCGTTACCAATGACGTTTCTTGCGGTAAAAAAAGGTTTTCGTACATCATATTCTATAAACTATATAAGCTTTATTTCCCTTAAATGTTGCAACGAGATTTCCGTTATTGTATATCTCGTGACCACGTATAACAAGTTCACCATTAAAATTATCTATGAACTTGCAAAGGCTTTTAATCTGTTCTTTCTTTTCGAGTATCATAATACTATTGGTTGAAAATTACACAATCCAAATTCACTATCAAGTAATATAAGGTTTTGTGACGGCTGTTGAAACTCAAGCATTTTTGACAACGCAAAAGCATCATAGCCTTTCATTGACCCATTAACGATAACCTTTGATGTAAATATGCTTGTATGCCAATGCCCGATGAACGCAGACTCTATCTTTAACGTCTTAGCGAGATTAGCGAACCACCGTAACATTGATGGGAATATACCGCCAATACCTCCAGCAAACTTAAACTGATGTCCGTGTGCGACAGCATACCTTTTGCCGAAGATATTAAGTATCGCTATCTCTGCTTTTGGTATTATGAATTTAAGCTTGCTCAGTCCGAGCATCTTACAAATATTCTCAATTTCAAGATACATCCAAAACTCTTTATTTGTTTCGTTAAAGTTTGCAAACTGAACTTTCTTTGTTTCACGTGAGTGATTTCCACATATACACACAACGGTTATCTCATCAACGTCAAGATTATCGTGAAGATATTTAAGTCCTGAAATGTACATGCTTTTAGCTTCAAAGATTGCTTTATTTGGTGACATTGAGTTTGTTTGAGCAAGCTCATCATGTATCCATCCGCCTATCGTATCCCCCTGAAACAAAAGGAAAACATTCTTAATGTTATAATGAGCCTGATGATGTGTAATGAGTTTGTTTAACTTATAAAAGTGAGTATCAAAACGCTTTTTAGCTATATCAAAATTATACTCATTCATTCCGAGAACACTATCTTTTTCTACAACCTCATCAATATGTTGGTCTGAGAACTGCGCTATCGCAACCGTTTCTCTGTTTCCTGCTGTTGGGTTCGGAACTAAATCATACAACTCAAATTTACCTTTCAGTGCCGTTAGCTCTAAAAAATCTTTATATTCGCTTTCTTCGTTTTTGCTAATCATCACATAGTTGTCTTTTTTGTAAACATTTCCTACACCTGAAAGACTTCTGAAAGCAATAAGTTCTCTGTATTGTTTTTCTGTTAGTCTGGGTCTTTTACCTCCTGTATATTTACCATCTGTAATTTTTTTAATAAATTCATACTCGGTTTGTTTAACACGTGGTCTGTAATTTGCTTTTGACATATTTATATATTTAAGTTAGTAATTTAAAAAGGACATTCACCTTTAACTTGTGATGATTCTGCATAAAAAGCATTTTCTCTTTCTTGCGGAAGTTGTCGTGAGAATGAGTCAAAATAACTTTCTATGTCGATTTCTTTTTGCTCTATTGCATCAGTCCATCCATACTGATACGATTCAAATCTTTCATTAAGATACCTTTTACTTTCAAGTTCAAAAAAGAAACCAAAAAGTTCATCCTGAATGCCGCAATCCCTGTTCTTACAAATCTCTATGACATTATCGAAAGAGAAGTATCTCGCTGCCGTTTCATTTCCGAAAAATTCACCAGCCGTTCTTACGAAGTCATTATTTACACGATGAACAATAAACACATTATCAACAGCATTGGCAAGGTCTGCACTACCTGAAATATCATTCTTTCTTAAAAATGAAACAACTTTACGTGGGTGAGCAATAAGTATAAGATGTATCTGCAACCTCTTTGCAAGATTTGTAAGCTCTATAATCATCTTAGATTGCTGTTGATTAGAGTTTCCCTCAAGCATTAGAATATCCATAGCCATAAGGTTATCTAACACAACTAAATCTATTGACGACTCTTTTACATGCTCTTCTAAATCTAAAAGCAACTGACTAAACTTATTCCCATAATCATTGTTGTAGATATAAAGCCTATCTTTCAGCCACTCGTCAATCTTAGCACCAACTGATGCTTTCACGTAGAAGCTGTTATCTGCAAATGCAGAAGGTGATGAATGTTGCTTTCCTGCTGCCTGTAAATGTATCCAATGTTTCATTCTGTTGGCAGTAAGCTCACCAGACCAAATACTCGCTTTAAATCCAGCATCAACGGCATTAAGGCATATTTGGTTTACTATTGTAGATTTGCCACCACCACTTGAGCCAGACACTAATGATGTTTCACCTTTATTAAGCCCTATAATTCTCTTATCTACACCTATAAGCTTAGTCGGTATCGTAATAATCTTACTTCTGTCTAAGTTCTGTATTTGATGTAGCTGTAAAAATTTAGAACCCTTTATCTCATCAGTATCGGCACTTTCATCTGACACTTTTGGCGGTAGTGGTCTTATAGCTCTTGACACATCAGAATGTCTTTGAGCAAAAGACTCAGGGTGAACCATTGCTCTTAAATCACGCCAGCCGAGATGAGCACATGAATTGTGCAGGCATTTAAAACCAACAGCGCCATTGGGTAACACGAACAACGCAGAATCTGGTGCTTTATGTGAGCTGTTAAAAGGGCACTCGTCTAATATAATCTTCCTTACACCACCACTTGATGTATCTCTTGCTACCTTTAATCCTGATGATGATATGAATGAATCTATATCCATCCTATCCCTTCCGTAATTATTCTGATACGTTGGCTTCTCTGGCTCAGGTAACTGACATGCTATGTTTTGAATTAACTTTAAATCATTTTTAACTATTACGTCAGGTACGTGAAGAACCCTGCTCAACCTCTGTGGTCTTTCAGCATCAAGATTAGTTCCTTTCCTCGATAGTGTTCCGAGTAACTTCGTTAGCTGTGCGGGAGAAAAAACAGAAGTGTCAATTTTTACTCTATCGTTACTGAAAAGTATCGATAGCATCTGTAAGAATCTCTTAACGTATGTTTGGTTCTCTGCGCTATTAGCGAAGTTAACTTTATACAGATAATGATACCCATTACCAGACATTCCAAAAACAGGGTCTGAGAAACCATTAAACTTTAAATACGTTCCAAGTTTGCTTGCAACCTTTAACGCCTCTTTAAGCTCTTCATCGGACGAGTTACAGTCTGATGGTCTATCGGGGTCAATGTCAATCAATATCCATTGGTAGTCAGTTACATCAGAATCACTTGTTGTGCTTCGTGGTGTAGGAACAAGAAAGTCCTTTTGTTGTCTACTGTAACATGCAGGTTTTATTTTATTAAAAACAATATAAATATTTCCAGAGCTTACTGATTGAATAGCGTCATAAGCATCTTTACTATCAGTGAAATAACCACTCATAGTACGCTTACCATCAATAACCCTTATCTCAAATAAATCATTGTCAGGATGAATGATGTCTATAAACTTTCTTACTTCTATCTCGTTCATAAACCTCTCGCCTTTCTAAACGCTTCAAGCTTATCATCCATTGATGCTTTTTGACCAAATGGCTTTGTTGCGCCAATAGTGTATATCCTATTGCGTTCCAAGTTTCTTTTTAAGGTGCTTAGCATGTCAGCTGAGCCACGCTTTTTCTTTTTTGAATACATCCATCCATCTTCAGTCAACCACCAGTCAGCGGTCTTTAAAACAGTTGATTTGTAATCAAGCGTAGCACCATACCATGTTTCCATTTTGAGCTTGTATTCAATGTCATCAATGAGCCTGTCTTTCGCATCATTTACTACCGACACGTATAGCCCGTAGTTTGTACGCCAATTCTCAGATTTATCATTAACGGGCAATATATTTATATTATTTATTTCTTCTTCTTCTTTCTTTGTTATAATATCTTTATTTAGTATGTTGCCGAAATTTTCCGTATCGGAAATTTTCCGTGTCGGTTTTTTTCCGTGTCGGAAATTTTCCCCAACGGTTTCATCATTTATGTCTGGCTGTTCCGATGTAGGAGACTCGTTTAGAATATACTCTACATTCTTAAATCTGCCGTTCTCTACAACCTGACCTATTTTAGTCACCCATCCAGAATCACACAATTCGTTAAGATATTTACGAACGCTATCGACAGAAACGTGCAGTTCCGAACTGATGGTTTCGTGAAAGAAATCCCAATCATCAGGCTTAGATGCCATATACCAAAAAACAACTTTTGAATTATTACATATACTGCTATCGTATAGTATTTCATTTGGGATTATAGTGAAGTTTCTTTTGATGTTATTAAAAAGTCTTCCCATGATTATATATTTTTTGCAAAGATAAATATAAATAACTAAAAATCAATCAACTTTAACAAATATTACATCGTTATTGTCTTTTCTGTATTCTGATGTGCATAATGGCATTGCAGAACAGTGTTCAGCGGACTCAAGACCTATACATTCTTTACATGTATTGGTTGGTGCTTTCACGCAAACAATCTTATTTCCGCTTTCTATATAAAAAGTATATCCTATTGGGCAGTCTTTAGATGATAATTCCATTCTCTATTCCCTCCTTTTTTAGTTCGTCCTTTAATCTTCTCTTAAAACTATCTTCACCATCATCACCAGATAAAAGATAATCTATTCTTTTTGCGTAGATGTACGCAGCTTTAAGTATAGGTATTGACCTTTTAAATAACTCAATAATGTCATCTGGATAGTCATAATCATAGAAATCCCCGTTTTCATCGGGTAAAACATAACAATATCTGTACCTATCTTTAAATTCATCATGAGATAACTTAACCCCATTCTTTTCTATGACATTCTCAATAGACTCACGAATATTGTCTATATGCCATTCCTT